>Ga0114980_10001484_pt1 | contig 16855 bp, 16 predicted proteins | sample S_140806_EF_Meta_FD_87018 | JGI IMG/M metagenome (GOLD analysis project Ga0114980, IMG submission 87018) | Freshwater microbial communities from Lake Simoncouche, Canada to study carbon cycling - S_140806_EF_MetaG | ecosystem: Environmental > Aquatic > Freshwater > Lake | place: Lake...
TAATTACAGTTGCGTACTACCTAAATTAGGATGCGTGGTTCCTAATTAGGGATGGGAGTTATACACATTAGGATGCGTACTATAAACATTCAGGTCGAAGGTATAAACATTAGGATGCGAGTTATAAACATTCAGAATGCAGTATAGCAAATTAGGTACCTAACTTTATATTTTCTTTAAATAACCTGATACTTTTTAGTGGAATATCTAAAAGTATTTTCAAGCGTTTGCATTTATTACTGAGTCAAAAGTACAAATGTTACTGCACTTTCTAAAAGAGCTATCATGAAATTATTTTATCTATTGCCCCGGGTTTAAACCCAGGGCAATAATATTCCTAAAAAATCAGGATTGAGGCTCTTCAGCAGCTGGTGCTTCTGGTTCAGAGGCACTTGCATCTGGTGTTGCAGCTTCTGCAACATCCGGAGTATTTGTTACTTCTTCAATCTTTGGTTCTTCCTGAGCCACTTCGGGTGTCTGCGTTTCAGCAGGTGCCTCCGCGGCTACTGGTGTTGCCTCAGGCGCAGACTCCTGAACTTTGCCTGCATTTTCTCTTTCGGCCTTAATAGCTTTAAGCTTTGCTTGCAGTTTGGTAATCTCCTCCTTACAAAGATTTACTTTTCGGGCTATTTCCTCTCTGAGGATATCGCCAGATTTACCTTTGGAAATAAACAGTACGTTGTTTTCATACTGAATAATTTCTTCCTTCAACAAGTTCAAACGATCACGCAGTTTGCGTTCTTCTCCCCCAAACTGGTTTTTATTTCCTGCATCAGGATTACGGGTATCATAGCGGAAACGGTTTCCACCCCCTCCGGCACCGGCGGGTCTATCGCTTCCTTCTCTTTTGTGATTACTTAGATTATTGAAAAAAGTATCACATGCAGTCCGGAACTGATGCCAGATTTTATCGGCCTTTCCTCTGGCGATAGGTCCAACCTGATTCCATTCCTGTTGCAGCGCTTTTACTGTTTCAATGTGCTCATGTCCGGCATTTTCAGCAACAAGCGCTTCAACTTTCTGTACCAGAGCAGCTTTTTTCTCGAGATTCTCAGTAAGTTCTGCTTTGAAGGCTTTTAAATGATGGGTTCTGCGTTCAAAGAAATCATTGCAGGCAGAACGGAATCGCTTCCAAACCCTTTCGGAATCTTTTTCGCTGATAGGCCCGATATTTTTCCACTCTTCCTGCAGTTGCATCATAGCATCAGCAGTACGCTTCCAGTCATTGCTGTCTTTCAGCGCTTCGGCCTTTTCGCAAATAAGATTTTTCTTGCGCAGGTTTTCAGTGAAACTCTCTTCAAGATTTTTAAAGAAACCTTGTTTATTGGTAAAAAATGCATCGCAATATTGACGATACAATTTCCAGATCTCTTTATTTTCTTCTACGGTAGCAGGACCAATAGCTCTCCATTCCTTTTGGATAACCTGAATCTCGTCTGCAGCTTTTCTCCAGTCTCCAATTTTAGTTGAAGTGAAATCACCATAGACCTTCAGTTTTTCAAGAAGTTCTTTTTTCTTGATTCCATTATCGCCTCTGGATGCATCCTGTCCTTGATAAAAAGCATTTCTTGCTTCGTAGAATTGGTCACATACGGCAGTGAATTCCTGCCAGTTGGATTCTGATAGTTCACGGGAAACCGGACCTATCGTTTTCCAAAGGGAATGCAGGTTAGAAAGTGCTTCGGTGGCATCTTTCCAGTAATCACGATCTTTTTCACCATCCGGAACCAGCAGGCGGGCTTCATCAATCAGCGCTTTTTTCTGAATGAGATTGTATTGCCTGTCTTTTTCAATGAGTTCAAAATATTTTTCGCGGAGACCGTAATACTTATCTAATAAGGCTTTGTACGTCTGATAAAAATTCTCAGAATCTTCTTGCCTTACCTGTCCTATGGTTTTCCAGGATTTTTGGATATCCCTGACTTGCTCTATTGCTTCAAGGTCTTCAGAATCCACGATTACCCGAAGTTTAGCCAGCAATTCCTCTTTGATTTTGGAATTTGCAGCTCGCATTTCATTCATTTGTTTGTCAAACAAAATTCTTGCGTGGTTAAACTTTGAGTAGGCTGTATTAAAGCGAATGCCCAGTTCTTTGTTGCGGGCAATATCTTCAGCTTCTACTCCTTCAGTTTGTTGGACCAGGGTGAAGATTCTGGCATCAAAAGCTTTTTTCAGCTGATGGGATTTGCCAATGAAACTTTTTATTTGCTCTTCAGAAGCAATAGTTTCCATCAGCACAACCATTTCCCCAAGACTAGCTTCTCCCAGTTGTTGTTCAAAAGAAGATTCATCTGCAAAAATTGCCTGAACTGTTTCTGCATTTAATGCGGGAACATCCACAATTTTTTCAGGGATTCTATAAATAGATTCCGTTTCTTCTGTTACAACATCAGGAGAACCCTCTTGAGGTTCTGTAGTTGCTTCGATCCTGTTCTCAACAGGCTCGGGATTCAGGGTAGGGTTTTCAGTAATTTTCTCGGGATTATCCATCAAAAATTCGTTAGAAACTTCTGGTTTTTCGTCCAAAGGTTCTTTCTGAAATTCCTGCCCTTCGTGTAGGATCTCAGTCATGTAGCGTTTATGCGGTTAAATTACACAAAAAGAAGGTACAACACCGTTATACCTCTGTTCTATTAGACGAATTTCCCTGTTGTGCGTTCAGCACCCAGGATTGTACGTTTGATTTTTCGGGGTTCTGCAACCCTAATTTTTTCTTTTTATTGAGTCCGCACAAATCGTTAAACAACTTATTCGGATTTGCATTGCCAAGTGCAGCAAGATTATCTATTCCGACCTGAGCCAAAAAGGCAGACCATTCTTCAGGAACACCCGCAATGGAAAAATTTTCTTTGGCAGCGACCGCTACTGGCGCTTCTGGTCGCATTTGAGGGAAAAATAAAACATCCTGAATGGAAGGAGAATTGGTCATTATCATGGTTAAACGATCAATACCTACTCCTAACCCAACTGTTGGAGGCATACCAAATTCCAATGCCCGTAAAAAATCTTCATCCAGCACCATAGCTTCAGGGTCTCCTCTCCTGCCAAGTTCGAGTTGTTCCTCAAATCTGGCTCTTTGGTCTACCGGGTCATTTAATTCCGAAAAGGCATTACACACTTCTTTGCCGTTGCAAATGGCCTCAAAGCGTTCAACAAGTCCGGGTTTATTACGGTGCTTTTTAGCAAGGGGACTCATCTCTACCGGATAGTCCATTATAATAGTAGGTTGTATTAGGAAAGGTTCTACTTTCTCCCCAAAAATCTCATCTATCAGTTTTGCCCTGCCCATTGATTCATCGGTTTCAATGCCCAATCCTTCTGCAAAAGCTCTCATGGTTGGCTCATCCATTTCTGAAATATCCGTTCCAGTAAATGCTGAAATGGCTTCATACATGGTATACCTTTTCCAGGGTCTTTGAAAGTTAATCAGGTTATTTCCGGATTGCACTTCTGTAGAACCATTCAGGGCAATGGCTATTTTCTCAAACATCTCCTCCACAAGGTCCATCATCCAGTAATAGTCCTTATAGGCAACATATAATTCTACTTGGGTAAATTCCGGATTATGGAAACGGGACATGCCTTCATTTCTAAAATCTTTGGCAAATTCATAGACCCCGTCGAAGCCGCCAACAATTAAACGTTTCAGATACAATTCATTTGCAATCCTGAGATACAGAGGCATATCCAGGGTGTTATGGTGGGTTTTAAACGGACGAGCGGCTGCACCACCATAAATGGGTTGCAAAATTGGTGTTTCCACTTCGAGGCATCCGATTCCATTTAATATTTCACGTATCGTGTTTACCAATTTGGTCCGCTTAACAAACACTTCTTTCACGTGAGGATTCACCACCAAATCCACATAGCGCATACGGTACCTTTGTTCAGTATCTGAAAAGGTGTCAAAATGCTGGCCTTCTTTTTCTTTGCCAAAGGGAATTGGACGCAGTGCTTTACTTAAAATCTGAAAGGAGCTAACATGTATGGTTGTTTCACCTGTTTGGGTAGTAAAAACATACCCTTGCACGCCAACAAAATCTCCGGTGGACAACAAATGTTTAAACACCTCATTGTAAAGGGTTTTATCTTCTTCGGGACAAATAGAATCTCTGTTTATATAGCATTGAATTCTGCCTGTGCTATCCTGCAGTTCCAGAAAGGAGGCTTTCCCCATGATTCTGCGGTTCACCATTCTGCCGGCAAGGGAAACAGAGGCGAATTTTTCAGGAGAGGAAGGAAATTCTTTGAGTATGGTTTCAGCAAATGCATTTATCTCAAAACTTGCTCCGGGAAAGGGTTCAATGCCCATTTCCCTGAGTTTATGCAGTTGTTCATGCCTGACTTGTTCCTGGTCGGTCAGGGGATTATTTCCCGGATTAATTTCCATTGGTGCAAAAATAGTAAAAAGGCGGGGGCTGGTTCAGCCTATAACTTACCTTTGCTATTCTTATGACAGGTTCAGTATTCACACATCCAGACCAGTATCTCCAACTGGAACGATGGTTTTTCGTAGCCCGCCAATCTGGCACCAACACAATTCCTTATCTGGCAACTCTGGAAGGAAGAAATTGGGTTATGGCTTTTTCAACTCCAGAACAAGCGTATGAGTTTGCAACGCTTAATGGTCTCGTATTACCGGGAAGGGATGTAGATTTATTTGATATGCATCTGCCAAAAGCAGTTACGTATTGTCTGCATTTCAAAGATTTGGGAATTGAAGGCATTTGGTTTGACTGGCCAGGCTCTTTGTTACTGACTTTTGAAGAAGTCAAATCCAAACATTTTCCTGAGGACCCAACCTTTTTTACTGGGATTAACTAATGGGATTTCCTTTTTCAAAGCTTAAACAGGAAGACCTTGCCTTTTTCCTTGGTATTGTTGGAGAAAAAGGATGTAGCATTTCCCCTGAAATACTGGATACCTACAGCCATGATTGGACAGAAAACTATAGGTTTCCGCCAGAGGTGGTTTTGAAACCCACTTCAACAGCTGAAATTTCTGCCATTCTTGCCTATTGCAATACCAACAATTTGCCGGTGACCCCTTCCGGCGCCAGGACCGGCCTTAGTGGCGGAATGCTTCCTGTTCACGGAGGAGTGCTACTTTCTCTTGAAAATCTGAATCAAATTCTTGAAATTGACACAAAAAACTTACAGGCAGTAGTTGAACCCGGGGTTATAACCCAGGTTTTGCAGGAAGCCGTCGAGGAAAAGGGATTGTATTATCCACCAGACCCGTCTTCTAGAGGAAGCTGTTTTATTGGAGGAAATCTGGCAGAAAGTTCCGGGGGCTTACATGCTGTTAAATATGGTATCACCAAAGATTATGTTCTGGCACTGGAAGCTGTTTTACCATCCGGAGAAATTATAAATACGGGTGCACGGGTGTTGAAAAATTCAACAGGATATAACTTAACCCAGCTATTGGTTGGCAGTGAAGGAACTTTGGGCATTATAACCAAAGCCGTTTTAAAACTGATACCAAAACCAGCCTTCAGAAAAGTGCTGATGGTTTCGTTCAAAGATGCGTATCAGGCCTGCAAAGCTGTTTCTGAAATTTTCATGGCAGGAATCACTCCTTCAGCACTTGAATTTATTGAAAGAGATGGTATTGATTTTGGAAGAGCTTATTTAGGAATGACACCTTTGCAAGATCCTGACATTCAGGCACAATTGTTAATTGAGCTGGATGGTTCAAGTCTTGCGGCTATTGATGAGGCACTTTTGGCTGTTGGCGAGGTACTTGTTGCTATGGGTTGCGATGAAATTCTGGTTGCAGAAAGCGATGCGGAGATAGCTGAAATCTTCAGATTGAGAAGATGTCTTGGAGAAGCAGTAAAAGGTACCACTATATATAAGGAAGAAGATACTGTTGTTCCCAGAGCAGCCCTGGCTCAGTTGCTTGGTTTTGTAAAAAAAACCGGTGCGGCATATGGATTTACCTCTGTGTGTTATGGACATGCTGGAGATGGCAATCTTCATGTTAACATCATAAAAACTCCTGATTTGAGCGAAGAAGATTGGGAAGTGAAAATCCCTCAGGCCATTCGGGAAATATTCACCTTCGTTAAATCCCTTGCAGGCACTATTTCGGGAGAACATGGCATTGGCTATGTGCAGAAGAACTATATGGATATCGTATTTTCACCCATAGAATTAGGGATTATGCGACAAATAAAACAAGTTTTTGACCCGAATGGCATTTTAAATCCCGGGAAAATTTTTCCTGATACAAAATGAAAAAAAACGAATTAGCAGCATTGATTATCATCGTTATTGCGGGCCTTTTTCTTTTTGGAAGATCAAGGCTAAAACCTGTGTGTAGTCAGTGTGGATTTAAAATGAAACCCTTTACTTTTCCAAGGCAATTCTCTGAATGGATTGGAATTAGTTGGAAATGTCCGGTTTGCGGAACGGTTAACAAGTGATTTTTCCAGTCTTATTCCTTCGCATTTTAAGGCTGTTAAGTAATTTAAGTATAGATGTATGTTTGTCGGCTGTTTCCACTTGCTTGGTTCTGAACTATTTTGCAGGAAACAAGCCCCTTTCACCGCCCTATGTAGTGTGCCTGATCCTTGCGGTATGGAGTTTTTATACCTATGACCATTTGTCTGATGCACGCACTTCTGATTCCAGGCACAGTAGGCATCAATTCCATAGAAATAACCAACAATTACTTTGGTATTTGTGTCTTTTTTCTGGTATATTTTCAATTATCGTAGCCGTTTTATTTCTTCCGATGGAAGTGCAACTCCTTGGATTTCTTTTTGGCTGCATGGTATTTTTATTTCTAAAGTTTAGAAATAGAATACCCGAAAAAATCAGCTTCTTTCGCGAATTGATTTTATTAATTCTGTTTTTGGCAGGCTGTTATCTGGGTCCACTTTCGTTGTGCACAGGTTCTGTTTCTGGAACACTCTGGATTATCGGTTTCCAGATTTGTATCTACGTTCAAAACATTTTTGTGATTGGCAAATTGGATGCTGCTGGAGACCTTCAAATCGGATTCTCCAATATTTACCTTAAAACGGGTTATAAAAAGGGGTTATTAATCATAGGATTATGTTCAGCAATTTCCTTTTTAATTTTTTCAATTTTATACTTATCCGGGTCAGAAATGAATCATTTGGTCCTATACTTTTCCTATTTTATTTTTTCCCTACTATATATTTTGATATTTAGTAAATTCATCAAAAATAATACCGAAGCCTGGAGGTTGCTGGCTGAAGTAATTCCTGCTCTACCTTTTGGGTTTCTGATGTTAAGCTAAAGATGTAAATTTGTTTTATGCTCCGATTATCCGCTTATTTATTTTTAACTGTATTGACGTTGGCCTTGCTTGCTTCCTGTGAAGGAGTTGTAAAAGGTAGGTCAGTTACTTATAAAAAGAACAACCTGAGTTTTCAACTGGTTGAGATACCGGGCTGGACGAGCCTTGATTGTCTGGATATTCCCTGGTGTAAGGCAAAAACAACGCAGCCTAATCCTGAAACCGGTGTTGTCCCGGATACCGTCCCTGGCGGAGTGATTCGTTTTTTCTTTAGGGATTCATTGAATATCTCTCCGAGTAAAAGTGGCATCCGAATAGAATATTTTAGTGACAAATTACCTAATTGCAGTTCCACAGATTCTGTTGTAGACGGGATGATTACTTATTTCAGAGATCAATATGCCGGTCTTACTATAAATCAAAATCCTAAATATATTGAAACCGCTGGAGGGAAAAAAGCACGTTGTCTGGAAATCATTTCTTCCATTAATGCCATGTACATGTCCTGGGGATATATACACCGTGAAAAGGAAGGGTACGTCATTGGATTCAACCTGACTGCCAGAACCGAAAATGATTATAAAATCATGAAACCCAGGTTTGATGAACTCCTTGCTTCGTACAGAGATTAATACAAAGCTTTTCTCATACTAGCATTAATTTTTTCAAAAATATCGTCAGGTTTCATTTTTCTCCAGGACATTAAATCCAATTCTTTTGTCCAATAGAAAACACCAGATAATCCATATCTGGTTATTTCTTCCAATACTGCATCTCTGGCACGAATCAGTGCAATCCATCCATCAGGAATTTCATCCTGGAATGCATTGTAATATTCATCATTTTCAAGATAGATATTAAAGACATTCTCACAAATCAGAATAAACTTATCAATTCCTGCTGCAGTAAAGGCTAAGAGGCAATTTTCAGTAAATAATTTAAAGTCATTTTCAAACAAATCATTCCACTCTCCAATAAGTTCGATAATGGCATATCCACTTGAGTAATCAACAAAAAGTACTTTAATCAGCAAGCTCTCCGAATCAATGGTGTCCCAAAGTGGATGTGCTGGAAAAGTATAGATATACCGGTCAAATTCAAAGGCATTGTATACCATACCGTAGAAGGGACTATTCTCGTCTTCTTCAGAGATATACAAATGATGCCAACCGTAAAAAGGTTCTACATCGAACATAATTTCCTTCCGTAAATTTCTGAAAAAACAAAGCAGATGTCAGCCAAACCTATAATTTTATCCGAATCTGTACAATATCTGAGAGGTTCATTACCCACCCTTTCCAGAAAGGAATTAGAGGAAATTCTGCTTCGCATGACAGGTGCAAGAGATGAAAACAAGGCCTGGTTAACTTATTTTATTGATTTCAGAGAGGATCCTCTTTTGTATGCTGAAAGATGTACAGAATACATTGCAGGCTTATTTGAAGAATTCGATACCCGTTCTCTTGCCTATCGTGCGCCTTGCAGTGCCGCATTTAAGGTAATTTCAAGATACAAACGATTCAGTGGAAATGCTCAGGGATACTGTGAATTGATATTGGCATTTCTTGAAATCATTCTAAATATTTTTCCGGAAGGCGGAACCAAACCTTTTTTGAAAAAGCAGGCTTTTAAGGCAACAAAGCTTCTGTTTACGGGAAGTAAAAAAATCCATCCGGATTTGTTGTATGATTATTCAATTAAATTCAATCACCTGAAATCCAGATTCGACCATGAATGGCAAATCCATTTACCGGAGTTTCCTGAGTACGATAAGATTTAATAAATTAATCGAGGGAAGAATATCCAGGTTCTTCGCTTTGGGACTTATAATTCCGGTATTCCTGAGGAGTAACATCGGAATAAAAGAAGTCAATAGGGTCTGTTTTTGAACCCAGATGAATTACTTCGTAGTGAAGATGAGGGCCGGTAGACTGGCCGGTATTTCCAGAATATCCGATAAGTTGACCTCTTTTTACTTTTTGGCCATAACTTACACTAATTCTTGAAAGGTGTGCATACTTAGAAACAAATCCGATTTTATGATCTATTTCTATCTGGTTGCCGTATCCATCACCTTCATTTGAAGCCATACGAACCACGCCATTTCCTGTGGCATACACTGGAGTTCCCTGATCAACATCAAAGTCAATACCGGTATGAAATTTATAGCTATGAAAAATTGGATGGAGACGCATTCCAAATCCTGACATGATGGCTCCATTTACGGGCTTAATTGCAGGTAGATGAGCCATTTCGATTTTTTTAGCTTCTGTGAGGCGGGTAAATCTTGCAAATCTTCCATTCAGCAGAGCTGTCTGTGTTAGCATCCGATTCATTTCAACCGACAACTGAAGGATTACATTATCGTTTAACCCGTCTAAAGCTTCAGAACCACCGGTACCGCTGTTCCAAAGTCCGTCCTTTAGAGGTTCAACTCCCAATACAGCTGCATAAATCTGGGAATCATGATGGTACAGTCTTAGCAAGTCTTCCCCTTTTTTCAAGGTTTCCTGACGAAGTTCGATTGCTTCGGCAAGTAAAAGTTCTTGCCTGTTTTTCAGCAATTTCTCGAAAGGATGTTCAAAAATTCTAAATAAAAGGAAAGTAATTACCAACCCTGTACCTAGCATTAAGGCGCCACGTACAAAGATATTCCTTACTTTTTCCTTTGAATCAGGACGGTAAGGAAGGAAGGCACACGCTTCCTCATCATAGTAATATTTCTTTCGGGCTTTGAACAATTTGCTTAGTCCGCTTGCGAAACTAAGAAAAAAACTCAGGCAACCCAAGAATACCTGTTTTATTTTTTTCCACTTTCTTTCCTCAAAAGGTAAATCAGTTGATGACCAAATATTTCAGTCAGGCAATTAAGGAGGCCTGAAAAACACTTACCTTTGCACCAATTTAGAATCAATCTAAAAAATAACACTGCCTTAGCATTTACATGAATCTGGCTCAGCTTGGAAAGGGGAAAAAAGGTCGAATACTAGAAATTCGTTCCTCAAAACTTAAAAAAGCCTTGTCAGATTTTGGGGTATTGCCAGGTGCTGAAATTGAAGTAACCGCAATTGCACTAACAGGAGATCCTATTGCATATACAATTGGGGAATTGCTGTTAACTCTCAGAAAACAGGACGCCAAACAAATTGAATTGGATTTAAGCGCCTAACATGAGGAAAGAAATCACAGTTGCCTTAGCAGGAAAACCTAATTGCGGAAAATCCACTTTATTTAATGAATTAACTGGATTAAATCAAAAAACAGGAAATTTTCCAGGAGTAACTGTTGAAAGAAAAACGGGAATTATTGAGACTGGTGAAGAAACAATCCGTCTGATTGACCTCCCGGGTGCATATAGTATCTTCCCGAGATCTGAAGATGAAAGAATAACAACAAAAGTCCTTACTGATCCCAGCGATAAGGATTATCCGGATTTTGTTGTTCTGGTTGCCGATGCAACGAACCTCAGAAATTGCCTGCTCCTTGCTTTGCAGGTGATTGATCTTGGCCACAAGGCAATTCTTGCCCTTAATATGTCAGATCTTTTACCTGGAAAAGGTATTGAGATTCAATCTGAAATTTTATCTGACTTTTTAGGTATACCGGTAGTAACTATATCCGGTTTAAAGGGCCAAGGGATTAAAAATCTAAAATCCCAAATTCAGCAAATTTCTTCTCAGGCTACTCCAGAGCGGTTTTTCAGACCCGGAGAAAAGCTATCGGTGATTCTTCCGCAAATCATTTCTGCATTTGGCCATGGCAAGCCCTTTGAATCCTATGTAAAGTGGGCAAGTGGACAAAAAGCTGTTGAAGCAATTTCCATTCAGCCGGAAAGTGATGAAGGAGAGGCACTTATAATAGGTGAAACACTGGACAAATACAGCCTGATTGATGAGGTATTGGCAAAAGCGGTTAAGCGTAAGCCATTATTCCGAAAGGCTTTAACCCAAAAAATAGACCGGTGGGTGTTGCATCCCTTTTGGGGATACCTGATTTTCATAGTGATTCTTGCCTGTATGTTTCAGGCATTATTTGCCTGGGCGGAATATCCTATGGGTTGGATTGATTCGGGCTTTGGGCATTTGGGAAAATGGATACAGGATACCTTGCCGGATGCCTGGTATTCCAGATAACTGGTTGAAGGTGTCTTATCGGGTATTTCAGGTATTCTGGTATTTATCCCACAAATAGCTTTTTTGTTTTTGTTTATTACCCTTTTGGAAGATTCAGGGTATATGTCGAGGGTTGTTTTCCTGATGGACAGGATTATGCGGCATTTTGGCATGAGTGGAAAGTCCGTAATTCCTTTGATTGGAGGAATGGCATGTGCAGTTCCTTCAATAATGATGACCAGAGGAATCGCGAATACACGTGAAAGGCTGATTACCATATTAACCTTACCCCTGATGAGTTGTTCGGCCAGACTTCCGGTATATGCTTTATTAGTTAGTCTTTTTGTGCCGAATGAGCAAGTAGGCGGATTTCTAAATCTCCAGGGACTGGTAATGTTGGGTATGTACTTTCTCGGATTTATCATGGTATTAATTATTGGATTTGTCATACGATTTATCCTTAAAAAAGTACCAGAATCTGTGTTTATCCTGGAAATGCCAGATTACCGACTTCCACGCACAAATAATGTTCTGATCACCATTTTTAACAAGTGTAAAGCCTTTGTGCATGGTGCCGGCAAATTGATTTTGTTTATTTCTGTCATACTATGGTTTCTGGTAAGTTTTGGTCCTGAAATTCAACAGGAGCGTTCAGATTGGAGTACTGTTAAGTTAATAAACGATCCGGAGGATCTCAGCGCTTCTTATGCGGGTCACCTGGGCAGGCAGCTAGAACCACTGATACAGCCTCTTGGGTATGACTGGAAAATTGGGATTTGCCTGATTACATCCTTTGCGGCACGGGAAGTTTTTGTGGGCACTTTGGCCAGTATTTACAGGGTACATGCCGAGGAAGGCAATATTCAGGCACTAAAAGAAGCTTTATTGAAAGAAAAACGACCTGATGGGAGTTTGCAATATTCTCCTGCATCTGCACTTTCTTTAATGTTTTTCTTTGCCTTTGCTATGCAATGTATGAGCACCCTTGCAGTTGTGAAACGTGAATCCGGCTGGAAATGGGCGATAATTATGGTCATCTATATGAATACCTTAGCCTATCTGTCTGCATGGTTGGTATATCATATTTTCAGGTAGGATTAAACCTTAGCAAAGATTATCTGTCTATTTTTAAACTGACTAACTATTCTCCTGCTTGGCCCAACAGGTACCCAGCGATACTGAACTCATTGAGCGATTTTCCGATCCGGGCAGGAGGAATATTGCTTTTAAAGATATTGTAGAAAAGTATCAGAAAAGGTTATATAAAGTAGTGAAGCGATTGGTAAATGACCATGATGACACGGAAGATGTGCTTCAAAACACTTTTATAAAAGCTTGGCAAAAATTAGAAGGGTTCAGAGGGGAATCTGCATTAAGTACTTGGTTGCATCGTATAGCCATGAATGAAGCCTTGAATCACCTTAACAGTGCGAGGGTAAAAAAAACACAAACTATTGACAATCAAATACATCAACCAATTGGTGGACAAGGTTTTTCTTCTGATGAAGGTGATGAATTGGTTTTAAAGCTTGAAAAAGCTATAAACCTGCTCCCACCGAGACAAAAAGCAGTGTTTTGTCTCAGATATTATGATGAAGTAGCGTATGAAGAAATGGCCAAAATCCTTAACCTTTCTGAAGGAGCCTTAAAAGCAACCTATCATCATGCGGTAAAAAAAATTGAGCAACACCTAACTGCCCATTAAACCTTTGGCATACTTAGCTTTCTAATAATAAAATGGAAAAGGATATAATAGAGGAACTGAAAAACAGTCCCTTACTACTAAAAATCAAGGAAAGGGGTCTTGAAGAGATACAAGCACCTGAAGGGTTTTTTGAGCAATTCCCTTTGCTCATGCTTGAAACAGCTAGGTCTACTCGTAAAAAATCTTTTGGATTTGGATTTTTATTTGAATTCACTTTTAAACAATTATCCCCGGCTCTTACTTTATTGATTCTGGCCGTTGCCTTTTTTTCGCTTAGAACTGAATATGCCGTTGCTCCTGTTTCCAGCCTTTATTCAGAAATAGAAACAGCAAGCTTTTTAACAGATATGGATGAAAGTATGTTGGCAGAATTTGTTCCTGAACAAAACCTTGTTGCAGCATCTGATTCCCTGCAAATTGAACTTCAATCCTTTACAGAAGACGAACTTTTAGAATCCCTCCTCACCAATTAATATGAATAAAACATTTATACTTTTATTTTTTCTAAACATTTTTTGCGTTGTGACTGCCTACAGTCAGCCAGAAATGTTTATGAGCGGGCCAAAAGCCGAAAAGCTGGAGGCACTAAAAATTGCCCATATCACCAAAGAAGTTGGTCTCACCTCCACAGAAGCAAAGGTTTTCTGGCCGGTTTATGACGAATTTCAGAACGAAATGAAATCCTTGAGAAAAGGAATTCTGAACGAAGCGGCTGAAGCCAAAGCCAATTTTGATGTCATGAGTGACAAAGAAGTAGAAAAGGTAACTGATGATTATGTAGCAAGCAAAATGGCAGAAGCAGAGCTTATTAAAAAATATCATTTGCAGTTTAAAACTATACTTCCTGCTAAAAAAGTAGCAAAATTGTACCGCGCAGAGTTTACTTTTAAGCGTGAACTTTTAAAGCAAATTCAAGGAAGACCCGAAGGTGGCGGACCTCCTCCAGGAGGAAAACCAGGCGGAAGGTTTTAAAAAACCAATTCTTTAGTAACCTTACAAAAGGGAATTCATTGTGTTGAACTCCCTTTTTTTTATAATTAAAATCAAATTTTTTTATCTGAATTTAACCTTATTCTAATTTTTAATGAATTTAAACCTTCCCGACCAGGTTCTATTAGAAAGATATCCAAAATAGGTCCCAACACTAAGTTCTGGTAATTGAAATGTGTTTGAATTATAATCAGATCTTAAAATCAATTTACCTACACTATCATGTATGGTAATAATATAAGGTCCATCTGATAAATTATTGTTTGGAAATGATAATTCATTACCAATAATGACAGGTACCAAAGAATTGAACTCTGATTCATTTTGCTTCTTTAGAGGCCATTTTAAGATGTCATAGGAGCCACTTTTTCTTGCACCGCCATTCCAATTATGAAAAGAAAGATATAACCCTTCTGGACCAGCAAAACAATTCTGTTCCAGATAATTTGGTTCAGGAAACATTATTTCGTCAATTACATTTAAAGCACTATCTAAAATCATAACTACAAGTGGTCTGGAAAATATCAAATTGAAATCAGTTATTGGAATATTTCCTAAGCCCTTTCTGAAAAAACGGTAATATCCATTATGAAAAGGATCATAAATCAAATGCGTATATTGATCATTTTGAATTATTGTAGTATATAAATCCTGGTATCCTTTTTCTTTACCAATTTCCACATAGGGTATGTCCGCTGTTTGGTAATTAGACTTTACCTGTAAAATTCTGGTTGAACCTTTTGAAGGATTAAAACACTGCATTTCTGTACTTGACTGATATCCATAAACAAATTCAGTACTTGTAGAATTATATACTCTTTGTGGTTGAAAAAGCGAACCATGATATCCCGACTTGTAATTTTGACCAAAACTAATTGGCAAGGTCAAACCAGAAGCAGGTGCTGAGTTTAAGAAAAATTCTAAGGTATGGGGTTGTTCATAAAAAGTAGGGACTGAAGTTGAAATATTACAAGACATTCTGCAAAGATTAATTTTATTATTAATTAACAGCGGTTCAAATGAACAGGTAGCATCCAATCTCCAATCTTTATACCATTCTGAAGCTGATTTTTTATTAATTACAATTTTCTGAATCAATTTCAACCCGGTTGGATGTATAGTTGCAATTAGGATTTGTTCAGGTAGCATAAAAATTGCTGTATCGCCATTTACGCTAAACCCGGTAAAGTATGGTTTCTTAGATTTTTCATTTTTTGAGCCATAAAAAATGGGATCCAATGAAAATTCTGATAATAACTTACCATTATTTATATCGAATAATACAATATACTTTCCTCCTTTTATTCCAATAACTCCATACCCTAAAACACCAAAATACATCATTGGATGGGCAATAAAAGATTTGGCAATACAATTAGTATCTAATTTCAAGGTTGGCATCTGGTAGTAAAAATTATTTTTAGATACCAAAGGTTCTTCTGAACGATCTTGGGCATTAGCATTTAAAGCGCTAAAAAACAGAATTACTAAGAGAATTGCACTATTTTTCATTTTATTTTACAATTAAGAGTAAAAATCAAAAATGTTACTATTATTTTCTTAGTACTAAGTTAAAATACAAAATTATTTATTCCAAATATTTAATAGCCATTGCATTATTAGGTTTTAGTGAACCAAAGAATCAAATCCTGTGCTAAAATTCACTAATTTAAATGATGGTTTTACGTTTATTCTAATAATTAGACATGAGCAGAAAAAACATTTTAACCTTTGCGTTTACCTCTATTCTTTTGACTATGTTTCTTTTTTACATAGATGAAGGGTATTACAATTTCAATTGGATGTTGAAATGGTCTAACTGGTTTGCCTTTTTGCTGTATGCAGTTCCTTTATTTGGCTTTCAGGTGTTGATATCTTATGGCTTGAAAAAGATTTTTCCAAAATATCCGAAATCCAGTTTAGCAATTGGGGCAATTACCGGCATTATCCTTGCATTGGTGTTTGTAATAATGATATTAAGTTTTCCTTGATATTTATTTGAATGGGATAAAAACAAAAATTCTTTAGCTATCCGATTAAAATAAAAAAGGAAGTCCCGACTTGTCAGAACTTCCTTTTTTTGTTGAGTTACTACTCGTTACAGCCCTATGGCATAAAAGGCTTTAGAACCATCGGGGTAGATTCCACCTAAAAGCAATGCTTCTTCCCCATCTGATTTGGCTTTTGCAATTGCTTCTTGCAAAGATTCAAGTCCCTGGATGGGTTGTCTGTCAATTTGGGTGATGATAAATCCATCACGGATACCGGCAGATTTTAATTTTCCGGAATTAATGGCTGTCACTTTGATTCCATTCCTGAGATTCAATTTCTGAGCCTCCGCATTGGTTAGTTCAGAAAAAGAAGCTCCCAGTTCTTTTATTACATTGATTTCTTCCTTAGAAGCAAGTGATGTGGAGCCGCTTTGATTTTTAAGGGTAACCATTAAGGTTTTTTCTGATCCATTTCTATCAATCATCAAGCTCACTTTTTCGCCAGGTCTGTGTCTTCCGATTTGCTCTTGTAGTTCAGATACTGTTTTAACACCAACACCATCCACTTTCAGAATTACATCGCCTTTTTTAACGCCAGCTTCTTCAGAACCTGAACCAGCATTCACCTCATTCACATAGACACCGTTGAGCACTTTTAGATTTTCTGTCTCAGCAAATTTGGCATCAACATCGCGGATGCTTATTCCCAGGAATCCCCTTTGAACAGAACCATATGCCAACAAATCATCCATCACTTTTTTCACCAGATTCACTGGCACAGCAAA
>Ga0114980_10001486_pt1 | contig 16844 bp, 9 predicted proteins | sample S_140806_EF_Meta_FD_87018 | JGI IMG/M metagenome (GOLD analysis project Ga0114980, IMG submission 87018) | Freshwater microbial communities from Lake Simoncouche, Canada to study carbon cycling - S_140806_EF_MetaG | ecosystem: Environmental > Aquatic > Freshwater > Lake | place: Lake...
AGTCTTTCGTGCCTAGCAACAGACTTCCTACGGGGGCTCCCAAGCCTTTACTGAGGCATATCGAAATGGAGTCGAAGATGCTGCCGAACTCCTTCGCGTCGATGCCTTGTGCTACGCAGGCGTTGAACAAACGTGCGCCGTCGCAGTGCAGCTGAAGACCTTTCGCAGTGCATACTTCGCGTATGGCTTTTAACTCGTTGAGGTCGTACAGCGAGCCTCCTCCTTTGTTGACGGTGTTTTCGAGCGAAACCAGCGTTGTGCGTGGGTAGTGTGCGTCGTCGGCGTTGATGTTGGCCAACACCTGGGCTGCAGTGATGCGACCTCGGTCGCCTTCGAGCAGTCGCATGCTCACACCCGAGTTTTGAGCCACGCCACCTCCTTCATAGAGGTAGATGTGCGACAGGTTGGAGCATATCACTTCATCGCCCGGTCGCGTGTGCACGTTGATGGCGATTTGGTTGGTTTGCGTGCCGCTGCTGCAATAGAGTGCAGCCTCCATACCAAACATGTCGGCAGCAAATGCCTGCAGTTCATTAACGGTGGGGTCTTCGCCAAAAACATCATCGCCCACATGGGCGCGCGTCATGGCATCGAACATAGCCGCTGTAGGGCGGGTTACAGTATCGCTGCGAAGGTCTATTAGCATAAAAAGTCTATTAATTAAGCCTATTGAGATGAGGCGAATAACACCCAATCGATCAATTAGCCCTGCAAAGAAAAGGAAAACCCGCTGAGGTGTGAGGTGCTTTCCATAACGTAGGTTGCCATCGGAAGGTTATTTTTGAAACCTATCCGGAATTCACCCAGCATGAAACTATTTAAGAATTTCAATTCGAATCTATACATCCTTGGCGTGCTTGCCATCGCGCTCATGTTCGCATGCGCGTTTGCATTTTACCGTGAACGCGTTATGAATTTTGACGCTGCATTTTTTGCCTTTCAAATGATCGACTCGACCGATTTCAGTATCGCCTTAGGTCGATGGGGCGCTGCATTGGCTCAAATACTCCCGCTCGCTGCATTGAAGAGTGGGGCGTCTATGAATACGTTTTTGCGCTTGTTCTCGGTAGCTCCGATAATCAACTACCTGATTCTCTTCAGTTGTATTCACCTATGGATGAAGAATTTTAAAGCGTCCCTGCTGTTCTTGTTTACTATCTCCTTGTTTTTTCGCCAGGTCTTTTACTACACAACTGCCGAGTTGTATTTTGGAATGGCTATGTGTGTGCTGTTCTACGCATTGCTTTCTGACGAGGAGTCAGCGCCTAAAATCAAACGCGATTATGTGTTTGCCATCGTTGTAGCGGTTCTCACGTATTCGATTTCCTACTTTCATCAGCTCACGGTCTTTGCTCTTGTGTATACGGTTATGCACTTGGCTGTTTTCAACGCTGATTTCAAGAACAGAAGGTTATGGATGGCATTCGGTATCATCGTGTGTTGGTTCTTCGTTCGAATATTTGTACTGAAAGCGTCTTCCTATGAGTCCGAAAAGATACCAAGCTTGTCCACCCTCATCGAGCAGTTGGGGAATTTGAAACAACTGCCGAGCACCGATTACTTCATCCATTTTTTCAGGGCTGAATACATGCCGGTGGTGCTCGCTTACGCCCTCAGTATGGTCTATTGGTTGGTGCAGCGGAAATGGTTGTATGTGCTCTTCAATGTGGCCTTCAATGCGGGATTTCTGACCTTGATTCTGTTGACCTACTACAAGGGTGAGTCGCCGCTGATGTATCAGAACTACTATGTCATGTTTGGATTATTCTGCGGTTTGCCCATTGTCGAGATGGTGATGCATGCCAAGTGGCAGTGGTTTAAATATGCTGTTACGGTTTTTCTGCTTGCGTTCAGTTTGAATGGCATCTACAGTTCACACCATGTATTCACCAAGAAAGTTGAATACTTGGAGCGGCTGGTAGGGCATGCACAGCAGAGCACGCACAAGAAGTTTTTGATCCACCATCAGAATTTCAATTGGAAGGTGTCGTGGGTGAGCTGGTCGTTGCCTTTCGAAACAGCGTTGCTTTCAGCCGATGATTCCAACGGGCAGAATGCAACCTTCTGCTTGGCCAACGAATATTCAAAGTACGACTCATTGCTCAACAAAGAGAACGTGTTCCTAGGTCCCGACTGGGCGCCCACTTGGTTTGGAAGTCAGAACCTGAGCAAGCGCTACTTCAGTTATCCCTCATCGGGTTATGTGAAGCTCAACACAAGCCAGAGCGACACATCGTTTCACATTGAACGATTCAATAAGGAGAATGTCTCAATCATCCCTGTGAAACGCTTTGTGGTTTCTGACGATGATGCCTTTGTGGTGGCGCCTATGCGCATTGAGAATAGGTCGGGTTACATGCTGCACTCTATCCCCGACAGCACCTCGCGCACGTTTTTGAGTTATCGACTGTACGACTCGTCGGGTGCGTTGGTAAGCAAGCCTTCTTTTAAGTCGTCGCTTGAAGCCGATGTGGAAGACGTTCTTATTACCGGACTAACAGTTGATCTGCCACGGAAGGGAACCTATCGGATGGTAGTCGATTTCGTTACCGACGATACACAGTGGTGGGGCATCGATGCCGAATGCATCCTGGAGGTGAAGTAGACGCATTGGATTTTGTTGCCCTACCTTTGCCCCCTTCTATGGCTATCGAAATTCAGAATAAAAAGGCACTGTTCCGCTACTTCCTTCTTGAGGAGTACACTGCAGGTATTGTGCTTTCGGGCTCTGAAATCAAAAGCCTTCGAGCCGCCAAAGCCAATATAGGCGATGCATATTGCAAGATGCGCAACGGGGAGCTGTTTGTAATCAACATGTACATCGGTCCTTACTCCAATGCGGGCTACAGCCAGCACAAGGAGCGCAACGAACGCAAGCTCCTGCTCAATCGCATTGAACTTCGCAAGATTGACCGCAAACTAAAAGATGCCGGCATTACCATCGTACCGACGCTGCTATTCATTAGCGAGAAGGGGTATGCAAAACTCAAGATCGCTCTGGCCAAGGGTAAAAACATCGGCGACAAACGCGCTGATACCAAAGAGAAAGACTTGAGACGCGAGCGTGAGAGGGGAGAGTGATTTGTGGGTACTGAGGACTGGGTACTAGTTACAGGTTATAAGGTAACTGCTATTTGTCATCAGTCTCCAGTCCTCCGTCCCCAGTCCCTATATTAGCGTCATGCACCCCCAACGCCGCCATTGGCGATACTTCTTCCCGTTTCAGTTGCTGTTGCTGCATCTGAAGAAGAACCATTTTCTACTGGCAATTTGGGTGTTGTTGTTTGCTGTTATAGCCGGCAATTTAGGTCAGCGCATTGGCATCCCACAGCTGTTTTTGGTGCCCGAGTATTTAGGGGAAACCGGAGTGCTCTCCTTCGCTATGCTGGGTTTCGCAGTGGGTGGTTTTATCAGTGGTTATAATCTCTACACGTACATGATGCATGGCTATCGCTTTCCGGTGATAGCTACATTAAACAGACCCTTTCATAAGTTCTGCATCAATAACTTTCTGCTACCGGCCTTGTTTGTATTGACCTACCTTTTCTTCAGCGCCCGCTTTCAACTGCTACGCGAATGTATTCCTGCGGTTGAAGTGGTACTTAACCTAGCAGCTTTCTTATTTGCATTAACGGTCTTTCAGACGCTTTCATTCGTCTATTTTCTGCACACCAACAAAGATGCGGCGGCATTTGGAAAGCATGAACAATCAAATGACTCATCGCACGAAGAGAATTCGCCGGTTGATTCGCCCATACACAAGCCTATGCGTTGGTTGAGCAGCAAATTGATTGGGCATAAATGGCGTGTTGATACCTATCTCACTTCCTTCCGACGCATTGCATGGGCGCGCGACAGTCGCCACTACAAACGTGAAATTTTGCAACAGGTTTTCGAACAGAATCACGTCAATGCATCCCGTTTTGAACTACTCATTTTGCTGTCGTTTCTTTTCCTTGGGGCGGTGGCTTCTGTGGAACTGTTCATTCTGCCGGCTGCTGCCAGTGTGTTGTTGTTTCTAACCATGCTCATCATGCTCATCAGTGCATTGCACTCATGGTTGCGAGGCTGGACCTTTACCTTGGTTATTGCCTTTATGGCATTCCTCAATTTGGCGCATCACAAGCTCAGTTGGTTTCGCAATCCGACTGCTGCTTATGGTCTCAATTACGAGGTGCCTCCTGTCGCCTATGAGCCGCAAACCATGGACTATGACCGTTCCATCGTACAGGCAGATATTGCGAATGCTGAGGCAATTATGACGAGGCGTTTATCAGCTTTCTCAGCCGACAGCGCTCATAAACCGAAGCTTGTCATTCTGAACCATAGCGGCGGAGGTTCGCGCTCGGCTTATTGGACCATGCGTGCAATACCTTATGCGGATAGTATTTGCAACGGTCTATTGTTGAAGCAAACAGTGCTCATGACAGGGGCTTCGGGCGGAATGGTGGGTGCGGCTTATTTGCGTGAGTTAATGCTGCAATCTGAAAGTGGGAGAATCAACCTCAGCGATCCACGGTATGCCGAAAATATGGGAAAGGATTTGCTTAATCCGGTGATGCTCGCAGCTACAACCGGCGATTGGTTTATACGCTACCGAAGGCTGACCGATGATGGTTATCGCTATTCAAAAGACAGAGCCACGGCACTGGAAGAACAATTGCAACGCAACACCGGCGGTGCGTTCGACAAGCGAATGAGCGATTATGAAGAGCCCGAGCGATTGGGGTCCATACCCTTGATGGTGCTTTCGCCGACGATTGCCAACGATGGTCGACGCCTCATCATTGGCTCGCAGCCTTATAGCTTCCTCTGTTCCGATGCAGCAGGAGATCGCACAGGGGAGTTGTTGCACGAAAACATTGAATTCAGCCGACTGTTTCAAGCACACGACGCAGGTCATTTACGCTTTTCGAGTGCACTCCGCATGAACGCAACGTTTCCCTACGTGACGCCTATGGCCGTGCTGCCCAGCACTCCGGTTATGGAAGTGATGGACGCCGGCATTCGTGATAATTTCGGGTGGAAGACAACCTACCGATTCGTGCATGCATTGCGCCATTGGATTGAATCGAATACGAGTGGTGTGGTAATCGTGCAAGTGCGCGACTTACCTCGCGATAAGGATTTGGATAGTCGATCATCGACACTGCTTAACAAGTTTTCGGCACCGTTGGGCGGTATTTATGGTAACCTGACCCGTACTCAAGATTACAGTGGGGACGATGCTTTTATGCTGCTGCAAACCTCGCTGAAGGTGCCGATAGAGACCATTCAATTTCAATTGGAACAAACCAAAGAGTCTCAGATATCGCTCAGCTGGCACCTTACTCGTTCAGAGAAGAACTACATCCGAAATGCTGTCAATGAACCCTTTTTCAAGAAGGAACTCGAGCGTTTGGCAAAGCTTATTGAACGGTAATCAGGAAAGAGAGTGGGGAGCCTCCAAATTGAACTGAGGTACGTTCACTTCAAACAACTCTTCGGTGCCAAAACGTTGCATCGTATAGAAACCATGCATAGAACCGCGAGGCGATTTTAAATCACATGCACTGTTGTAGCTAAAAAACTCACCGGGCATGATAAGCGGTGTTTCGCCCACAACTCCGGCTCCTTCTACTTCGCGATTGATACCAACTGAGTCGAAAATGAACCAATGGCGGCGAAGCAACTTTACGGGATAGTCGTTTTGATTTTCAACCGTGATGTGATACGAAAACACATAGCTCTCCTCGGGCGCAAAGCTTAGGTTCTCCTCATATCTGGGATGAACCGTAATGCGCACACCGCTGGTAGTTTTTGTGAGAAGCGTATTCACTTATGCAAATATAGCGAGCATAGATACAAACGAAATGGGCAGAAGTGATTTAACAAACAGGTGAGTTGTTAAAATAAAATGGCCGCTCTTAAGCGGCCATTTTAGGTTGAAATGCGTATGTTATTTTGAAAGAATACCAGCTCCTTTCTCTTTCAGGAGCAAATCGGCTTCACTCAAGGTGATACGATTGCCATTGTAATAGGCGGTAACGAAAGCGTCAACAATGCCTTGCTTGCGTATCTCATCGCGTTTTGCTACAGCGTCGTTCATATTGTTGTATTGACCCGAGGTATAGCGAATTTTATTCGTCTCGGTCAGTTCAGAATTCAGCGGATTGACATTCTGCAAAAGAGCTGCTGCAACAGGCTTGCTGTATACACCTACCTGAACAGTATAGAACAAACCTTGGATTTTTTCTACTTGTTCGGCTGCAGCTACCTGAGGCTGATCGGCCTTGTAGTAGTCAGTTTTCTTGGGCTTCGCTGCTGCGGCATCAATTTCTTGAACCGAACGTGTCGCCGGCTTGCGTGCCAATTCTGCTGCCACTTCAGCATCTACATTGAGTTCAGTAGCATTTTTGTTGGCTGCCTGAGCATTATTGTTTGCAGCGTTAGCCTGATTGCTCGAGGCAGTTCCGCTTACGCTTCCATTTGCTGTTCCATTCACTTGCTGTGAGCTACTGTTGGCTGATGCAACTGAAGTGGCATTAGCGGCTGCGTTGGTGTTTTGCGCTACACTACCCACTGCTGCCTTTTCGAACGCAGCTTTAATAGATGCGGCCAATTCCGGACCATCGGTAATGGCAGCTGCTTCGTAAAGCGGTATGCGTTTGCCATCGCGGTAGGCAACAATGAATGCATCGCCGTAGCCCATTGCACGAATTTGCTGCTTCACGTCTTTTGCATTTTCGAACTGCACAAAGAAACCCGCAGTGTAGCGTGTGATTCCGGTGTTCAGACGCTCTCCACTGATGGGAGCAAACTGATCGTACAGGTTTTGTGGAATATCGTTGCGGAATGCTCCAATCTGCACTTTGTAGTAAACGCCTTTCGGCATTTCCATGTCGATTGGAATAGGACGTGCGTCGCTGTATGCACCACGCGCTGTTTTCGCAAACAAATCGGCTACAACTTCGCTTGGCATGCTGTAATAGTAATCGGCTGCATTGGCTGATGCCTTTGCACGACCTTCAGAAGCAGCAGGTGCAATAGGTGTTCCTTTGGCTTCTGATGCTGCAGGCGCACTTAATGCAGTCTTGTTCTCTGCAACAGGAGCAGCTTCAACTACGAGCGTTTTTGCAGGGTCTGCGGTTTCTGCTCGGGTAGTAAAGGTAGATGCATCTTCAATCTTGTTTTCTGCAGCAACTGTTGTGGTTTGTGTTTCAATTACCGTTTCGGTTGCAATTTCGGTTGCAGCATTTGCAGCTGGGCTCTCATTCTCAACAGGAACAGCTACTGCTGCTGCTGCTACTGTTGTTGCTGCTGCTGCTGCGTTTTGAGATTCAAGATTTACTGCTGCTGTTTGTACACTTGCAGGAGATGTAGGTTGCTCAGTTGAAGTTGCAACGTTGGCTGCACCATCTACTACAGGAGTTGCTGAAGTCTCTGAAGCAGGATTCGCTTGCTGAGCTACAGCAGCATTTTCAGCCATTGCCTGCTCAAGTGCAGTGTTTGCCGGAGCTGCTGTTTCAGTTGCAGTGCTTGCGGCTGCAGTCTTGCTTTCGCGCAAATCTGCCGGCACAGTCCCTGATTTCAACATTGCCAATTGTGGCTCGGTATACTGGTTGAGCATTTCGAGTTTTCCGCAGATGGTTTGTATTTGACGCTGCTGATTGATGGCAAGTGCCTCCAATGCGTATGCCTGGCGATAGTAATCGGCACGTTCGATGTCGTCGTAAATTGGACGAGCCTGCTCGCGCAATTTTACTGCGGCCTCCATATTCATATCCGACTCGCGCTTCAACTGGGCAACCTCATCGCGCACCTGTACTTTTTCATTCAGCTTGTCTTGATTTAAGCCAATCATTTCATTTGACTTCGAAAGTTCATTGTTATATTCTTCGCGAGTCATATCTGCAACTACGCTGGCGTTCTCAATTTCAAGCATGGAGCGCTTCAAGTACAATTGCTCTGCTTTTACATCCAGTTTTTTTAACGATCCTTCGCCCTTGGTCATTTCCATTTCGCCTTCGAGGATGAAGATTTCGTCGTTGAGCTGCTGAATTTGCTCACGATTATTCAAGCGAGCACTGATTTTCGGATGCTTGTTTACCAACTCTTCAAACTGCGCTGCTTCGTATGCGAAAATCGATTTCACCTCTTCTTTCGAAGCAAACATTTCCTTGATTTCTTTCGCTTGTGCTTCAACCGATTTTTCGTCAGTTGGAGTTGTCGCTGCGCTATCGACGTTGGCAGGTGCTGCTGTGTTATTCGTTTCTGATGTTGCCTTTTCAACGGTAGTCAATGTGGCTGCAATTTCAGTGGTATTGGCTATCGTGGCATTGTCGGCAGCTTCAGATGAAACAGTAGTCTCCGCAGTTGTTTCAGATGTTGCCACTGTCGCCACTGCTGTTGTCTCTATGGCTGGAGCGGTGGTAGATTTTTCGGCTTCCGGTTGCGCTGCTTTTGCATCAGTGCTAACTATTTGTTCAGGCTGAGTTTCAGCTGGAGCAGGCACTTCAACGTTTGCAGTGGTTGTTTCCTCCACTCGCAAAGTGTTAGTGTTTTCCCCTTCTACCGCTGTGGTCAGCGGGTTGAGCTCATCGACAGAAACGTCTGCAACAGAATCGGAGCTCAGTTCATTTACACCAGGATCGGCAGCTGATGCTGTGAGTTCCAAATCATGACGGTAGGCCACTTGCTTGGCTTCTACGATTTGGCGCTGTTCGGCAATCGCCTGCAACTCGATTTCATATTGCTCACGGTCTGAAGAAGCAGACATATTCATGGTCTCACGCTGCTGTGCTTCGAAGGCCTGAAGAGCGGTAAGGTATTGATTGCCTAACTCCAATTGATCTTGAAGTTTTTTGGCAAAAACCTGATCGCCTTCAATAATGGCTTTGTTTTCAATCTCGAATGCTGCCTTTAGTGCCGTAATGTGGTTGGCTTCTGCAGCCAAGTTCTCGAGTGCAGCTGCAATTTGAACGTCTTCCTGGGTAAGTCTTTCCAACTCATTCAACGAGGCTTCATTGCCGGCATCGAGGTTTAGGGTTTGCAATGAGCGTGTATTAGCTAACTGACGCTTGTTCAAGTCGGCCATTACTGCGCTTTTATACGCCATACGACTTTGTGCACGTTCTATTTCGCTGATCTCGTCATTTTCGATAGTGGATAGCTTGCTGTCGTATTCTGGAGAAACAGCTTTGCACATTTCCCGAACATCTTCAGAGCTTACTTCAGGAGACGAAGCTTGCGCTGCGGCCAAGTCTTGAATGAGAATCGTTTCGAAGTTCTTCAGATTTTCGAGCGAGCTGCGCTCTGCTGCTGAAATTTGTCCGTCGAGCAACTTTGCTTCCAATGAGGCAATACGTTCGCGCGTTTCTGATACTGCATCGCGCAGCAACAGCGAGCGGGCAGGAGCAAGGGTAGGACGAGTGTCTAGCACAGCCATGCGGCTTTCGAGGGAGGTGCGCAATTGTGCGGCTTCACCTGTCATGGCTATCGCGGCTGCACTGTTTCCATTTTCCGATTCTGATTCTGATTCTGATTCTGTTTCTGTTTGTGTTTGTATTTCCGTTCTAGCTACCTGATTGTTTGCGGGAGAATCGTTGGACACCAGAATCACTTCAGGAGCATTTCGCTCTGCACCAGCTTGCTCACCAAGCATTGCAAGCATCTGAGGGTCTGTTACTTCTAGTTGTGATACGCGTGTGTCGAGCGCTGAAATTGACATTCCAAGCATATCGCGCTCTGGAGCAGACAGCTTTATCATGTCTTCCGTGGCTAAGCCCGCGGTAGAATCATCGTTTACCTTTTTGAAGAATGCGGCTTCTGCATAAGAAAGATTGATGGTCTCTTCCGATTTATTGAACGCGTTTAGTTGCTTGGAAAGGTCTCTACGAATTACAAGCAACTCCGACTCAGCCGTTGCCAATTCATTTTGCATAGCGATTTTGTCGGCCTGCTTGATGCCCGGATCGTTGAGATTTTCCTTTAAGCGCAATACCTGACGGGTCTTAGTCTTTTCGGTTTCACGCAAGGTATTCAGCGCGGTTTCCATTTTGGCTCGGTCGTTTTCCAACGACTTGGTTGAGGCCAACATCTGCTCGTACGGGCTGCCTTCAACACCACTGCGAATGGCGGTACGGCGATCCTTTTCAGCCATCAGTGCAGCTACCGTGCCTTCGTAATTGCGAGCTTGCTCTGCTGCCTGAATGGCACCAATCGACGCCTGCAAGGCTTCCATTCGCTTGGTTTCACTTTCTTTAAATGTGCTGATGGCTTGTGCTGTATTGTAGGCTGCTTGTGCTTCAATCTGGGTAGCCGCTGCTTGCTTGGTAAGTTCTACCATTCTGCGCAGTTGCGCAATGTCGGCTTCTGTTATAACCTCACCTGGAAGTGCCTTGCGAATGGCTTCTGCCTCGCTCAACAAAGCTTCTGTTTCTTTTTGCTTCTTGCGTGCATAGGCTAGGCTATTGTTGCGCTTGCTATCACTTTCTTGAACGAAGCGTTGAATGACATTCAATTCACTCTTAATCTCACCCACAACCGAAGCAACGCTGCCTCCTTCAAAACCAGCCGCGATCGTGGCATTTTCCATGTTCTGATCGAACGTTCGCAACTCATCTTCTTTCTTCACGTCTGTTTTCGTGAGCGAAACCATGGGCGCGTCGCCGGTATTTACGTCGAGCACCGATTTTTTGCGAAGCATTTCTGCTGCTAGCACCGACAAATCTTCGTTGAGTGGTTCTTCGAAATAGTTGTTGATGATGATGCGCTCTTTGCCACCTTCGTTGATGAGGCGCATTTCTTGACGAAGCGCAACAGGCTTGTCGAAAGAGGGAATCTTCACAGAAACCTCGTGCACGGTAGGGCTGTTTTCGGTAACTACTTTAAAGGTGTATTGTCCCGACTTCGGCACATACACGATATACTCGCCTGTATTGTTCGAGTTGCCGTCACAAACACCACGCAGGGTGTTCGACTCCAAAATCTTGATACCAACCTTGTGCTGCTCGGGGTCAATTTCGCTCACATACATTCCCTTGAGATACACAACCTGGAGTGGTGTGGTCTCAACCATTACGCTGTAAACGTTTAAGTGGTCCAAATCGCTCGAGCGTCCGCTTGCGAAATAGGCGCGCTGGTTGAGCGAATCGGCAATGTAGAAAATATCGTCATCGGGTGTGTTGATGGCGAAATCAAGGTTTACCGCCGGACCAAATTCGCCGTTGGTTGGATCGTAAACCGATTTGAAAACATCGTATCCGCCCATGCTGTTGTGGCCCTTCGATGCAAAGTAGAGCGTTCGGCCGTCGCTGTGCATGAAACAGAAGTCTTCATCGTATTTTGTATTAACGCCGCCGCTAAGCTTCACGGGCTCACTGAACGTGCCGTCGGGCAACACTTGGGCTTTGTAAATATCCTTACCGTTCGAGGCATTCTTGCCATACGAACTGAAGTAGATCGTTGTTCCGTTGCCCGGATAATGAATGACGCCGGGAGTGGTGCTCTTCAGGTCCTCTTTGCTCTTCAGAGCATCGGGCACTGTCAAGATTTTGCCACCAATGGCTTCGAGGTTGAAATAACGGAAGAAGTTTGATTTATCCGTTTCTGTCTTGCTTATCACGGTAATATCCTTGATGTTCGAAAGCAGGTTTGAGCCGTAGATACAGGTCTCAATCTGGCGCAGCGTCTCTGCTTTGCGAGGCGCTTTTTCTCCGGCATAACGCACATAATTCTCGTATGCGGTGATTGCATCTTTAAACTGATAATTCAAGTGGTAAGCCTTGCCCAGGAAGTAGTATACCTCCGGGTCGTTCACACTTTTGTTGATGGCTGAGTTGAGATAGCGAACTGCCTTGGTCTTGTCGGCATCGCCGTAAATAGCGCATGCTCCGAACTTGAAGGCGTATTCGGCGTGGTTTGGGTAGAGCGATACCAGTTGCGAATACAACGGAAAAGCTTTGAGATAGGCGCCTTGCTCGAAATAGGCAGTAGCGTCTTTGATGAGTTGGTCTTCAGATCCTTTCTGAGCTGAAGTAATTTGACCAACAAACATTGCCCAAAGGGCGATGACCAATGTTTTTGTGCGGTTCATTGTGTTTTCTTTAAAAACGGTTTGGCGTGAAGTGTATTTGTTACCGACGAGTTGTAAACAGGTTCATTCGCAAGCGTTTGATCTGTTTTTTAACGTCGATGAATCGTTCTACGGCACGCGTGTACATATGGTTACAAATTCGTGTAATTTCTATAATCAACTTTTTTGCAGTCAACAGGTTATGAGAATGGGGCTGTGTACAAGTTGGGTTGTATTTTTGACCGCATGAATACCCTGTTGGCTCTGTTGCGGAAGGAGTTGTTGCTCGAGTGGCGCCAAAAACATGCTTTAGCAGGTGTAATCTTATATGTATTGGCCACCGTTTTTGTATGTTACCTTGGTTTTCAGCGTTTGGAGTCGGCCAAAACATGGGGCGTTCTGTTGTGGGTTACCGGCGTATTTACTGCATTCAATGCGATGCAGAAAACGTTTGCTTCTGAATCGGCAGGCACCCAATTGTTTCTCTACACACTCGCGCATCCTCGTTTCATTATACTAGCCAAGGCAATTTACAATGCTGTTTTCATCGCGTTGCTGAATCTGGTCAGTGTGCTGTTTTTTTTGCTTTTTTTCGGAACGGAGGTATTACAGTCGGTGGACTGGCTGCAGTTTTTACTGGGTTTGCTGCTGGGTAGCACAGGTCTGGGCCTGGCGCTCACCTTTGTTGCAGGTATTGCTTTTAAGTCGGAAGGTGGGGTGGGCTTGGTGGCCATTTTGGGTTTCCCGGTCATTATGCCTTTGCTCATTACAATAGTGCGCCACACCACCTCTGCGCTTGAAGGTGCATCTGCTACGCAAAATGGATTGAACTTAATGGTCTTACTGGTGTTGAACGTTGTATCGTTTGTGCTGTCATACGTGCTGTTCCCCTACCTTTGGCGCGAATAATAGCGAGGCACTCAACAAGGCCCAACGTATTGCAAGGAATGAAGAATTGGATTAAGATACTCTGCGCTGCTTTACTGATTTACACGGCAGTATTCTCGCTGTGGCACCCGATGGCCCCCGGTGGCTTGTCGGTAAGTGCTACCGAGTTTCACCCGGGTCGCAACGAATTTGAGTTTGTAGGGTATGGCACTCACTTCAAGGAGGCTGAGGCTTCGCTGAAAGTATATGTTTCGGTTGATAGCTCAGCGGTTTACTGCGCCGACATACTCCAGGTCGTGGATAATCACAGGGCCATCGTCAGTGTTTTCTTACCCGACACCATCTCTTCTAAGCGATTCGGTTTCGCGGCCAACAACGACATCGATGGCACCATCATCGTCGATTCTCCCGTTGGTCAGGAAGGATTCAGTTTTGTGCCTGGAATCAAAAACGCTGAATGTCGCTATGCGGTAAACCATGAAGAGTTTTCAGGATTCGCATTTCCCTATCAGCCTATTATCATTGAAAGCATTCGAAACCTGATGTGGCACGTGCCCATGTGGTTTACCATGTTTGTGCTCATGACAATCAGTTTTGTTTTCAGTATTCGAGCTCTCGGCAAGGAAGAAGGCCGAGTGGACCTTGACCATGATACCCGAGCCTCATCGGCTGCTGCTGTCGGCTTGGTGTTTTGTGTGCTAGGGCTCATCACGGGTTCCCTTTGGGCGCGCTTTACCTGGGGCGACTGGTGGACCAACGATCCGCAACTCAACGGCGCAATGGTGGTCTTTTTGGTATATGTAGCTTATTTTATACTGAGATCTTCATCACCCGACGAGGAGAAGCGCGCGCGCCTCTCGGCTATCTTCAACATTTTTGCGTTTGTACTAATGGTTGTATTGCTCATGGTGATGCCTCGCTTTACAGAAGGCCTTCACCCGGGTAAAAGCGGCAATCCTGCCTTCTCGAAGTATGACCTCGACAGCTCCCTGCGCTCGGTATTCTATCCTGCCTGCGCTGGTTTTATTCTGCTGGGTTATTGGATTTATCGTTTGAATTATCGCATTCAGAAACTGGAACAACACAATGAAAATCAATACTAAAGTACACTTTACGCTCATCTTTTTGTTGATGTGCGTTATTCCGGCATCGGCTCAAAATGGCATGGAAGAATACTTCTACCAGAGTGGAAAAATAAAGGTGGTTGTAGGGGTTGCGGCTATAGTGCTTGTAGGTCTTCTAGTCTATTTGTGGAGACTCGACAACCGAGTAACCCGCATGGAAAAAGAACAAAAGGGAGGGAAGTCATGAAGAAAATGCACATTGTTCTGATCGTGTTGATTGCAGCTGTATCAGCTATTCTCGTTTCAACCTACACGAAATCAGTCGACAGCGTTACGTTTGCTGAAGCATCTGCCAAAGCCGACAAGCAAGTGAAGGTGGTTGGAACATTCGATAAAACAAACTCGGTGGAGTATGACGCCAACACCGATGCGGACCTTACCAAGTTCTATGTAATTGATAGCGAAGGAAAGATCTGCTATGTACATCTGCGCGACAAACAAGGAAAACCCATGGGGCTAGAGATGAGCGAAAACGTAACGCTCGAAGGTAAAATGGGAGCTGACGGTGTGTTCTATGCGTCGCACATGCTCATGAAGTGTCCAAGTAAGTACAACGATCAAAAGCACTCGCTTTCAGCTGAAAACTGAAACGTAGGAGTGGGTAGAGCAACGTTTTTTCAAATCTGATTATGCAAGAAATTCAATACCTCAACGAACACATTTGGCCCGGCATACTGGGCAATTTTTTTGTCGTTCTGAGTTTTATAGCCGCTCTTTTCACTGCTATTACTTACTTTCTTGCCACCCGGCATGAGGGCATTGGGAACCCCTGGATGAAGCCCGCTCGTATCGGTTTCTACGCGCATGCTGTGGGTGTTTTTGGTGTGATAGCTACATTGTTTTACATCTTGTTCAATCACCTTTACGAATACAAATACGCATGGGATCACCTCAACAATGCCATGCCCATGAAGTATGTGTTCAGTTGCATGTGGGAGGGGCAGGAGGGTAGCTTCCTGTTGTGGACCTTCTGGCATGTGGTCATCGGTTTGTTCTTGCTGCGCACTTCAAAGTCGTGGGAGCCTTGGGTTATGAGCATTTTAGCACTGGTGCAATTCTTCTTGGCCAGCATGCTCATCGGCACTTACTTCGGCGAGTTTCAGTTTGGAAGTAATCCGTTTTTACTGCTTCGCGAGCATCCTAGTAACATCGGGCTTCCGTGGACCTTGCGCGCCGACTACCTTTCATTGCAACCTTTCATGGATGGAAAAGGGTTGAACCCGCTGTTGCAGAATTACTGGATGACCATTCATCCGCCAACCCTCTTCCTTGGCTTTGCCTCTACCATTATTCCTTTTGCATACGCTATTGCAGGCTTGTGGCGCAAAGATTTTCAGGGCTGGATGAAGCCCGCTATTCCCTACGCGTTTTTCGGAGTGATGATTTTGGGAACGGGCATTCTCATGGGAGGTGCTTGGGCCTACGAAGCATTGGGCTTTGGCGGATTCTGGGCTTGGGACCCCGTGGAGAACGCATCGCTTGTGCCGTGGCTGTTGCTAGTGGCAGGTGCACACTTGCTGGTTATTAATCAGCGCAAGGGCACCAGTGTCTATGCTTCGTTGTTGCTCAACATCAGTGCTTTCATTTTTGTATTATACTCTACGTTCCTAACGCGCAGCGGTGTGCTAGGCGATAGCTCCGTTCACTCGTTTGTGGATAGCGGAATCTTGGCTCAGCTCATGGTATACCTGCTGTTTTTCACAGCGTGGAGTACTTACCTTATGGTTCCTAACCGTCGTTGGCAAATGGGCTATGCAGCTGTCTGCGGAGTATTGTTTTTACTGGCTATGGGCAACTTGATGACCATTCCTGATGTGACCCCTGAAGCGCAGGAAAAACTTTTGCCGGGCGAAGGCACCTGGGTTCCTGTTCTTACCATACTCTTTTTGTTGGCCTCATTTGTCATGCTCATTGTGGGCTATCGCAAGTATTTCCGTGTGCCGCAAGAAGAGGAGGAGGAGTTGTGGAGCCGTGAGTTCTGGATGTTCATCGGTGCGTTGATTCTCATACTCTCAGCGGTGCACATTACAGTCGTTACCTCAGTCAATGTCGGCAATATTTTGCTTGCACCCTTTGAAGGACTATTTACTTCATTGCATCAGTCGACCGACTGGGAGGTGTTCAAACGCTTGGCCGATCATCAGTTTGCCGCACCTGCCGACAAGGAGCGATTCGATGTGTATCACCGCATTCAGGTGCCGCTTGCATTCTTGCTCTTTATTATAGTGGCCATTGGACAGTTTTTGAAATATAAGAAAACAGAGTTCAAGAAGTTTGCGGGAAGTATTGCGCTGAGTTTGTTGGTTTCTATTGGATTAACCGCTCTCGTTGCATGGGCTGTAGATGTTGAAGCAGCAGAACTGTCGCTCATTCTATTGGTATGGGCGTGTGTGTTTGCGATGGTGTCGAACGCTGACTATGCTTGGCGCGTTATCAAAGGCAAGTTCGATTTGATGGGAGCGAGTGTGGCACACTTCGGTTTTGCAATGCTGATTTTGGGGGCTGTGATTAGCACCTGGCAGAGTCACTTCATTTCGCGCAATCAACGAGGCAACATTTCTGAGCTCAACGAAGATTTCAAGAACAACGAAGATATGATGATCTTCATGGGCGACACCTTGCCTATGGGAGAATACTTCGTGCACTATAAAGAGAAAACCAAGCGCGGTGAGCGCGTGTATTGCACCGTGGAGTATTTCGAGAAGTTGCCTGCAACTTACACCGAAGGCCAATACGTGCAGGTATTCGGTCAGGCCTTCCGCGCAAAGAGAACACAC
>Ga0114980_10001487_pt1 | contig 16840 bp, 13 predicted proteins | sample S_140806_EF_Meta_FD_87018 | JGI IMG/M metagenome (GOLD analysis project Ga0114980, IMG submission 87018) | Freshwater microbial communities from Lake Simoncouche, Canada to study carbon cycling - S_140806_EF_MetaG | ecosystem: Environmental > Aquatic > Freshwater > Lake | place: Lake...
AGGAACAAACCAAGTTGGAATTCCATCTTGAAATACGAAACCATTCATTTTTTTTTGCTTTGAAAAGCTACTACGAGAAACAAAATTTAATTGCATGCCCAAAGAAGAACATTTTTTTAAAATACCATTAGAATTTTCATTCAATTCTTCTCCACGAACAATGCCAACACAATCAATAGAAAGCTCATTACATAAGGCTGCTGTGGCTAACAAATGATTTGAAAAAGCACCTCCAAAAGTTACTAGTTTCTTGCTTTTATTTTTGTAAAAGGAAAAAATATTTTGATTCAGCTTTCTAATTTTATTTCCAGATATATAATTGTGAATTAAATCGTCTCTTTTGACAAACAATTCCAAATCTTTGTTGTTACTTTTACGGAAACTAAACTTTTCAATTCTAGACAATTGAATAAAGTTTTTAAAAAAAGTATGTATGTCTGAAGATTTTTCTTCTTTTTCCAAGCGTTCGAGTTTAGACAGTGATGATTATTATATTGGAAAAGATGGCTACATAATTTTTACAGAAAAGTACCATTCTAAAAGAGGTTATTGTTGCAAAAGTGCTTGTTTGCATTGTCCATTTGGTTATGATCAAAAAAGTGATAAAATAGAGAAAAAAGATTAATCAATTCCTTTCTCTGGAAATCTTCCTTTGTATTGCTTCAAAATATTTTTTATATAAAGTATGTCTTCATTCACATCTCCAGTTGGATAAAATACACTGTGAAAACCACCAATTTTTTTGAAGTAATCAACATAGCAAATACAAATTGGGACTTCTGCTTTCTGAGCAATATAGTAGAATCCTTTTTTCCAATTCGGATTATAACTTCTGGTTCCTTCCGGAGAAAAAACAATGAACATTGTATCTGTTTCCTTAAAATACTTTAAGGCTGTTTCAGTTAGGTTATTCCGTTTACTGCGATCAACTGGAAGTCCACCAAGTGCTTTTAAAATCCAAGAAAGTGGAGGAAAAAACAACTCTTTTTTTATGAGAAACTTAGCGTTCACACCGTACATCACAAAAGCCAATCTTCCAAGTACAAAATCCCAATTAGATGTATGAGGACCGACAACAATAACACATTTCTTTATTCCTAAAGGAGTTGTTTGATCAATTTTCCATCCTATTAGCCAAAAAATAAAACCTGCAATTTTTTTCACATTCAAAGTTAATCAAAACATCTTTCATGTAACTTTACAAAAGAATGTTAAAAATTAAAGAAATATTAAGTTGTATAGTTTTAGCTTTTTTAATGCTTGCTATGATTTCTATTCCTGAAAAAAAAGGGGGACAGAATACACATTTAACTTTTTCTCTTCCAAACAACACTAGCAATCATTTTTATATCGATGCATTTTCAATTATTACAAACAGTGTTTTTGATGAACTATTTGTTGTGAAAGATGCTCAAGTTGTTAAAGAAACAATCGATTTTTTAAACAAAGCGCAAACTAATTCAAAAACAAAATTTACAACTATTGGCATTGACTTCTTTTCACCAATAGAAATTATTGGAATGTCGTTCAAAACAGAAAATATTATAATAGTGCGTGCAAATCTCGCATCAAAAGAAAAATTCGAGAAGAATTCTCACAAATTAGGTCTTAAAAATTTTGTTTTAAATAACGAATGTTATATTATTTTAAAAGGTGACATAAACACACAAAATTTAAAGTCTGATATTCAAAATAATCTCTTTAAATTTTCAACTAGTCGAAAAAAGGAGGATATCATTTGGTCACAATTTGAAGGCAATCATTTAATCCAAGATCAAAAATTAATCATAAAATCCAAAGAAATTATCGCCAAAATAAGAGGAATTAAAAAAAATAAACAAGAAAGTCAAAGATTAAAACCCTCAGGAATTCACAGTTCCTTTTCACTTCAAAAATTAGTTTCTGAAATTCCAAGCGACTATCTTAAAAATTTAGCCCTCCTAAAAAAAATTGAATTTGTTTCTCTCAACTATCGCGGTTTTGAGCTTCAAGATGAAGGAGACATTCTTGGAGTGCCAAAATTTGATGTGCTATTAACATTCAAAAAGCAGCAAAATGTTGAAGATTTTATAAATAAAATTCAAAGTAAATACAATCTTCCAATACTAAAAAATGAAAATGGCTATTCGATTGCTTCAAAGAAACTATTTTTCAACCAAGTATCAGATAAAATTATTTACCTCAGTACACAAAAGAAGCAAGCTTTACTTTCAGATTCATATGAACCCTTTCAATTCGAAGGGGACTTAAAAATGCTTACAAAAATTGATAATTCAGGATGGTCTAGCTTGGTCTTAGACCTTATACCAGGTTACCAAGCGAGCAAAAATTTATTCGAAGCTACTGATCATTTAAATATGAAAAGGATTACAGATAATACAACAGAAATTAAGTTAAAATTTAAAAAGGAAGAAAATGCCTATCATTCCTTTATAAAATTATTTCTTCTCCTAACAGTCGAATAAAAAAAAAACTTAGCGCGTAAACAACAATTCTCTAAATTTTGGTAAAGGCCATAATTCATCATCAACGAGAAGTTCTAATTTATCAGCATGATAGCGAATTTCGTCAAAATGAGACTTCACATTATCACAATAAGCAAATGCTTTATGTTCAGTGTCTTCCATTTTATTCGCCAATTTTCGTTGCTCTAACATTGCGTCAGAAGAAGATTTCATTTTATTTATGTGAAGAGAAATCCGTTCTATTAATGTTAATTGTGCTTTTGAAGCTTCTCTTCCAGCTTTATCCCCCAGAACACTAATTAAACCTTGAACATTTAGAATTAATTTATTTTGGTATTCTACTGCAGCTGGAATAAAATAATTTTGAATAATGTCTCCCATTAAACGCGATTCAATTTGAATTTTTAGAACATAATTTTCAAATTCTATTTCACGTCTTGCCTCTAATTCTCGTGGTAAAAGCACGCCCATTTCTTCAAATAATTTGGCTACTTTTTTATCGTGCCAAACTTGCAAAGCTCGTGGAGTATCTTTAAAATTTGACAAGCCGCGTTTTTCAGCTTCCCTTACCCACTCTTCTCCATAACCATTTCCTTCAAAGCGAATTTTTTTAGATTGCTTAATTAAAACTTGTAATTCTTTCAATATAGCTTCATCTTTTCCATCTCCTTTTTCAATTCTTGCATCTACAGTCTTTTTAAAGTCTTTGAGTTGTTTTGCCATAATTGTATTTATAACAATCATTGCTGATCCACAATTTGCTGAAGAACCAACGGCTCTAAACTCAAATTTATTTCCTGTAAATGCAAATGGAGAAGTTCTATTTCTATCAGTATTATCCAATAATATCTGTGGAATTTTACCAATATTTAATTTTAATTCTGTTTTGGCCTCTGGCGTCATTTTTCCAGCTTTTACATTGATTTCTAAATCATCTAATAGTCCAGATAATTGAGATCCAATAAACGCAGAAATTATCGCAGGTGGAGCTTCGTTTGCACCCAAGCGATGATCATTTCCTGCAGAGGCGATTGCCGCCCTTAGTAAATCTGCATTATCATGAATCGCTTTGATAGTATTTACAAAAAATGTTAAGAATTGTAAATTTGATTTTGGATTCTTTCCTGGAGCTAAAAGATTTACTCCAGTATTTGTACTCAAAGACCAATTATTATGCTTTCCCGAACCATTGACACCTGCAAAGGGTTTTTCGTGTAATAAGACACGGAAATTATGCTTTCTAGCAGTTTTCTCCATTACGTCCATTAAAAGTAAATTATGATCATTTGCTAAATTACACTCCTCAAAAATAGGCGCGCACTCAAATTGATTTGGTGCAACCTCATTATGTCTTGTTGTTACCGGGATTCCTAATTTCAGAGATTCGATTTCAAATTCTCGCATAAAAGCATTTACACGCTCTGGAATCGAGCCAAAATAATGATCCTCCAACTGCTGACCTTTAGCAGGAGCATGACCGAAAAGTGCTCTTCCAGTTAGCATTAAATCTGGGCGTGCATTAAACAAGGCTTGATCAATTAAAAAATATTCTTGTTCCCAACCCAATGTTGCAATAACCTTCGTTACATTTTTATCAAAATATTGACAAACATCACTTGCAGCAATATCTACTGCATTTAATGCTCTTAATAAGGGCATTTTATAATCCAATGATTCTCCTGTATAGGATATAAAAATAGTAGGTATACACAATGTTTTACCTATGACAAATGCAGGTGATGAAGGATCCCAAGCTGTATATCCGCGTGCTTCAAAGGTATTTCGAATTCCACCATTTGGAAAAGAAGAGGCATCCGGTTCTTGTTGCACAAGCATATCACCATCAAAGCGCTCAATTGCTTTTCCAGGTCCTATAGGTTTCAAAAATGCATCGTGCTTTTCAGCTGTCGCACCAGTTAAAGGTTGAAACCAATGTGTATAATGTGTAGCTCCTTTAGAAATTGACCAATCTTTCATCGCAGACGCAACCTGATCGGCATTTTTACGATCCAATTGAGAACCATTTTGAATAGATTCCATCATGTATTTATACGTTTCTGAGGGTAAATATTCCCGCATTACATCTACATGAAAAACATTTTGACCAAAAAGATCTGATAATTTTCCATCATACTCTACGTGTTTTGGTTCGCGGTGAAGAACATCTTGATACGCTTTTTGTCTTTTAGTGGCCATTTTTTAATTTTTTTACAAAAATAATCTCTTTTTTACATCAATTTTTAAAAATTATAATCTTTTTTCAACAATACCCCCTATTTTTAAGGGGCAAATCAGAAAAAAATTAGTTTTTGAGAAGAAATAAAGAAAAATTTATAGATTTGAATAAATACTTTAGTAGGAATGATAAAAAAAGAATGGTCTAAGGAAGAAATTTTTACATTACTACAAAAAGTAAAGCCAGGAAGTAATGCCCAGAAGGTATTTTATCCTGAACGAGAATTTGGGAATTACACGAATGAAGAATTACGAAAAGCTGCAGTAGGAATTCATATTTACAACAAAGAACAGAGCACCTATTTTATACTAATTGAACGCTCAAAATACGATGGCTTGCACAGTCAGCAGATTGCATTTCCTGGAGGGAAATTTGATGAAGATGATAGAATATTGGAACATACTGCAAGAAGAGAAAGTCAAGAAGAAATTGGAATTCCTGTCAATTCTGGAGAACTGGTAACAGAACTAAGCGATGTCGTTGTCTCAGTATCAAAATTCATAGTTTCTCCTTTCGTATTTTTTCATGAAAAAGAACCTGAGATTCTCATTAACCACACAGAAGTAGCAACTATTCTAAAAGTTAAACTCTCTGATTTCTTAGAAAAAGATCATAGTAATAGAGATATTAAAATATCTGGAAATATGAATTTAAAAAATATTCCTTGCTTTGAAATTAATGAAAAAATTGTTTGGGGTGCAACGGCATTAATGCTCAACGAATTAAAAATTATTTTAAAAGATTAATACATCTTTATAATTCTGCTAAGTTCAAGATTTATTTGATAGGTCATCAAATTTTGCTGTCATTGTTGGATTTCCCTTCGTTAATTTTTTAATCGTTAAATCATCAGACTTATTATTTGCAAGCCTTAAATTATTAACAGATGAGAGAAGTGCTTCTTTTGTTTTTTGAAGATGATCGATTGTTTTGTCAATTTCATTAATTGCAGTATTAAATTGACGGCTAGCTAAATCATAATTTTTAGCAAATCCTGCTTTAAATTCGTTAATACTATTTTCAAAATTGGTAATATCAATGCTTTGATTTTTTACTAAAGCAAGTTCTGCTTTGTATTTGAGTGAAGACATTGCAGCATTTCTAAGAAGGGTGATTATGGGAATAAAAAATTGAGGCCGTACTACATACATTTTTGGATATTTATATGAAACATCGGTAATTCCATTGTAAAGGTCACTTTCATCTTCTAATACTGAAACAAGCACGGCAAATTCACATTTTTTTTCTGTCCGATCTTTGTCCAACTCTTTAAAAAAATCTTCGTTCTTTTTTTTTGCAGTAGTTTGGTCTGCTTCATTTTTCATTTCGAACATAATGGAAATAATTTCGTTGTCAGCGTCATCAAATTCTCGATAAATAAAATCACCCTTGCTACCCGAGCTTGAATCATTGTCTTTTTCAAAATAAGCATTTTGGAATGCCGTTGCACGAATTTTATTAAACTCAATCTCACAATATTGCTCAAGAGATTCGCCTAACATTTTCGTTGAGAGTTTAAGTTTCATATCCTTAACTCGAGCAATTTCATCGTCCTTATATTGAATGATTGCGTCTCTACTTTTTAACTCAGTAGAAAATTGTTGCCTTAATGAATTTTCAAGATTTTGCTTTTCTAATGCCGCAATTTTTACATTATTCGCCAAATCATCTCTTTCTTTTTCAATACTTTTAATGGCTTCTGAAACACTTATTTTTTTTTCTAATTCAGTATTATTAGCTTTAGCTTGCAAGACTATTATTTCTCTATCCTTTTTTGCAATCTCATCTTGTGTTATCTTTCTAAGATAAGCCTCTGCTAACTTTACGGCATTTTCTTTTTCCTTTTCTGCTTGACCAACAAGAATCTTTAATTCTTTATCAAATTGATCGTCTCGCACTTGTTTCACAATATCAGAAAAGCCAGCTTGATCAATTTCAAATGCTTTTTTACAACTAGGACAAATAATTTCTTTCATATATTCAAAGTTAATTTAATAAGTTATATAAAATTATTCCGTGTGTTTTCACTCCTTAATTTTTCTCGAAATCATAAGTCCATCTCGAATTGGAAATAACACCTCCTCTACCCGCTCATCCTCATGATTTAAGAGATTATAGTCACGAAGCAATTGTGTGTCTTTATCGTTATGTGAGGAATCGATTACTTTTCCAGACCACAGTACATTATCTGCAATTATGTAGCCCCCCATATTTACCATTGGAAATACCAAATGATAATAATTGATGTAATTGTGCTTGTCTGCATCGATAAATACGATGTCCCACTTTTCATTTAAGGTGGGAATTAGTTCCATCGCAGCTCCAATTTTATAGTCTATTTGTTCTGAAAATTCTGAAGCAGAAAAATAAGAACGCACACGTGGGGCTAATTCTTCGTTTATATCAATAGTGACTAATTTTCCATTAGGCGTCAATCCTTCCGCTAAACAAAGTGCGGAATAACCGGTGTAGGTGCCAATTTCTAATATTCTTTCAGGCCAAATCATTTTTGAAAACATACTGAGTACACGACCTTGAAGATGACCACTTAACATTCGCGGTTGCAGCACTTCCAAATGCGTTTCTCGATTAATTTTCTTTAACAAGTCACTTTCATTTGCAGTATGCTCGCAAACGTATTTTTCTAAAAGGGGATCTATGAATTCCATTTTTAATTAATTTATACAAAAGTAATATAAGTAGGAATTAACATCACTTTTTTCGTTTTACAATGTGTTTCAATTTTAATAATGCAAAATTAAGTTCTATTAGAATATTTGATATTTTTGAACCGGTCGAAATTTTCGACCGGTTCATCTCCTATTTCTACAATCGAATTGCTAGACCTTAAGAAATCAGTTTCTTCTTCATCTAAATAGATCACATATCCTTCAGGAAATTTTTCAGGATTATTCTTTACAGCTTCATTTACACGTTTGGTTTCTATTCCATATAAATGAGCTACATCGCAATCCAATAAAACTTTTTTATTTCTAATTTTTATTAATTTTTCTTCTATAATTTCTAATCCCAACATTACCAAAATTTTACTCTTTATTCTAAATATATCAAAAAAAAATCATTTGATTATTGATTTTAAGGAAAGAATCTGATAAAAGATATTTAAAATGAGTTATCTAAAAACTGATAAATTTATCGCCACGTGCGTAGCTTTTCATAAATTTGCTTTAAAGTAGAATATAAAATGACGGTTTCTGAAATAAGGCAGCAATTTTTTGATTTTTTTGAAAGTAAGGGGCATAAAATTGTTCCATCAGCGCCGATGGTTGTGAAAAATGATCCGACCTTAATGTTTACGAATGCAGGAATGAATCAATTCAAGGATTTTTTCTTGGGGTATCAGGTTCCAAGTGAGAAACGTGTCGCTAATTCACAAAAATGCTTGCGCGTTTCAGGGAAACACAACGACTTAGAAGAAGTTGGGGTTGACACCTATCATCATACGATGTTTGAAATGTTGGGAAATTGGTCTTTTGGAGATTATTTCAAAGAAGATGCTATTTCTTGGGCTTGGGAATTGTTAACGGAAGTATATAAAATTCCTAAGGAAAATCTTTACGTTACCGTTTTCGAAGGTGATGCCTCCGATAATGTTCCGCGCGATGAAGAAAGTCATTCTATTTGGAAAAAATTTATTGCGGAAGACAGAATTATTTTGGCTTCTAAAAAAGATAATTTTTGGGAAATGGGAGATACAGGGCCATGTGGTCCGTGTACCGAAATACACGTGGATTTGAGAGATGAGGCTGATAAAAAGAAAATTAATGGCCGTGATTTAGTAAACAACGATCATCCGCAAGTGATTGAAATTTGGAATAATGTTTTCATGCAATTCAATCGTAAAGCCGATAGCTCTCTGGAAAATCTTCCTGCAACGCATGTTGATACAGGAATGGGTTTGGAGCGCTTAGCAATGGCATTACAGGGAAAGCAATCCAACTACGATACTGACTTATTTCAAACCTTAATTCAACACATGGTTAAGGTCTCTGGGATTTCCTATGGAAAATCGGAAGAAACTGATATTGCCTTGCGCGTTATTGCTGATCACGTGCGAACGATTGCTTTTTCAATAGCCGACGGCCAAATTCCAGCAAATAATGGTGCCGGTTACGTAATACGAAGAATTTTACGAAGAGCAGTCCGTTACGGCTATCAAACATTGGGATTAAAGGAATCTTTTTTGAGTGACTTATCGCTCGTATTATGTAAATTAATGGGAGATCCTTACCAAGAATTGATCGCGCAAAAAGACATCATTTCCAAAGTTATTCGCGAAGAAGAAAATAGTTTCTTTAGAACGCTAGAGCTAGGAATTCGAAGAATGGATTTACTAATGCACGAATGCAAGTCACAAAACATCACGGTAATTACTGGAAATGCTGTTTTTGAATTGTATGACACCTATGGTTTTCCTGTTGATTTAACCTCGTTAATTGCACGAGAAAATGGCTTAAGCATCGACGAGCAAGCTTTTGATAAAGAACTTCAAATTCAAAAAGACAGATCACGCGCTGCAACAGCTGTAGAAACAGATGATTGGGTACAAGTAAATCCCGATGAAACAAGCAAATTTATTGGTTATGACCACACAAGTGCTGAAGTCCGAATTATCAAGTATCGTAAAGTTTCTCAAAAGCAAAAAGAATTTTTTCAATTAGTATTAAATCAAACACCTTTTTATCCTGAGGGCGGAGGGCAAGTTGGCGACAAAGGAATTCTGCGAAATGAAACAGCGAGCATCGTAATTTTTGACACGAAAAAAGAAAATAATTTAATCATCCATTTAAGTGAAAAAATTCCTAGTGATTTAAGCGGGAGCTTTACAGCTGAAATAGATGTCGAAAAACGCCAATTAAGTTCAGAAAATCACTCGGCAACGCATTTACTGCATCACGCTTTGCGCCAAGTTCTCGGTAAGCATGTTGAGCAAAAAGGATCGCTTGTTAATCCTGCTTATTTACGTTTCGACTTTTCACACTTTGCTAAAGTGACAGATGAAGAAATGGAGCAGATTGAAACGATGGTGACGAAGGCAATCCACCAAAATATTTCCTTGGAAGAACGCCGTGCAGTTCCAATTGATGAAGCAAAAGCAATGGGAGCAATGGCATTGTTTGGAGAAAAATACGGGGATGCTGTTCGCGTTATTAAATTCGGTGATTCCGTAGAATTATGTGGCGGAATACATGTGCCAGCAACTGGAAAAATTGGTCTTTTCAAAATCACCTCAGAAGCCGCAGTTGCCGCTGGAATTCGAAGAATAGAAGCTATCACAGGACCAAGTGCTGAAAAGTATTTCAAAGAAAAAACCGAGAAATTTGATGCTATTAGTTCTCTTTTAAAAAATCCACCGGATGTACTGAAATTTATTGACGAACTTCTTAAAAAGAATCAACAATTAACGAAGGAGATAGAAGTGCAGCAGAGAGAGAATGCAAAAAACATCAAACTTGAACTCAAAACAAAAATTACCGCAATTAATGGAATTCATTTTCTTGGAGAAATTCTTGATTTGAAGATGCATTCGATAAAAGATATTTTATTTCAATTGAAAGAAGAAAATCCAAACTTTATTGGAGTAATTGGCAACACAGAAGGAGACAAATGTTTCTTAAGTTTAATTGTTTCTGATAATTTAGTGGCAGAGAAAAATTTAAATGCCTCGCAAATAATTCGTCAAGTTTCAAAACACATTGAAGGCGGCGGCGGCGGACAAGCATTTTTTGCAACTTCTGGAGGAAAAAGAAAGGAAGGTTTGGTAGCTGCTATTCAGGAAATAAAATCCCTTTTTTAATTTTTCCCTCTAATTTTTTTGATCAGAAAATCCATAGAATTATTCACATAATTTACGGTTTCTTTTTCTAGCTTAAAGAAATAGATACTACCAAAAAATAATAGGGCTACGAAACTTGAGATAAAAAGCATTTGAATCCATAAATCTTGGAATATATTTTGGAGATAATGACACAAGAAAAAGGTTAGTAAACCAAGCGCTATAATTACAAATTGGCCTTTTGTAAATGGATGGATTTTATACACCTTATACACAAAAAGCAGACGGCCTAAATTGTAGCAAACTAAAGCAATTGAAGTTGAAATTGCGGCACCAGAAATACCATAAGAAGGAATAAAAAGTAGGTTTAGCCCATAAACCGTTCCAATTAAAAACAGGGTGAAAATCATGTCGTATTTATACTTCTTTGATGTGGTGAATATTGCACCATTCAAGCCAAAATACATGTCCGTCAAACGCCCTATCATTAGGAAGAAAAACACCCAAATTCCAGCTTTAAATTCTGGCTTTAAAAAAGAAAATAAGAAGTCAATATTGGACCAAATTAAAAGAAAAGAACCTAAACCAATAACCAATGCTACAGAACTAACTTGAGTATATAATTCTTTCATTTTCTCCATTTCGCGTTTTTTCCAATGATCAGCAATTAGCGGAGAACTAATTCTTACAATTGCTTTATAAGGAACTTGCAGGGCGCTTGTTAAAAAAACAACGGTGGTATAAACACCTGTTGCTTGAAGTCCTAAATAGGAAGCTATCATTATTACATCGAGTGAAATAACCAAAGTACTTCCCAAGGTATTTATATAATTAAAAGCCGAAAACTGGAAAATTATCTTGCGGAATTTCTTGGAAATGTTTAAATTAGAAAGTCCCAAATGCAATTCATCTATACGATACATATAAACAAGTAAAATAATAACAGGAATGAAATACACCAAGCTGTGTAGCACGACAAAATCGTCAAAAGTGATGCATTTAAACCATAGCAAGAAAAGAATACTCGTAACTGCTAATCTTAAGACCAGCTCCATAGCAAAAACAGAAACTATATTCTTCAGAAGACTTCTCAAATAAACTTCTAGAACAAGGTATAAAACATAGGCAATTCCAAGTGGGATTAACCAAAAATAATAGTTCGTAAAGAGCTGAGATTTTTCAAGATAAATGGACTCAATATCAGAGCGAAACCACAAAGCAATAAAAGTCATAAGAAGTACTCCAATTAATACTATGGAAATACTAAAAGACAAAAATCCGTGGTGCTTTTTTTCTTTATTATTAAAAAATGGGAAGAATTTCCAAACAGAATAGACCATTCCAAAATTTGAAAGTTGAGCAAATAAAATTCCCAAGGAAAAAATAAGGTTAACGACACCAATTTGTTCAGTTGATAAAATCAACAAGAATAAAAAAGCCTTGTTAATATATCCGAGAAACAATCCCAAATAGGAAATGAGCATTGTGCGCAAAGAATCTTTTTGAACTATTCCCATAATTGATTTGAACAAAGATAAGTGTTAACGGCCAATAAATTAGAGTCTTTATTTATTGTTACTTTTGTTGTAATTAATTCGTGTGAAAAAAGTCCTAATTATAACGTATTATTGGCCTCCAAGTGGCGGAAGTGGTGTACAACGCTGGCTATATTTCGCAAAATATTTAGAAGAGAATGGTATTATACCTATTGTCGTAACAGTCGATCCTAAAAAAGCAGTTTATCCCTCATTTGATAATTCATTATTAGAACATGTTAAACATGTAATAACTTATTCTACGAATCCAGGATTTAACTTATTTGGGTTTTACTCTTTTTTAAAGTCTGGTAGATCAAAAAAGATTGTTATCTCAGGCGATATAGGGGGTAATGATAAAAACTTCTTAGATAAATTTTCAAGTTTTGTAAGAGCAAATTTTTTTATACCAGATGCAAGAATTGGTTGGAATAAACATGCTATTTCAATTGCAAAAAAAATTCTTTCTGAAGAAAAGATTGATTGGATAATCACAACTGGGCCTCCACACTCTAGTCATTTAATTGGATTAGAATTGAAAAAACTATTTGCAATTCATTGGGTAGCTGATTTCAGGGATCCTTGGCATGATATCTACTACAATAAACTGTTCAAACGATCTAAAAAAGCTGATAATAAAGATTTAATACTTGAATCAAAAGTATTAACAAATGCAGATACAATATTAACAGTAGGTCCTTCAATGAAATCATTACTTATTTCAAAATCGAATGAATTAGAGAAAAAATGTTTTTTTATCTATAATGGCTATGATGAGAAAGCATTTGAAATTCTAAGTAAAAAGCAAAGTGATATATTTACAATTGCACATATTGGTATTTGGACATTGCAACAAGCTCACAATGAGATAATAGAAGCATTGACTCAAATTTTATCTACACAGAGTAACTTAAAGATTAAGTTTGTGTTGGTTGGAAAAGTAAATGAAATTATTCAAAAAAGACTAAGTGAAATACCAAATCTAATTTTAGAAGTTAAAGGAAATTTAAACCATAAAGCTGCATTGCAAGAAATGAAAAATGCGGATTTACTTTTAAATTGTCATGCTTTAATGGATAATTCGAAACTTTTGATCTCTGGAAAATTAATGGAATATATCGCAAGTGGAAATCCAATTGTACTAATTGGAAATAAAAATGGAGACGCTGCTCAATTGTTGAAAGAAATTGAAAATAGCTTTGTAGTTTCTCCTGACGAAATAAAACCTTTAATGGATTGTATATTAAAACTAATAAAGGAATACCCTTATAATGAAACAATACGACTAGATAATTTGCGTTATAGCAGAACAGAAACTACAAAAGAACTTGTTAAACTTTTAAATTCAAGAAAGGCTGAAAAATCATGAATAAATTTACCACAAAAAAAGTACTTATTTTAGCACCTCATACAGATGATGGAGAATTTGGGTGTGGAGGCACTATTTCAAAATTTATTGAAGAAGGCATTGAATTGTATTATGTTGCATTTTCTGCATGTCAACAATCGGTACTTAAAGAATTTCCATCTGATATTTTAATTACAGAAGTAAAAGCAGCGACAAGTAAATTAGGAATAAAACCTGAAAACCTTATACTATTTGATTATGATGTTCGAACATTCAATTTTCGAAGACAAGAAATACTTGATGATTTAATAAATTTAAGAGAGAAAATTAATCCGGATTTAGTTTTCATGCCATCCTTAAATGACATCCATCAAGATCATCAAACAATTGCAAATGAAGGAATAAGAGCATTTAAATTTTGTAGTATATTTTGCTACGAAATGCCGTGGAATAATTTTTCTTTTCAAACCTCAACATTCATTCATTTGGAAGAACGACATGTAATTACAAAGGTTGAAGCTTTAAATGAATACAAATCACAAGCACATCGTTCTTATGCTAATGAAGAATTTGTGCGTTCATTAGCTAGAATTAGAGGAGTGCAAATTGGAACACGTTATGCTGAGACATTTGAAGTAGTTAGATGGATTATAAAATAGATTAAGATGATTTCTATTCAGGATATACTATCAGTATTGGGTGATGTCACATACAAAGGAAATGATCAGATCAAAATTATTAAATTGGTTCAGATTGATGAATTGAAAAATGGCAACGAATTAGCTTGGTGTTCAGAAACTAATATAGAAAAATTATTGACATTAAATTATGGAACTGTAATCTGCTCAGTAAATACTTTTGATAGTTATTTCAAACCAGAAATGAATTACATTTTATGCGAAGATCCAAGAAGGGCATTTAAAATTGTACTAGAACTTTTCTTTATTGATGAAAAAATAAAATATTCAATATCATCAAGTTGTAAGATTTCTTCTTCTGCACAAATTTCAAAAAATGTGTATATCGGCGAAAACTGTATAATTGAGGATAAAGTTGTAATTGGAGATGATTGTTTTATTAGTCACAATACTATTATTCACAAAGGAACAGTAATCGGAAATAATGTCAAGATAGGTTCTAATAATACCATAGGTGGTGTTGGTTTTGGATACGTAAAAGAAAAAGATGATTCGTATTCCTTCATTCATCATGTAGGTAATGTAGAAATTCAAGATAACGTAGAAATTGGGAATAACAACTGTATTGATAGAGCTGTATTAGGAAGCACCTTGATTTGTAAAAATGTAAAAATCGATAACTTGGTGCATATTGCACATGGAGTAACAGTAGGAGAAAACTCATTACTGATTGCAAATTCAATGATAGGTGGAAGTGCTAAAATTGGCAAAAATTGTTGGATAGCACCTTCAGTATCAATACTAAATAAAAATGTTATTGGTGATAATGTTACAATCGGGATGGGTGCAGTAGTGATAAGAGATGTGCCCGACGGTGATGTTGTTGTTGGAAATCCTGCAAAGTCAATCCGAAACTTCTCAAAATAAAGGTTTATAAATAAATTAATCGGTTAAAAATCAATCAATATATTCGTTATTCATAGATTTTCCATTCAAATCAAAACCAAGACGAAAATCACTGAACTGATTTTTCAAAAAAATAGATGCTTTTTGATTATTTTTTTTTAAATCTCATCTATAATTTCCTTAAATAATTTAGAAATATAATCTTTAGAGAATTTATTAGTGATCTGATCAGAAATATTCATTCTAGAATATTTTATTTCAATTGATTTTTCAAGAGAAGCTACAATTTCAAGAGTATCATTTTCAACAATTTTTCCATTTGAATCATTTATATATTCTGGTAATACACCTACTCTACTCGCAATAACTGGGCAACCACAAGCCAGAGCTTCCAGAGGAACAATTGAAAATGTCTCAAAATCTGAAAAATGTAGTAAAAAATCGGCTTTATTATAAAATTCAGGGAGATTTAAATTATCTACGGTTTCGATTCTTTCTGTCTCAAACTTAATTTGATTTTCAATATCTTTTGTAAGCGATGGCCCTGATCCAATAAGTATTAATTTAAATTCTATTGTAATATTTTTAAGCTTGAGCATATTTAAACTTTCAATAATTAAATCAAGACGCTTTGGATATCTCCAGTTTGCAACGGCAAGAAAAATAATTTGCTCATTTTTTCTAGCTACTTGCTTATATTTAAAATAACTTGAAATGACATTTGGAACGACAGAACTATTAGTTGAAACTTCTAAAAAATTTAAAGTTTCCTTCAATTGATTTGAAACTACGATAATTTCAGAAGAATTATTTAGCGCTTTCATTCCTTTTTTCCGCAAGAAATTTCTACGAATAAATTTTTCAATTCCAGACCAATGCTCAATATGAACTTGTTTCAATTTCATTTTTTTTGAAAGAAAATACCCAACTATCCCTGCATTGAATAGTACATTGGAAACAATTATATCAAACTTGATTTCGGGTTGAAAAGCCCTAATTTTTTTTTGAACTACTAAAGAAACAAACCTCGGCATGTAGTAAAGGAATTTATATAGAATTCCTGAAAATCTTATTTCATAAGTATTTTCATTTATATCTGAAACTTGCGCAGTTATTTTCAGCGGTAAAGCTCCATTCTCAAATAACAGATGATAAACTGTAACCTTATAATTCTGATCTAAACACTCAGCGTGTCTCTTTACAAAAATTCCAAAACTTTGATTTTCTCTCGTTGGATACCAATTGGTCAGAAACAGTATATTTTTTTTTTTAATCAAACTATATAATTAGGCATCATTTGATCTTTCAGCAGGAAAAAAAAGATAATTGCCATATAGAATATCTTCTTTGAGATTGTTATTTGGTAATTTTCTTCCTCTAAATAAACTAAAAGAACAATAATTAATTTCATCAAAAAAGCACATTACATCCTTCACATCATATCCAGCGTTGTTAAATGTTTCTTTATTTAATTCAACTAAAACAATAGGCTTAAATTTTTGTATCGATTTTGTCATCCCTTGCAGAGCAGATAATTCTGCACCTTCAATATCTATTTTAACAAAATCAATTCTTTCTAATTTATTTAAATAGATATCGTCAAAAACTTTCAAATCTATTACCTCCTCCAATTCATTTCTTGCTTCACTTTGATATAATGAAGATAATCCTTCATGAATTCCTGAATGAGGCTTTATATCAGTTGAAGTATATACCTTTAATTGACAAGATTTATCAAATAATCCATAATTATTAATTTCAACATTACTGAAATTATTTAATTCAACATTATCTTTTAAAAGTCCTAGTTGAAAACTAGTTGGTTCAAATGCAATAACTTTTCCGTTTTTTAATAATGAAGCTGCATAAAGAGAAAATTCACCTTGATTAGCACCAACATCAATAAAAGTCATAT
>Ga0114980_10001488_pt1 | contig 16834 bp, 19 predicted proteins | sample S_140806_EF_Meta_FD_87018 | JGI IMG/M metagenome (GOLD analysis project Ga0114980, IMG submission 87018) | Freshwater microbial communities from Lake Simoncouche, Canada to study carbon cycling - S_140806_EF_MetaG | ecosystem: Environmental > Aquatic > Freshwater > Lake | place: Lake...
AAAGCAGCTAAGTTCGCGGGCATTAGCTAACTTTTTGCATAGTAGACTGCGCTTTCACATTGGCCCCCATAGTCCAATGGCAGAGACAGAGGACTTAAAATCCTTCCAGTATCGGTTCGAGTCGAAGAAACGACTACAAGCCAACCTTTTCAAGGCTATTCCTATGAAATTTTCTTTGTTTCCACAGTCTGACAGGTGATTCGTCTACTGTCCAGATGAGGAATGGATACCAAATAGATACCAAATAAGCTTTGCGAATTACGGACCAAGTTCGAAAAGTTGCCTAGTTGAGAAAACTAAGGATAAGAAGGATTTTCAATCGGTGAGTTCCAATCTCCGTCAGGCGGGGTATTCACGCCGGAAAGACCGGCTTAAAGGCTAAGAAGACTCCAAACCCGGTTCGTATCGGCTAGGAACAGCGCTAACCCGACGCCTAAGGGTGATTTCGGGGAGAGGAAGTCCCTGGCGTCTTCTTTTTCAAATGCCCCCAAGTACACTTTTATTATGAGAAAAGCAGGATATTTTGCAGCACTGATGGGACTCATAGCTCTTGGAATTTCGGTCCCTCCCGCAACGGCTGACCTTCCTCAAGCGGTCGTAGTGATTGACTCGGGAATCCCCACATCACTCTTCACCAATATTTTGACGGAAGTTTGCGTTCTCGAATATTCCAACTGCCCAAATGGCAAACAGTTCATGGAGGGTGCGGGAGCAGCAAATACTCCCGTATCCACCAATGCGACTCTTACACATGGAACTGAGATGATTTCTATCATCAACGCAGTGAATCCCAAGGTAAATATAATTCCAATCCGCATAATCGGGATTACAGATAAAGGCAATCCATATATTTACTCAAATGACGCGGTAAAACTTGCCCTCGATTGGGTCGTTGCTAATCAAGCGAAATACAACATCACCGCAGTCAATGTTTCTCAAGGCAAAGTATTTGATAATTGCAAGGTGCCAGTTGGTACTGCAGAAGCCGTGGCAGCTCTCAAGGCGAAGAATGTGGCAGTCATCGCAGCAACGGGAAATACTCAGAATAGAGCTGCCATGAATTCAATCGCGTGCCTAACCGATGCAGTCTCGGTGGGAGCCACTGATAATCCTTGGCCAGGTTCCCAGCCATTCACCTATGACCCCAAAGCGACACCAACGATTGCTCGATATAGCAATGGAAATGCTCAGACTAGTTTCTACGCCAATGCGCGTTGGTTTGTTTTGCAACCAAGCGGTAAGACCAAATTCATGGTGGGAACGTCTAATGCGACTGCAGCAGTCACAGGTTTCTGGACCCTGAATCGCAAAGAAAGCTGGAAGGCAACATACGATTATTTGTCGAGCGTTTCGATACCAACTTCAAATCAATGGTTAACGGGTAAATACATATTTATTCCGCAGCCTAGTTAGGCTTCTTCATGTCAAATTTCAGCAGTGCACCAAATCATCATGGACCAACTGTTGGGCAATTGGCGGTAGCTACCGGACTTATTCAACAACGCCAGCAAGTTGGGCTCGCCCGACAACAAGTGGGACTCCAAAAGAAATCTCTTGATGCTCAAAATCAAGCAAATTCCCTGGCCGCTGCACAGCTCTCAGAAATGCAAAAAATTGAGGAAAATCGTAAAAAAGAGAAATTACTTGATGTGTGGAGTGCAGAATTTCAGCACAGGGGAATGTCGCCACTTGAGTCGCACACCCAAGCACTTGCTGAAATGGAAATTATGGACCTAATAATTCGCTTCCAGGAATATTCTGAACTATATGCACACCAATGTAAGAATGCGATTTCTAGATTGAAGACTAAACCTAAGATAAAAGTGAAAAAGGAATCGTTAATCCTATTTTTTATTTCAGTTTCACCCCTTGCCTTTCTATGGCTTTCGCATGACCCAACTACCCCTACCTCGCGACTGGGAATAGCACCTATTGAGTCGACCCCTCTATTGTTTCTCCTTTCCGTAAGTTTGTTTGTTTTGGTTCCAGTCTCTTTATTTTGGGTACTCATTCAAGTATTGAACTCTTACCAAGTTCGGGAAGAAGCCTCTGAAGAGCAGAGAGAAGTTGCTATCCAGCCCCACTACTTGAATTTCATAAAAAGCATACGTGACATAGAGTCAACTGTGTCAGCTTTGCCGCCATCATTGCTTTCGGATGATTCTGAATTTAGAATTATGCTACGAAATCTTGCGAGTGCTTAACATTACGATTTAGAACGTAGTTCAGCAACCTTACAAAGAGGGAAATTTAAGTGGGAATCTTTAGTAAAACTACTAAAGACTATTGGGTGAAGGTTTCACCAAACTCCTTTTTCCATTGCTCCGCAGCTTGTTTCATAGCCCGTTCCATATCGCCTTCTCGACATCTAGTTTGTTCAACATATTGTCTCAATTCGGTGAATTGAATTATGAACATTTTCCAAAGCGCGTTTGAGTCCTGGTACTCCTGAACTTTTATAGTCTCAAAAAACCTATCCAGCATGAGAACCTCAATTTCACCGTTTGTTCCGTGTTTCTTTCGAGCAGAACCGAGCGCAGGAGTGAACTTTGATTTGGTGATTTCTGAAGGCTTTAGATGCCAGTAAGCCTTAATGCGGTCATCGAACTCGAAAGTAACGTCAGTGGCAGTCCAATCTTTGACCTCCTTATCTTCTCTCTTAACGAATCGACGCTTTCTTGTAGATTTCTCCAACTCCCTAAGAGCCTCTGCTCTTTTTGCCTCCTCAATCCGTTCTCGACTCCTTTCCTCTATTTCTCTTTCTTGCCTCATTCTGTCGAGCTCACCGTTGCTTGGGGAATTGAAACCCTCGTGAGAAACAATTGAGATGTTTGATTCGGCGACATTCCCAGCTCGGTTATGCGGCAAGGCACGGGAAGCCCTGGGAACCCGATTCATCCCGTAGACCAGTTCGACGATGTGCTTAGATTCTGATATCCCCGCTAGGAATTCCCCGATAAATTTGTAACCCATCGCTGATATCTGTGTACTAGTGAAGAAACGTCCATCGAATTTTTCCCGTCTCAACTCCAGAAAACCCAAATCACGCAATTCTCGTAGCCCAGTAGAAATCGCCTTCTCGCCTTCTCGGAGGTGGACTGCTAAGGACTTTGCGGAAATCGGCACCTTTGTAATGAGAGAGTAGAAAAGGATTCCCAGCGCCTTCCCTGAAATCTCCAACCCTTCCCCCTTCTTCGAAGGATTAGAAATGATATTTATCAAAAGAAAAACCTTTCATACTTAGTGGCTCGTTAGAGTCAGTTACTAATAATTAGCACAATGTGCTGTATCTATAAACCCATTTTAGGGTTCCTGTATTCCCCGAAAAATTCATCACTACTAAGGTAAGTACTGATTGCTTGTTATCCGATAACTTGGAAATATCGTGTGGAAAGGCCCAGAAAATTTAACTTTTAGCTCTTATGCGTTAATAGGCGATAACTTCACAGTTCAAGATGCGGAAACCAGGTGCTCCAAATGCGATAAGAGGGTCTCAAAAAGCGGAGAGTAGCCCAATCGTTGCGTTCTCTGTGAAACTCTTTAGACTCAGGTTTATGAAATCAATGCGAAGCAGCCGATTCGAGAAGAGACTTTCCTTCACATTACTAATTATTTCTATCTTCGCCCTTGGTATGGAAGATGCAAATGCAGGAGCAATAGCTTCCGGGAAGGCATGCAGTAGTAAGGAATTCTTGAAGACGGTACCGAGTGGTGGTAAATATTTCATGTGTGCCGAGGGGCCAAATGGCCTTCAGTGGTATCCCACAGAGTCTCCAGCAGCTACAAAAAAGCGAAACGACGCTTTGACGCAAAAGAATAATTCCAACGACGCGTGGTCTCAGCAGGCATCCAATGCTTGGTCGAATGTCGTGCAATCTGCGAACTACGCACTCCAGAGGGCTTCTTCTTACGACTCAGGGAGTACAGGTCACACGGTTCCAGGAGACCTTCGACAACTTATTTATAACGTCGGTGTTAGTGCCTCTAATGCTGCCAATCTCTATGCTGTTGCTCCCGATAAAAATGCAGCAGCTTGGGCTCAGAAGGCAATTTCTTTAGCAAACACATTGCAACGAGTGAAGCAGAGTTATCAAGCGCAAGGCGAGGAGACTCTTATGCCCGAGATTTCATTGTTGTTAACAAAAGTTGGAGTCGCACGGGGCTATTCAGTCTCAAAGTAAGAATGACGGGTGGGTAGGGTTAGCTCGCGCGCAATCAAGAACTTCCCTCGGTCTCAGCCCCGCCCAGAAGTGACTGCACGCTGGCAGTAGCTATCTGATTAGTAGTCTATTCATGACCACTGCGGCCTCCTTCAGAGGTTCTTCGGCTGAGTGAACATAGAGTCTTGAAGTTACTGCACTTGAAGAATGTCCCAGCGCTCGGCTAATAGTTTCTATCCCAACCCCTTGGCTGTACATCAAGGTGGCGGCTGTATGCCGCGCATCATGAAGTCGTCTAGGTGCAATACCGCAGAGTTTGAGCGCCTTTTGCCATTCGTCGTAATCGGTCATCGGAGAGCGCGGGCTTCCATCTGGCTTTGGGAATACTAAATCCGCCCCACTCCAATCAGGGTTTCTATCGATTTTTTGGCGCCCAATAATTTCCCAATGTAGTTGTAGGACATCAATCGTTTCTTCGGTGAGGGGGACTAATCGACGAGAGCGGGATGTTTTGAGTTCAGTGAAGATATAACTGCCATCAACTTTTTGAATTTGCTGATTTACCCGAATAAATCTTCGTTCTATATCGATATCACTCCACTTAAGCCCTAAAGCCTCTCCCTGACGCATCCCACAAATGAGAGCGATATGGAGGCGAGCAGACATGAATGTCCCCTTGTATGTAGCAAAAAGACGTTTTACTTCTTCAACAGAAAGTGGGCTTATCAAATTTTCGCGGTTTTGAGGAATTCGTACTTTTCTTACAGGGTTGCTGTCTATCAATTCGTCATTCATCGCCGCGTTCAGACATACTGATAAGACCGCACGGGTTTGCTGAATGGAACGTGGGCTCTGTCCCTTCTCTCGCATCTTGAACAACAGGTTATTTATTTCGCGAGAGGTGACGTTTGCCAAGTCAAGATGGCCAATAGTGGGCTGTATGTGATTGATAGCAATGCTTAAATATCTTCTATACGTAGTCTGGGCTAAGTAGTTCTTATGGTCATTTTCGAGCCAATTTAGCATGAAGGCAGAGAGTGTCACATTTGCTGAGGAAATTGAATTTTCTAGATTTTTTTCTAGCTCAAATAATCGCGCCTTAGCCAATCTTCTTGACTCTTCCTTTGACTTCCCAGAGGCAGATATGACCTGTCCCTTAATCTTTATAACGGTTCTGTATGAATCACCTCGCTTGTAAGTGCAGCCTTGACGGTTCGCTTTTCGTGATGCTGTCATTTCTTATCCATCTCTTCTAACCAAGAGCCAGCGCCCTTGTGAAAGAAAATTGATAGGAATTAGCGCCCTGAAGAATGGATACCAATTGGATACCAACCGCTTTTGTTCCCATGGATTCAGGAGAAATAAAGCCAAGGTAGACTGCGCTTTCACATTGGCCCCCATAGTCCAATGGCAGAGACAGAGGACTTAAAATCCTTCCAGTATCGGTTCGAGTCCGATTGGGGGCACAATCTGTGCGTAAAGTATGACGCACAGCAAGCAAATGCACCAGCATTGGATTTTCAATGCATACATAAATGCATACACAAACTAGAAGGATTTGAAGGTGGCTACGTGGTTCGCCTTGCAGGCAAAGCCACATAGCCTTCGTTTGCAAACATCGCTTGGCTCGCTTGCAAACTCCTCTGTCTCTGCCATTGGACTATGGGGGCTAAACAAACTATTTGACCCCAGGTTGTTAAAGTCACGCTCGGTTTAGGTATATATAGTCCGTACGAAATTTTCTGTTATTTAATGCCTTTATTTCTATCTAGTCGGGAAAAATGGGTCCGTCATACCATCCGAGTTTGATGAAAGTTACTCTGAGCACAAATACGAATAAAAAAGTCAGCGCTACCCCAAGAACTACTATGAGTCCGGGTGGAATCTTTTCTGGGTCTTTTTTAGACTTCTTAAGTAACTTTATAACTACCCAAATCCCTGGTCCGAAAAATACTAACAGCAACACTAAAGCCAGAATCAATCTGAAAGGTCCCAGCAAGTCCATTCCCACAAATGGATAATATGCTGGGCATTAAGGAATTAATCCTCAAGATATTGAATTCGCCCTCTGAAAGGCGTAACGTTAAGGGTATGAGAAAACTTAGGTTAGTTCTGGCGGTCGGAATACTCACACTTGGGACAGCCTCACCTGTGTATGCACACGGTGGCGGTCTTGACTGGCAAGGTGGCCATAATTGCCGGGTCGGTTCTTGTGCAGGAACTTATCACTGCCATCAAGCTCGCGCCGGTATATGCGCCTCTGTGAAGAAATCTGTAACACCTACAAAGAAACCTTTGGGTAATCAGGGAGGTTAATGCCACAAGTGCGGACCATTAGTTCTAGTGGAGTCCATATTAACCAAGTAAAAAAGGAAATAGGTTTAAGCAATGGAGAATCTGAAGGCTATCTGGTCAAAGTTTCTAGCACTTAAGTTATGGCAGAAGGGATTAGTTGTACTTCTAGTCTATGTACTGTTTTCTGCAGTAACTGGGTTTGGTAGTTCAAGTGATAGCCCTGAAAGTTCTTCATCTTCTTCTGCTCAAGTGAAAAGAAGTTACCCAGTAAAGTATTTAAGACACGCAGTGATTAATCCTGCAAGTATTTCAGTGGCGTTCCAAGTTAAGAATGATGGAACACGTCCAATCAAGCCTTCTTGCAAAATCAAAATGCAGGATGCAAGTGGTACATACAAGGGTTATGACTTTGTAGATTTCTTAGAAGAAATTGCCCCTAATCAGTCTAAGGAAGCAGTGGTTCAGTTAACAATTACAAAAGAAGGTGCTGAATTTGCAGACCAATTTATAGGTGAGTGCTCAGCAACTACTTCAGACACAGGTACTAATGCAGGAAAAGAAGTTGTTATCTCTGATATCGAAGATGCCTCTTGGGGAGATGACCAATACGAACTTGATGAAAACAAAGAGTTTCCAGAGGATGCTGGGTTTTGGTATGGACCAACTTTTAAGGTTAATCAGCCAAGAATGACACAGATGGACTGCAGTTGGACTGCTTTTGACAAGAATGGAAAAGTTGTAGGAACACACTCTTTTCGTGCTAATACACTCAACGACGGCTCAGTTACTTCTTATGGACCCGATGAGAAATGGTATGTAGATTCGACTGAAAGAATTGTCAAAAGTGTTAAATCTTATGATGTAAAGTGCACTTTATGATGAGAGACATTAGACCTTTTGGTTGGGTAATAATTGGAATTAATGCCCTAATCGTTTTCAACTTTTTCTACGGCATTAGTGGAGAAGATGACAGCACAGTAATAGGGATTGCCTTTATTTTCAGTTTATTCATCTCGGCAATTATCAACATCCCCTTGTACATTATCTACAGGGTCACAGATACGAAAAAGCGCCAATGTCCAGCCTGTGGAGTGGGTGTGCAAAAAGGGAAAACTATCTGTCCATCGTGCAATTTTGACTTCGGTAAAGCCGCTACTGGCTGAGTGCAAGAACCAATAGCCCTGCCAACCATATAGGCAAAGGTAGAAGAGTTGAGTAGGTTTGAGAGATGAAGAAACCTCACTGGTTGGCGGGGCTACTTCTTATTGCTCTGATTTCTTTGCCATTAATACCTGCGCATTCGCTAACTCTTGCTCCACAAATAGCCGAGGACAAAGATTCTGGATATAACCGCTCTCTCTTCAAGCACTGGATTGACGCAGATAAGAACGGGTGCAATACCCGAGCCGAAGTACTTATTAGTGAAGCGGTTTCTAAACCTAAAGTAGATAAAAAATGCAAAATTACTGGTGGCAAATGGCTCAGTGCTTATGACAAGAAGGCTGTTTCTAACGCATCTCAACTAGACGTGGACCATCTTGTCCCGCTTGCAGAAGCGTGGAGGTCTGGTGCTTGGGCTTGGACTGCAGAGCAGCGACAAGACTTTGCAAATGATTTGAGTGATAAGAGGGCTCTGATTGCGGTGACTCTAACGACTAATCGTTCAAAGGGAGATAAAGATATAAGTGAATGGGTTCCTAAAGTGGATACCTGTGGTTACGTACAGAATTGGATTGCAATAAAGATTCGCTACTCCCTAACTTATGACACTAAAGAGGCGGCGGCTTTTTCTAGTTACTTTGCAGAATGTAATTTTGGAGAGATTCCAGTTCAAGCGCTGGAGGGGTATTCATATCAGTCCCAGGTGGCTCAGCCTGTTCAACCTTCACCAATTATTTCCATCTTAGATGAAAAACCCGGCCTTCTTAATATCGTAGAAGTCGCAGTCCCTAAACTGCCGTCCGAAGGTAATCTAAAGAATTCATATTTAATCATTAGGCAAACCGAACCAGTGTTTCTCGAAAATGGATTCACTTGTAATTTACAAGGAACAACTTACAGAGGTGACACACTCAATGCACGGTATCGTGGCTATGATTTTTTCACTGGGAAGAGTAAGACTAATGGAATAGTCATAAATTTAGGGGCTACACCAAATACCTACAAGTGCTTTTTGGCTTATGGAACCGAATACGAAGCTTATATTTTTCAGGGCACCGATAAAGGCAAATTAGTTTCCGTATCAGAGAGTGTAAAATTTATTATTGGTGAGAGATTTCAACCCCTTCCCACCCCAACCCCGTCTCCTTCAGTCTCGAGTAACGAATTGATTGTTAACCCTGGCGCTTTCTGCTCACCTGCGGGCGCAACGGGTAAGTCGACTAATGGCACCACACACACTTGTAAGACTTCACTTACAGATTCGAGAAATAGATGGCGGCAGTGATGATTTGGAGAATCCTTGGCACGATTGGTGCCGCTTCGTTTTTCATCACAGGAGTTAAAGTCTTATCTGACCCAACTTGTGTCACTGCAGATTTCGGTGGTGGACGTGTATCAACAATTACTTGTCGAGAAGATTCTTACGGCTCGATTTCGGGGGGTGCAGCAGGTTCCATTTCACTATTCATTGGAATCGGTTTAGCCTTTTTAATCTACTGGAGAGAGTTTTCGCGTTACTTAGATACGAAACCCTTTTTCAGTACAACTACCGGCAAACCTACACCCAAGAGAGTCAGTAGTTCGGAAGAGAATCCAAGTTGGTGGAATGTTTCATTGACTAATCCAGAGGGCTTGCAACAAGTAAAAGTTTGTGACAGATGTGAGAAGATTGTCCCATTGGATTACCCAAAATGTTTTCTATGTGGAGGCACCACATTTACCCATAAGAAGGTTACTGCAAAGGAGGGTGCGGATTTACTCCCACCCAGCACCCCTGTACCAGTGACGAAAATCTGCCCGTACTGCGCCGAAGAAATCAAGTTCCAGGCAATTAAATGTCGTTACTGCCAGAGCGAACTTTAAGTATGGAGCACACAGAAAAAGTCATCACGGATATTAAGAATCGTAGAATAATTTTGGGTTGTACGTGTGGCTGGCAGCAGGACCTCAGACTCCTAGAAGGAGCAGCCTCAAGGTATTCAGATGCTAATGCTTGGGCTAGCCATTTTGATTTTGACGCTCGGACATCACCCCATTTATAACAATGTTAGGCAATCAGATTTTACAAGAGTATTCTCAAACCGTGATAAGAAGAATTGGGATAGTTTCTGTATTGATATCAATGATTCTGTCTGTCGCCGTACCTGCAAACTCAATCACATTTGGGCGTGAAGTCACCGATGCCTCAAACTCCTACCCATCAGTAATTTCAATTTGGATAAAAGAAAGCGCAGAGGAGCCTGCGCAATTTATTTGCAGTGGAACATTAATCCAGGACCGTATTGTATTGACTGCGGCTCATTGTGTTTTAGATAAGAGTTTCTTGTATTACGTTAAATATGGAAATGACTTATTGGATGAAGACACGCCTTTGTTAGAAGTTGCTTCTACTTGGCGAGACCCACGCTATAGCGAGAAACAGCACGTAAATGATGTAGGTCTTTTGCTCCTTAGTAATCCAATCAGTGGTGCAACAACGACTGCGCTTCCTAGTGCTGCGGAGATAAAGAAAATTCTTGCCACTAAAGGCGTGAAACTTGAAGTGGTTGGATGGGGGAAAGACCAAAATTCTGACCGAGCCACATACATAAAACGTGCATTCGTTGATGACCAAGTAAATAAGGTGAACAAATTCAAAGGTTGGCGAAATGATGTCTGGATTGCTGTTGGAAAATACAACAGTAAGGAGAGAGTTTATGCAGGTTCCTGCAATGGAGATTCAGGGGGCCCACTTTTTGCCAAGCTAGGTTCCAAAACCGTGTTGGTTGGAGTTACAAGTTGGGGAGCCGAGGATTGTGAGTTGGCTTTTCCAAGCATCTATGTGCGCCTTTCCTATTACATATCAAAAATTAACTCTGAAGGTATGGATACCCTCTTTAAAAATGAAGTCAAACAAAATAGAGCAATGCCTAGCGCTCTTACCGAGCCAAAAATTACTGGGACACCTGCGGTAAATAGCACGCTTCAGTGTGACCCTGGAACTTGGTCAAGCAACACTATTAAAGTAGAAACCAAATGGAGCACGAATCAGGGCTGGACATTTACTGACGCAACTAATCCTGGCTTAAATCTTGGTGATTCAGTCGCTCAAGATACGCAGCTTTCCTGCACCGTAACCGCCTCAAGCAGTAATGGTAAAGTCGTAAAAACGGTTTCAGTATTATTGCCAGGAAAACCCTCTTACAGTGGTTACCTTTCAATAAGCGGTATAGATTCATACTCAACGCCTAAACCAAATACTGAAGTTAAATGTGCAGGAGTAATCTGGACAAAGAATCCAGCAAATATTTCGTACAAGTGGATGGTTGAAGGAGTTTCTACCACTATTTCAAATGACTCAAAGGTAGTCCTCACGGGTGAAATGCTTAAGAGTTACAGTGGAAAAAGAATCACGTGCACAGTGGCTGCGTCAAATAATGGCGGTATATCTGAAGTATCTACGTACCTAACGTTGCCTACTCTAAAGAAGCCCTCAGAACCTTCAATAGTATTTACCTACTTCAGCCCGTATGCTCAAATACCAGTCGGAACTGTTTTAGAGTGCAGTGCTACCACCTACTCCTACGGTACCGCATTTGATTCCGTTACTTATAAATGGGGATATCGCAAGAAATCTGGAAATACTTCGACTCCTGATGGCTACTTAGCAAATGGAAGCAAATTAACTTTAGACGCTGCAACATTATTGCTCGTGAGTGACAAAATTATCTATTGTTATGCGACCGTGTCAAATATAGCAGGAGAAGAAACGTATTTTTCTGCTAGAGATGTTGCTGAACAAATTCCCCCTGTTCCAATTACAAAAGTTACTTCTACAACTCTGACATTTAGTAATGGAATTGATGCGATAAAAGTTGGGGATGTCATTACTTGTGGAGTTACAGTATCTGGAAGTAATGTCTCAAAGGTTCGATTTGTTTGGAGAAACTCTAATATTGCGGCGGATGTATCCTATTCAGGAGCTGGCGGATTCAGAGAGGTTACATTCATTGATGAGCCAACAACACAAACTTCGATAAAATTGAATGTTACTTCTAGCGTCCTGCAAAATATCCAAGGTTTATACCTTGATTGCTTGGCATATGTGGATTTCGCGGCAGGCGCTAGCGCTAACGGATACACAAAAGTGAGAATCCCTGCTGCAGTAACCCCAAGTCCAACTCCAACCCCAACTCCAACTCCAACTCCAACGGCAACTCCAACACCAACGGCAAGTGCTGAATCTGATACAACGCGCCCAATTATTACCGCAGGGTCTGGGCGTGTTGTTACAAATGCAACGGCTAATTTTGGAGAAGCAATTACAATTACGTTTAGTGCAACTGATAATGTAGGAATTATTGGTTGCCACGGTATTGTCTACAGACCAGACGGCTATCCAGTTTATGAAGGCAGTGGTTGCACATTAACTTCTGGGACTGCATCTAATGGAGAGTTTCAGACAACAGTCAGTGTTCCCGCATCTGTAAATAATCGTGGTGTAGTGGAGGTGAATCCTGCTGGGACTTACCAAATATTTGCCACAGCACGAGACGCTGCTGGAAATGTTACATATGTCTCTGGCTCTTATTATACTTATATTACAACCGCTGAACTAAGTGGCAGATAGTTTCTAGCCCCTTATCTGTTACTACAGTACAACGGGTGATTGCCTGCCTATTTTTAAGTTACATAAGTTCAGGTAATCAGTAAGTCAAGTCAATTATGGAGAGTGAAACAGGGTGGGGAAAGACCCTGTTTCAAGTTATCTCCTCATTCGGTAGACAATGGACCCAAAGGTGTTAGTAACTCCTATTAGTCCAATTTCTTCAGGATTGGAACATTGAAATCCTCTAGGTTTTTTTCTATCCCAATGTTTTTCCCAGGCATCATCCGAGGAAAAATTTTTATAACAGACTGGACACACCTGGACATCCTGGGCAAGTACTTCATCAGTCATCTTGTTCTTATGCAGTCCGTGATAACCCATCAGATACCCCAAACACTATCCAGAGTGCGAGAATGAGAACTGTTTAAGGAGGTTCCGCACTTCGGGTTAGGGTCGAGAATAGATGGCACCTCATTCTTGTAATATGGCGTTAAATCAGCTGTTAAGCCGCCAGCTTGTATCTCTGAATAAATAATAATATTTTTAAAGTAATATTTTTTATTAGGAAAGTACAAAGTACTTTCCTTTACATTTATATTAGAGATATTATTTATCAATAGAGATATATAAGAGGTAAAAGCCCTGCTCACAGGGCACTCAGTAGGAATCATAAGTTCCATCTCCGATGGAGAAATCACCTACTGATTCAAAAGAGATACTTGAATAGTTCTCAACTGCGGGAACTATTACTTCCTCGACTACCCCTTGAGGGGGATAGTCTGATGCCCAATCATTGTTATTACCTGACCAGGAACTATGAGTTCCGTGCTCGGGGCATTGAGCAGCATTCTTCTTCTCAGTTTTCAGACTTATTAGTTCCATTGGATAGAGCAAACATCTTATGTTTGATTCAGGCGAAAGCATTTTGGAAGTTGCTAACCTCTTAATCTCATTCCTAATCTGTTTCTCTACGTAGGTAGTTCCATCCTTCTGCAAGAGAAGCTTTTGAATCTCTCCAGGTTGGAAGGGTGCGTGTCCTCGATTAGAGACCCTTTGTAAACCAAGCAAGAAAAGCCTCATATGCAGGCTTATTTCTATTGATTCTCGAGAAAAATCTCCTGCTTGCTTCAGGTATATGCGACCGAACATTTCATTAGATGTATGGTCAGTAAACGGTTTATAAATTTTGGGCACGTTAAGTGCCCCCTTTCTAATAGTAATTGAATAGGAGGTACAGTTTTTGAGCACAAAGAGCACGCCCGAAGCGTGTGTATATGTGTCCTGCTAGAAAATCGGCTCAACCCCGAGGGGTGCTTTGCCTAAGGGAAAAATACACCTTGCTTGCCAATTGCGACGGATAGCAACGCGACTCGTCCAGTTCGCCAATTATCCCAGAATGTTTCTTCTAATGGAAGTTTTATACCGTCAGGCGGTGCCACCGCTTTAGTCGAGAACCTTCGGTTTACCTAAAGAAGGATTTCATTCATTATTTTCGCCGCAGCTCTTAGAGGAGCCTCGGCAGAATGAACATAAAGCCTTGAAGTTATCGCGCTAGAAGAATGACCTAGGGCTCTACTGATGGTCTCGATGCCGATTCCCTGCGAGTACATCAAAGTAGCCGCGGTATGCCTAGCATCGTGCAACCTTCTGCGAGGTATCCCACACAAACCCAAGCATCTGTGCCAGTCATCTGAATCCACTGTGGATGAACGAGGAGAACCGATAACTCGGGGAAAGACTAAATCCCACTCCTCCCAGGCTTCTCCGGCTTGCTCTCGCATCCTCTGGACTAATTCCTTGTGTGCATACAACGCTTGAATTGTCTCATTGGTGAGGGCAATAGTTCTCACAGAACGTGCTGTCTTTAAACTTGTAAACACAGGCTTTCGCTCAACCATCTGTATTTGCATTCTTAAGTTCAAGAAGCCCTTTTCAAAATCTATGTCCTGCCAACGTAGCCCCAATGATTCGCCTTGGCGAAGTCCGCAAACTAAAGCGATATGGAGCCTTGCTGACATAAAAGTTCCCGAGAAGGTCGTCAAGAGTCGTCGAACTTCTTCGATTGTTAACGGAGTGAATGCTGACTGCACACCTGTTGGGTTCTTCACCTTCTTCACGGGATTGCTGCCGATAAAACCTTTATCTTCAGCAGATGCCAGTGCGATTGAGAGCAACGCTCGTGCTTGCTGCATCGAACGAACTCCCTGACCTGCATCTTTCATAACTCTTAGGGTCTTGTAGATTTGCGCAGAGGTAACCTTCTGCAGCTCCAAATCCCCTATGCAAGGGCTGATATGGTTAATTGCAAGAGACTTATAACGTTTGAACGTTGAATGTGCGATTGAATGCTGGTGCTCATCGGTGAGCCATTGAAGAAGGTAGGTACCCAACTTGAGTTTCCTGGCATCACTCTGATTCTCAGAGTTGCCAAGGTTGGGCAGGTGAAGCAGTTTCTCCTTAGCTCGCTTCCTGGATTCTTGAGGATTACTCGCCATTGCAGTAATGACATAGCCATTCCTTCGAATGACAGTGCGATATGAATTTCCTACTTTGTATGTATGACCATTTCCATTAGCTCTTCTTGCCATTTGTAAATCCTTTATCCCACCAACTGCGGATGCAGTTGTGAGATTGCGCCTTTGGAATTAAGAATGCATACACAAATGCATACACATTCCTTTAGTTGCTAGAACTCGGGCTTGAGTCGCGCTCAATTGCCCGATATTCTGACAACTAGAGAGTTCCCAAGGAGGACTTAAAATCCTTCCAGTATCGGTTCGAGTCCGATTGGGGGCACGTTGTGCAGGTTATTTAGTTTTCTTCGTGCGTAAATTATGGCACTGATCCTCGATAACTCAAGGTGTATCAATTCAAAACTAATACACATTTCATACACTGCCCGAAGGATTTGAAGGTGATGATCAGGTGCTCAGTACCTATCACCCCTGATCATCTGCGCTCGAGCAAAGCTCGCGCTCCTGCTGCCTCTGCCATTGGGCTATCGGGTGACTCCAGGAGGTTAATTTCAGGAGAACTTTTCTGCGTACTAGGGCGATAGATATCCTGGTTGAAGATGTGGCTCAAGGGCATTTGGAGTTGACTGCCAAAACAATTTTTACAGTCTTGCGTCTGCAAAAAATTCAGGATTTAATATTTTAGGGATTTACTTCTGCAGGAGGCCTGAAATGTTGCGCGCACGGCTGGTAATTTTATGTCTCCTCACCTCTAATTTGTTTGGAATTTCATCGGTTGTAGCAGACAAAGCTGATGCGACTGATGGTGTTCAAACCATAAATTGCAGTAGCAGTGGTAACTTTCGAGTCACTACGACTGGAAGCGATGTGAAAGTTTCGAATGGATCAAGTTGTATCGGAACTGCACTTATTCCTGACGGTGTAACTTCAATTGAAGATGAGGCTTTTTACAATGCAAGTGGATTGAATAATGTAACTATTCCTGACAGCGTCATACGTATTGGAATGAATGCTTTCGCACTCTCTGGTCTGACACGTATTACTATTCCTGATGGCATTCAAACCATTGAATGGTATGCGTTTTATTCAACGACTTTGCTTGAGACCTTTACTGTAACAAGTGGAAACCAATACTTCAGCAGTGACACAAATGGGGTTCTCTTCAACAAAGCTAAAACTATTCTATGGGCATACCCAGCCGGAAAAGTTCGAGATACGTACACAATTCCAGGTACTGTTACCACAATTGGCCGTTACGCATTTAATTCTAGCCGAATTTCGTCTGTTGAGATTCCTGCCAACGTTGTAACTGTGGAAGGTTCCGCATTCAGTAACTCAGCTCGCCTTCGGACCGTAACATTTGCACCTTTAAGTCAGCTCACTTCCATAGGTGGGTATGCTTTTTACGGAACCGAATTAACGAGCATCATATTTCCGGCGAGCCTTACAAGATTGAGTGACAGTTTATTCCGCTACAACACAAGCATAACAACTGTCTCGTTTGCTACAGGAAGTAATTTAACTTCAATTGGTCAAGAGACCTTCTATCGCGCAACTTCACTAAATAGCATCATACTTCCGGATTCACTAACATCAATTGGGAATAGTGCCTTTATGACTACGACTTCGCTTCGCGGAATCAATATTCCTTCTAACGTCACCATAATTGACGCTTACGCTTTTTATGATGCATCTGCACTTGAGAGTATTACCATTCCATCTGCAGTTACAACAATTGGTAACTATGCTTTTCAAGGAGCAACCCGACTTACCTCTGTCTATTTTTTAGGGCTAGAGACCATCACAGTAGGTATTGATGTATTTAGGAACGTCGCACCATCTGCAAGAGCATACATTTCCAATTGCGCGCGCGGCTTTGCGTCTGAGGGCTCTAATTGGAATGGGCTGATTATTACTATCAGAACTCCTTTGGAGTCCTGTCCGACACCAACACCAACACCAACACCGACACCAACACCAACACCAACACCGACACCAACACCAACACCAACACCAACACCGACACCAACACCGACACCGACACCAACACCGACACCAACACCGACACCAACACCAACACCGACACCGACTCGCACTGATTTAGAAAATATTGCTCGAGCAGCTGAAATTGCCAGGGAACGAGTAGTAAGTGAGGC
>Ga0114980_10001489_pt1 | contig 16833 bp, 15 predicted proteins | sample S_140806_EF_Meta_FD_87018 | JGI IMG/M metagenome (GOLD analysis project Ga0114980, IMG submission 87018) | Freshwater microbial communities from Lake Simoncouche, Canada to study carbon cycling - S_140806_EF_MetaG | ecosystem: Environmental > Aquatic > Freshwater > Lake | place: Lake...
GAAAAAGAAGATGCGCTTGTTCGTATCGACATGAGCGAGTATATGGAGCGCTTTGCCGTTTCACGGCTCGTAGGTGCGCCCCCTGGCTATGTTGGCTTTGAGGATGGTGGTCAGCTAACAGAGGTGATCCGGCGGAATCCATATTCTGTGATTCTGCTCGATGAAGTCGAGAAAGCCCATCCTGAAGTGTTCAACCTGCTGTTGCAGGTCATGGAAGATGGTCGCTTGACGGACTCGCAGGGACGTGTTGTAGATTTCCGGCACTGTGTGCTGATTATGACCAGTAACATCGGAAGCCAACATATCAATCGGGAGCCATCGATCGGTCTCCGTAAGGATGTCCTGCAAGGTGTTACGGCAGCAGAACACTCTGCAATGAAAGAGCGTATTCAGGAAGATATCAAGAGGGTATTCCGACCGGAGTTTATTAACCGCTTGGACGACATTATCGTCTTCCAATCGCTGACTGCGAAGGAAATCCGTTTGATTGTAGACCTGATGCTTTCCTCAGTTCGAAAGCAGGTTGCACAGCAGGGGATGACGTTACTTGTCCAAGATGCAGTGATTGACAGGCTTGCTCTGGTTGGATTTGACCCACAATACGGTGCACGGCCTCTAAGAAGAGCTGTCCAACGATTGGTCGAAGATCCATTATCTGATGAAGTATTGATTGGTAGATTCACATCAGGTGATACTATTGAAGCCGTACTCGATGGCGAAGGGGAGACGGCAGTAGTTGTCTTCCGCAAAGTTGAGGACAACGCGATAGAAGAGTCAGTCGAGGGGTCCGATCCTCTAAGAATAGAGGCTTCCGAGCAGGGTTGACTTGACAGCGCTTTGTGTGAATGGTATCTTATCGGTCGTTGACAAGCTCGATAAGGGCGAGTGGTGAAATGGCAGACACGCTGGTCTTAGGAGCCAGTGCCGCAAGGCGTAGGGGTTCAACTCCCCTCTCGCCCATCATCACGCAAAGGTCATGCGGGAGTAGCTCAGTGGTAGAGCGCTACCTTGCCAAGGTAGATGTCGCGGGTTCGAATCCCGTCTCCCGCTTCCCCCATATTTGGGTGGCTTAGCGGGTACTGGTGCATTATGCGTCCGGTACCTTTTATTTTGTTACTGGTCACTATAGGTGGGGCAAGGAGAAGGTTTGCGATGCAGGTTGTAAATGAACAGATTGACCCATGTAAGGTTCAACTGACGATCACCGTTGGTGAAGAGCATCTCGAGGGTTCTCGCAAAAAGGCTGAGCAACAAGCCATTGCAAAAGTACAGCTGCCTGGCTTCCGCCGTGGCAAAGTACCTGCGCTGATGGCACTCAAGTATGTCGATCCAAGTGCAGTACGTCAGCGTGCAGTAGAAATGTCCGTTCCAGACATATATAAGGCTGCCCTTGAGCAGGAAGGCATAGTTCCTTTCCACGATCCTGAATTCGAGTTTATTGAATATCCAGAGGGTGGGGAGTTGGTCTTCAAGGCCACCGTTCCATTGGCTCCCAATGTCGAACTCGGCGAATACAAGGGTCTTGTGGTAGAGAAGCGAAATCTGATTATCACTGACGCCGATGTCACTGAGCAGGTTGAACAGCTTCGTGCTCGCCATTCACAGTTTGAGGTTGTCGAAGACGCAATCTCACAGACCGGTGACATGGTGCTTGTGGACCTCACAGCAACCGTCGAAGGAAAAGATCTTCCTGAGTTAGCAGAACCCAAGGCTACTGTCATTGAGATTGGTCGGAATATCCCTGATCTCGATAATGGCCTAATTGGTTTGACTGCTGGTGATGTAAAAACCATTGAGGCTATCTATCCAACGGATTTTCCGGACGAGACACTTCAGGGCAAGAAAGCAACATTCGGTATCACAGTAACGGAAGTTCGACAAAAGAACCTTCCTGAAGTGAACGATGAGTTTGCTTCAAAGGCGCATCCTACAGCTAAGACTGTCGATGAGCTGCTCGTCGCGATTCGCGAGGGGCTGAACGCATCCTCCGATGAGATGTCAAACAACGAGCTGGATGTCAAACTTGTGCAGGCCGCTGTTGCAAATGCATCCGTCAGCTTCCCTGACATTCTGTTGCGTGCTGAAGTTGAAGCCGAAGCTCGCCAGCTTGAAGAACGACTTCGCGAACAGAACATCACGGTCGAACAGTATCTTTCCGCGACCGGCAAGTCCGTCGAGCAGATTTTGGAAGAGATGTCATCCGGGGCACGTGTTCGTATCTCCAACAGCCTGACACTTGCACAGATCGCACGGGAAGAGTCGATTACGGTCGATGATGCCGATGTTGATGTGCAGATTGAAGCACGTGCTGTTGCAGCCAAGGTTAGTGCCGGGGCTGTACGCAAGTATGCAGAACAGAACAACACGCTGAACCAGTACCGTGATCAGGCAATGACACAGAAGATTCTGGCGTTCCTTCGCTCCGAAGCTGTTGTGTCGGAAAACTCCTACACCGCGGATGAAATGCGTGCAGCAAACGAAGCTCTTACTTCGGTTGAGTCAGTTGCTGTAGAAGCAGCTGCTGAGGAAACTCCTGCAAAGCCAAAGCGCAAACCTGCTAAGGCTAAGGAAGTGACAGATGATGTTGCTGTTTTTGAGGCTGATGGAACCGATGCAAAGCCTGCACCACGTAAGCGTACCAAAAAGGCCGATGCTGAAGCTGAAGGTTAGTTAGTCCCTGACGAACGATGGAGAAATAATGCGATGCCGATAATCCCAAGTGTTGTTGAACAATCCGCCCGTGGTGAACGGTTCTTTGACATCTACTCAAGATTACTTCGGGATCGCATTATCTTTCTAGGGGATGCGATTGACGATACTGTAGCGAACATTGTTATTGCACAGCTTTTGTTCCTTGAGCGCGAAGACCGCAATCGGGACATTGAGCTCTATGTCAACTCACCCGGCGGTTCTGTGAGTGCAGGACTTGCCATCTTTGACACCATGAACTTGGTGCAGTGTGATGTCGCTACAATCTGTGTAGGACAGGCTGCATCAATGGGAGCTATCCTCCTGACGGGTGGCGCCAAGGGAAAGCGCTATGCGCTTCCACATTCACGTATTATGATTCATCAGGTTAGTGGGGGTACCCAAGGGACCGCCTCTGATATTGGTATTCAATACAAGGAAATGTTGAAGTATCAAGACCTTCTGGCAGGAATCTTGCAGCGACAAACAGGGCAAGAGCTTGAACGAATCGTAAAAGACATGGATCGTGATTACTTTATGTCTGCGGAAGAAGCGACCGCATACGGTTTAGTGGACCAAGTGCTAGTACGTTGATGTGATGTCGCCTATCTGGGCAACGTCGCTCAGGAAATAGGTTGTTTCATGGCACAGCGGAAAGATTGGGAATCTAACGACGATAGGTGTGTACTTTGCGGTAAACATCGGGATGTCGTTCGGAAGTTAGTTTTAGGAATATATGGCGGTATTTGTACTGACTGTGTTTCACTTTGTCTTGAAATTCTCAAATCTGATTCAAAATCTGTTGAGCCCCTTGTTTCTTCCAAGACACTAAAGCCCAAAGAACTCCACGCAATCCTAGACCAATACGTTATTGGGCAGGATGCTGCTAAGCGTGCATTGTCAATCGCCGTTTACAACCACTATAAGCGGATTGATGCGCCAGCATCCGATGTTGAGATTCAAAAGTCGAATATCCTCTTAATGGGACCCAGTGGATCTGGTAAGACGCTTCTCGCACAGACACTCGCACGGACCATAGGAGTTCCATTTGCAATTGCAGATGCAACAGCTCTGACCGAAGCTGGCTATGTTGGAGAAGATGTTGAGAACATTCTTCTACGCTTGATTTCTGCCGCTGAAGCAATGGCTTCATCACAGGATGAAGCCATTGCCTTGGCTGAAAATGGCATTATCTTCATCGATGAAATTGATAAAATCTGTCGAAAGCAAGATGGCCCGAGTATAACGCGTGATGTCAGTGGGGAAGGAGTCCAGCAGGCCCTTCTAAAGATCCTGGAAGGTACCGTTGCCAACGTACCCCCACAGGGTGGACGTAAGCATCCTCAACAGGAATACCTTCAAATCGACACGAAGAACATTCTCTTTATGTGCGGTGGAGCGTTTGATGGCCTTCAAGACGCGATCAATAAACGGCGTCAGGTTCAAGGGATGGGATTTCTTGCAACAGCTGTAGATGCTTCTCCACTTGTTACATCAACTGACCTCGAGCCAGAAGACTTTGTACGCTTCGGTTTAATTCCCGAATTTGTCGGGCGACTTCCGGTGATGTGTGCCCTGGATGCCTTGGACGAATCAAGTATGGTGCGTGTGTTGCAGGAGCCCAAGAATGCGCTGATGCGACAGTATGCCCGACTGCTTGAGTTGGACGGTGTAACACTCACTGTAACCGAAGATGCAAAACTTGAAATCGCCCGCAAAGCCATTACGCTTGGGACCGGTGCACGGGGACTGCGGACAATTATGGAACGCTTGCTTGGACCATGTATGTATGAGCTTCCAAGTCAGTCGGAAGTTAGTGAGGTCGTTCTTACATCCGGGTATGTCTTGGGTACAAGTGAGCTCGAATATCTCTATAAGACCCAACAAGCTGCCTAAAGGGCGTCAAAGGGTAAAACCTACAGTGCGTACTTCAGTTCGTCTGCAGCTTACAGGCAATCGGTGATGACTCAGGTTGATGACACTGTGGGCAGGTGGGAATAGAATAAAAAAAGATCCTCAGTCCAGCTAACTACATTATGTTGCAGCTCCGGATTGCGGATCTTTTTTGTGTTTCCTGAGTCTAGTGGACTAGGGCACGCCTACGTTGCCGCATAATCTGGATCGGTTTCTGGTCCGCACATTGGACATCTACACGCACATCCGAACCATCTAGATGATATGCGATGTACGGCACGTAGTCATATTCCAAATAATCAGCCCAAATCTCACCTGTGTTGGATGACTGGACAGGCGGTGTTTCGACCAGATGAACTCCCGCAGCCCGGTTTCCCATCGGGAAGACGAACACCTTTGGGCCTAGTCCAGTTGACCATTCGACGATGACCCTGTTGGTATTGGGTGATGCAGACAAGAATGCCTCCCATGACCTTACTCGCCAACGGAGTGCGTTACCATCAATCGGAGGTAAGGAAACAGATGCATGGCTGCTCATCAGGCCAACAACTCCACAGGGTTTTCCATGACACGCTTGAAGGCTCCGAGGAACATCGCTGCATCGCTTCCATCAACAACGCGATGGTCTGCCGAAAGGGTTACTTTCATACGGCGTCGAGCAACAATGGCTCCGTTCACGACGGCTGGAACGGTTCTTGTGCCAGAAACGGCTAAGATGGCACCCTCACCTGGATTAATGATCGCCGCGAAGTTTTCGACATCAGCGATGGCACCCATATTGGAAATAGTGAATGTTCCACCCGAGTACTCGCTTGGAACAAGCTTTCCAGCGCGTGCCTTCTCGGCAAGCTGCTTGACAGAACGTGAGATATTTCGAACGGACATCGCATCAGCGTTCTTCACAACTGGAACAATCAGTCCATCTGGTAACGAAACCGCTACACCAATATGTGCCGACTTTGAGATGATTCGTTGATTGTTGTCAAACTTGCTGTTGACGACTGGAACCTCGATTAGAGCACATGCGCTGGCTTTGACAATCAAGTCGTTTACAGAGACCTTAGGGATCTCGCCGCCTGCGTTCTTGTTCAGCTGCTCACGAACGGTCAGAAGTGCTTCCATATCCACTTCTACGGTTACATAGATGTGTGGAACTTGCTGTTTGGACTCGGTTAAGCGCTTTGCTATTGTCCGACGCATCGCATTGTATTCTTGAACTTCCACTGCATTCACAGGGGAGGTCGTCGTGCTGGATGCGGATACGCCTGCAATTAGGGCCTCTACATCAGCGGCCTTGATTGGTCCAACAGACTGAATGGAACTCAGGTTGACTTGGTTTGCCGCTGCTATGGCACGGGCCAATGGGCTTGCCTTGATGTGGGCCACGTCTGCAGCCATCTCAATGACGACAGGTTCACCAGAAAGACTAGCGGAACCACCCAGGCCCTCAGGGAGAGCGCAAGCAAGGGAGTCACCGAATGGTTTCCAGGAGCCATCCGATGCAACTGCCGTAATGACAGATGATTGCGCGGGAGCTGCTGGTGCGGGTGCGTCAACCGATGTTGCTGTGACTACTGGGGCTGCTGCTGCGACTGGTGCGGCGGCGGCTGTTGGAATCGTCTTGTCGATATTAGAGCCATCGCCTATACGCGCAATCGGTTTACCGACGGGTACAGAGACGCCTGCGGCATACCCAATCCATTCGAGGACGCCAGCTATATCGGCGCCCACTTCGACATTAGTCTTGTCGGTTTCAACTTCGAAAATTGGATCATCTGATTTTACAGGATCTCCAACGTTCATGAGCCACCGGACAATCTTGCCCTCTTCCATCGCATCGCCGAGCTTCGGCATAATGACATCTGCCATGGGATTACCTTCCTAAAGTCCGCTTTGCAGCGATTACGATGTCATGTTCGCTTGGGAACGAAATGTTCTCCAAGTTACGGGCGAATGGCATTGGAACGAATGCTCCCGTTACACGCTGTACCGGAGCATCCAGATCGTAGAATGCGCGTTCAGCAATTTGTGCACTGATCTCAGCAGCGCAGCCATACAATCCCCATTGCTCTTGAACGACCACTGCGCGGTGCGTTTTCTTGATTGATGCAATAGGTGTTGCCATATCAAGAGGCAATAAGGTACGCAAGTCAACGACTTCAGCTGAAATACCGTCCTGTGCCAGAATGTTAGCTGCCTTCAAACACTGAATCGTCATCGTCGAATAACCAATCAACGTGACATCCGTACCGGCCCGAAGCACATTGGCTTTGCCGAAAGGTACGGTGAAATCGGGATCATCCGGGACTTCACTCAGGCCAGGCAAGATTGCATCCAGTACGTCTGGCTTTTCAAAGTAAAGCCGGAGCGCTTCCATAACAATCACAGGATTGTCATCGCGCATCGCCGTCTTGAGGAGTCCCTTCATATCTGCAGGTGTTGCAGGCATGACAACCTTGAGTCCTGGAACGTGAGCGAACAATACCTCGAGGCTCTGCGAATGCTGTGCACTCAGCTGACGGCCAACTCCGGATGGGCCACGAATGACCATGGGGACCTTGAACTGCCCGCCAAACATGTAACGAATCTTCGCTGCATGGTTGATGACCTGATCGTAGGCAACCATCGCAAAGTCCATACGCATCATCTCGCAGACTGGGCGAAGGCCAGCCATTGCGGAGCCGATGCCCAATCCTAGGATACCAACCTCAGAAATAGGGGTGTCTACAACACGCATCGGGCCGAATTCTTTCAAGAATCCGCTTGTTACACCAAGCGTGCCCAAGTACTGTCCAACTTCTTCACCTGCGATGAAAACTCGGTCGTCGGCGAGCATTTCTTCACGAAGGGCGGATGTAATTGCATCCGCGTAGCGCAATCTAGCCATTATGCGTACACATCCTTAATAAGCTCACTTGGATCTGGGTAGGGGGAGTCATCAGAGAACTTCATCGCTGCTTCAGCCGATGCATAAGCTCTGGCTTGCATATCAGCAATCAGCTCGTCAGTCAGGACACCGAGTTCAATTAATTTTTCTTGTGCGAACTTGATTGGATCCAGCTGGTCCTTAGCGCGTGCTACTTCATCGCGTGTGCGGTACGTCGACTGGGTTACAGGGGTGTCTGCCGCGCCGTGACCGTGGTAGCGATATGTCTTGAATTCGACAAACACGGGATGAGGATCTTCCTTCATCTCTTGAATGATCTGAGCCATTTGCTCATGGACTTCGAAGATGTCCTGACCGTTTATCGTAACAGAGCGCATCGCGAAGGAATCAACCCGGCTCCGAAGATTTTGGTTTGCATGGCTACGTTCGATGGAGGTTCCCATCGCGTAACCATTGTTTTCGAGAGCGAAGATTACTGGCACTTTGTAGAGCTGGGCCATGTTCAGGGTCTCGTGGAAGGCTCCCTGATTCATCGAACCATCCCCAAAGAAACATGCGCAGACGTTCTTCTGATTTCGGTACTTGAGGGCCCATCCGAGGCCGAGAGCAATCGGTACATTTCCACCCACGATTCCATAGCCGCCGTAAAAGCCGCGAGCAGCATCACATATGTGCATACTGCCGCCTTTGCCCTTGGAACATCCGGTAGCTTTGCCACAAATCTCGGCCATCACCTCGCCAGGGTCGGAGCCTGCTGCAAGCGCGTAGCCATGGTCACGGTAATGTCCGATGAAGCAGTCACCTGCCGACAAGTCCATGCCGCCAATTAAACCTACCGCAATAGCCTCTTCACCAGAATACAAGTGCATGTAGCCGCCCATCCCGTGGGCTGCCGCATTGTTCCACTCTTTTCCGATAAGCTCTTCAAATTCGCGGATGTAAACCATCTGCTCATAGAAGCGGACATATTTCGTCAAATCTAGCGTAGGCTTCTTGGCCATCTGAACTCTCCGTTTCAAACCCGTCCAACGTACGGGCAGTCCCTGACAGGACAAACCGTGCGATTATACCTTTATCAATTCACATTTTCCGTTATGACAACGCCTCGCTGTAGGGCAGTTCTATCTAATAACCGTAGTTGCACAACCACTTTGTCTTAATCAATGTGTCTTCGCCTATTACAACCTATCGAAGCACGTACATTGTTCGTCATGCCGAGGCGATTAATTCAGCGTCGGCGCTTCGTTTCAGTCAACCTCCCCGGATTGTAACTGAACTTTTAATTTTTCCAGAATGATCGCATCCGGTGAATTAAGAACCAGCTGTGTCTCACTGTCGAGGCTTTGAATCACGGTAACAATCGCTTCCACGTTTTGCTCCATAGTAATTCCCGCTATGGAACCAATCAATAGCCCTGGCTGTAAGTTCAGCTTTTTTGCAACTCGGAGGCCTGCGCGGTAGGCACCAATCAGATCTGTGGCCTTGGCTTTCTGCTTTTGCGATTGTATCGGCACCCAGGCGACACGCAGTGATCCAAGCCCGGTTCCTGCTGTTTCTACCACTTGTCCAACTTTGGCGTCCTTACTAGCATCTAGTACCTGTCGGATTTCCTTGGCGATGAGCTGCTGTGCGGGTCCTGACAGACCGGTCCATTCAGATATGCGGGTCAGGGTGGGAACGACCCAAAGTCCAATTCCCTTAACAGCCGGCAACGGGCCAACCTGCATTCGTATGGAACATCCCTTAATCGTGACTGACCAGAAATCACGGCTAGCCTGTTGTCGATGTCCACTTGCGATGGACACGCCTGTCGCTACAGCAATCATCGATGCATTAATGACGATGGCGATAGGCATCATAGGTTTGCCTTTGGCTGCCATATACATGGTGAAGTAGGAGCCAATGACACCGATAAGTCCGAGGAGTATCCCGGCAAGCGTAAGCTTCATACCGGACAGCCAGAAGCGCTTGACTGCCTGACCATAGGCAATGAAGCCAAGGAGTAGGATGACGGCATAGCCACCAAATAATGTATCGTTCAACTTGAGGCGCTCCCCGCAGTGCGAATGGCATCAGCCACATGTTCAACCCAGTGATCAACTAACTCTTGCGACCGTGCTTCTACCATCACTCTGATGGTTGGTTCCGTACCACTGGCGCGTACTAAAATGCGTCCATTTCCAGTGAGTGCCGTCTCGGCATCGGCGATGACTTTTGAAACTGATGCGGATGATTCCCAAGCGTGTTTATCTTGGACCCTGAGATTCAACAGGCGCTGAGGGTAGGGGACTATTTCATCAATCCAATTTGCAACGGTGGTTCCGGTTCGCTTGAGGATTCTCAGACACTGGAGTGCAGCCAAGATTCCATCCCCTGCGGGTGAAATATGATGTAACAAAATATGTCCACTAGGTTCACCACCAATTGTTGCCCCCGATTTTCGCATGAGGTCCGCTACATTTCGATCGCCAACGGATGAGCGAAGCAGCTTGATATCTGACTTTCGGAGGCGATCATCCAGCCCCAAGTTACTCATCACGGTGCCGACCACGGCTTCAACAGGATGACCATCGTGGAATTTTGAAAGTTCAGCATTCATCAGGATCTGATGGTCGCCGGTTAGGATGCGGCCTCGATGGTCACACAGGAGGACTCTATCTGCATCTCCATCAAAAGAAATACCAAGATCGTAGCCTAGGGACTGAACGGTTTTTACCAGGAAGTCTGTGTGGGTTGAGCCACAGCCATCATTGATGTTGTCACCATTTGGCATCACACCAATACTATGAATTTCCGCTCCAAGGTCGGTAAAGAGCTGGGGAGCGATGTTGGATGCGGCACCATTTGCACAATCAAGTACGATTCGCAGTCCATCCAACCGGTCGCCTGACATCGACGCAATCAGCTCATCCGTGTAAGCGCATACAATGCTAGGACAATCGATCAGCCTTCCAATCGCGTGTCCAGAAACTCTGGCGTGCGTCTGCCAAACTCTACATTCATCCGCAATCAGCGCTTCTAGTGCATCCGGTAATTTGCAACCGTCAGCCCCGAAAAACTTAATACCATTGTCAGGCGCGGGGTTATGGGATGCCGATATTACGACTCCTGCCGCAGCTCCAGTTGAGCGCGTGAGGCAACTGATTCCAGGCGTCGACAAGACGCCTACCGCCCACACATCACGTCCCTGTGACATCGCTCCGGCAGCGAATGCACACTGCAACAACCCAGCTGAGCGACGGGTGTCTGTGCCGATCACAAAATGGGATAGAGAGGGTATCTGCCTTGCGGCGGCTGCACCTAATGCCGTTGCGATTTCAACTGTTAGTTCGACATTTGCGAGGCCACGAACCCCATCGGTCCCAAAAAGCGCTGCCATTGGTTTGTACCTAATTCTCACGAACAGTTATTGTGACATCCACAACAGGCTCACCAGCAAAACTACTGGTAACCCCATCTGGTAATCTAACGCGCTTTCGTATGGTTGTCGATTTGGTAATACCCGGCAGTGCGACATCAACCGTAACATTTTGCAGATCCGCTAAGGCATCGGCAGTTCCGCGCAGCTGTAGAGTAGAAGGAGCAGCAGAGCATCTTGATACTGTCACGAGATTACCCGGAGTTCCGATGAGGTTACACGACACCACGACCGTTTTTGTTTGGAGGTCGACTGACGATTTCCCGGGTACCGGTATAGGCAGGACATTGAGTGGATCAACAACCTCGCCATCCGAATCAAGCACTTCGTAACCTGGAGTGCCTCCTTGAAGGGAGAGTGCCCTACGTCGTATTGAGACGCTCTTGTCAACAAGCTCACGCGCACCTTCTACAATCATGTATTCAATAAGATCGCTGGAATCAACACTCTGGATAGCGAGCTTTTTCTTTGCTGATGAACTAAGCAGAATGACTAGTGATGGCGGAGCATCCACAGTTACTTCACTTGTCAATTCAGGCGGAAGGGAGACAATCAATGGGATTCGATTACGACCTGCCGTAGCCCGGCGACCATCCGCTTCAAGACGCAAGCTGGACTTCAGATCTGCAATCACCCGCTCACTACCACGTAAATGAATAACCACTTCCGGGAGGACCATCGGGGATGCCAATCCTGTCCGGATGCCCGTGAGGACCGGACGAATCGACAAATCACGCTCAACAGGCTGCGTCCCAGGCGTTTTTGCAGCAAGATAAAGCAATACTGTAAAACCAGCAGCCAGAAGTTTAAACCAAGCGTTACGCTTTATGGCTTCGAGGAGAAAGGCAATCATCTCGCCGTTCCCTTGTTGTTGCGTGACCACGGTTTACGTATCTGGGTCCGTTGAACCCCAAGACGTTCCATCAGGCGAACACGAAGAGCATCCTGCGATAATCCCCGAACCAACCTGCCAGATTCAGCGATGGATATCGTTCCTGTTTCCTCCGAAACCACCACGACAATCGCATCGGATTGCTCGCTAGCCCCGATTGCAGCGCGATGACGCATGTGAACATTCGCACCAATATTTGGCGCATCTGAGATTTGCAATGTGCATCCTGCGGCGAGAATTCTGCCGCGGTGGATGATGACAGCTCCATCATGCAGCGGGGTACCATGTTCAAAAATGGTGTTTAGCAACGCACTATTAACATTTGCATCCAAGCGTGTTCCAGTGCTTGCAACATCCTCAAGAGGTGTCTCTCGCGATATTAAGATCAATGCGCCTGTCTTGCGTGCTGAGAGCATACTCACTGCAGCCACGACATTGTCAACCGTCTCTAGGGACTCCGTCGTTTTCGTGGGGACGTAATTGCCACCCCAGAACTCCCACCTGCCAAGGCGCTCCAGGACATCTCGAAGCTCAGGATAGAAGAGGATAACAATCGCAACAGGACCCAGCGGTACAAACTGACGGAGAATCCAAGCCATAGTCATTAACCCAACGCGCTCCGCCGTCAAAAGGAGTAAGAAGAATATGCCAAGCCCGATGAGAATCGGCCACGCACGACGGCCCTTTGCGAGCAAAATAACCCTGTAAAGGACATACCAAACCAGTAGGATATCGACAATGGCAAGAAACCATGTCTGTGTGATGCGTATACTTGGAAGGAGTGCTGCTGGATTCACGGTTCTGCTGATAAGAGTATATGGCAAAGCCGATGTGGTTGTGGGGGAACAATGGTAACGCGACGGATTTACTGTGACTATGCAGCAAGCACACCCATCGCATCGCGGGTCGCTCTCGCGATGTCTGACTTCCATGCTGCCCAGGGTCCCGGCAATGCTAGCTCGTTACACTACGATGGACGCTTGATCCGGGAAGCACTGGATATCGCGCATGACCAGGTTGCTGTCCTCGTAGCGTGCGATTTTAAGAATGTACTGTTCACGAGTGGCGGAACTGAGTCTGACAACCTTGCGGTGCTTGGATCACTTCTTTCACGAAGAGAAAGTGGTCGAAACCGTATCGTCATTGGTGCATCTGAGCACCATGCAATCATCGACGCCGCGGCATTCGCTAAGCAATTTCTCGGTGCCGATGTCCAAGTGGTACGCGTTGATGCAGCTGCGCGGATTGACTTAGACCACTTGGCATCGCTTGTGGATGACAAGACGGCGGTCGTATCTGTTCAACATGCAAACAATGAAATCGGAAGTGTTCAACCGGTACTTGATGTTGCAGCACTTGCGCATGCCCGGGGTGCCTGGTTTCACTGCGATGCGGTCCAGACTCCAATCACTGTTCCATTTACGCTGGCAGATCTTGGGGCTGATCTAGTCACCCTGTCCAGCCATAAAATCTATGGACCTGCTGGTATCGGTGCTTTGTATTCCCGTGTGCCGATTCAACCATTCCACGTCGGCGGAGCTCAAGAACGTGGTCTCCGTGCAGGCAGCGAGAATGTCGTTGGGGCGGTAGGCTTTGGGATTGCCGCTGAGCTGCAAACTATGAGAACGCAATCCGGATGCAATGCAATCCGTACTGTGGCTGCACTTGTTCAGCACCTCCGGACGCAACTGGAAACGCATCCAAACATCACCATCAATACACCGTTGAAAGCGTCCATTCCTACGATGTTGCATCTAAGCATCGGCGGATGCTCCACAGAAGACAGCTTGATGCTACTTGACCGCAAGGGGATCTCAGCCAGCGGTGGCGCAGCGTGTGCTAGTGGCGCGGTTGAAGCAAGTCATGTCGTAAAGGCATGTGGATGGTCGGCAATGCGGCAAGGCGGTGCACTACGGCTTTCTTTTGGCCTTGGGACCACCGCCGAAGATGTTGCCTATGTAGCGGAAGCGGTGGGTTTGATTGCCACGAGAGGATAGTTGAGTCTGGCACCATTGGCATATGCCAAGGCTTGCATCGTGGGCTTCCCGGCCGGCTGAAGTGATGTGATGACATAGCCTTTCGACAACGTCGCGATAACGAGACCATCGGTGCATGTACCCGTGATCGTTCCCGCAGGAGATGTACTGGTCTCGGTTGTCGGGTAGCCGCCGTGAATCTTGACCATCTTGCCGCCGACAACGACAGTCGTTCCTGGGCGTTTTGAATATGCACGAACCTGTCGGTCCACCTGTGAACTAGTTGTCGCTGCGAAGTCGATGAAGCCATCCTCGCGCGTCAGCATGTGTGCATAGCACGCATCGTCGTTGCACTGGATTCGCTCATCAATGCTGCTATCGCGCAAATCCCTTAGCGTTTGCAGCATCAGGGGTGCTCCGATAATCGAAAGCTCCTCCTCTAGCGTCTCTGCATCATGATGTGGCATTATCTCGATAATCGACTCGATCAACACTGCGCCAGTGTCAAGCGATTTCTCCATACGCATCGTGGCAACACCCGTATGCGTATCTCCTGCGGCAAGTGCCCTATGGATAGGAGCGGCACCGCGCCACCTTGGGAGCAAGCTCGCGTGCAGGTTGATACCCCCGTGCTGTGCCGCATTGAGGACCTTGGTTGAAAGAATCTGTCCATAGCTGACGACGACAAGTGCATCTGCATGAAGTGCAATTATCTGGTCTGCGATCAGCTTCAGCCGTTCAGGGGTTTCGAGTGACAGGCCAAGATCAGCCGCCGCTGCGGAGACGGGTGTCGGTGTTAGACGCATACCGCGGCCAGCTGGTCTATTGGGCTGCGAGATGACAAGGAGAATCTCGATGTCTACTGCCTCAGCAAGTAGCCGTAATGTTGGAACGGCAAATGAGCTTGTGCCCATGAAGACAATTCGCACGAACTAGAAGTCATCCTCATCGTCATCACCGGTGATGATGCGAATATCTTCACCAGATGCACGATCCGTAATGAGGATGCCATCGAGATGATCAATTTCATGGCACAGAATACGTGCTTCCAGCTCTGTGGCACGGATAAACAGCTCATTGCCGTTGATGTCCTGTGCTTTGACGGAAATCACATTTGGACGTCGGATGCGGGCTTTGATGCGCGGCAGCGATAAACATCCCTCACTAGGTTCGAATTGTTCACCGCGCTGCTTGACGATCACCGGGTTGACGACAACCGTTGGGCCATTCCCAGCATCATAAATCAAAAATCGCTTGCTGATTCCCACCTGTGGTGCTGCAAGGCCACAGCCATGCGCACGGTACATCCGGAGGACCATACTCATAGCTATTTCTTTAAAGTCTGCATCGAACTCTATGACTGGTTCCGCTTTCTGTTTAAGCAGTTCCCAACCCGGGGTTTCATCCACTTTCAGGATTCCTGTGTCATCAAATGGCACATTGTAAGGGTCAGAGGATGCAGATTTCGTGCTTCTAACGCGGTTGGTAGCTTCTCCCATATCAGGCAAAATAATACCACCGCAGGGTTGCTAGAAGCGTATACTGAAAGGGTTGTTGTCAGAAAACATGTCGTTTGGAGTGTTGTTATGGACTGTCAAGTGGTTTGGAATCTGGTTGCACCGATCGCGAAGCGCGTTGCGCTCGCTCCGGCTTTCTTCCGTGCGCTAGAGCGCGCTGTTCCGATTGCTATCGATGGTTCCGTGCTTGTTATAGGGTTGGATTCAACCGTCGATGGAGCGCTTCAGGGAGCGCTCAACTCATCAGACAACTTGAATATCCTCCACAAGGCCTTTCGTGATGTAACCGGTTTGTCCGATGGCATCGTCCGTGTCATCGAAGGCACCACTTCTGCTGATTGGGCAAATGCTCAGGCCCGGGATGCCGCATCCCGCGAGATGGCTGCACGCCAGCTGGCAAGATCCAAACCATCCGCATCCAGTGCCGGTTGGGATCTGGCAATCGATGCCGTTTCTGCTTTATGGCAGCAGTGTGAGAGCCGCACAAGCCCCGTTGCAAAGGCCCGTTTTGTTCTTGCTGCGATCGAACATATTGTTGGAATCGTTGGAGCAGAAGGCCTCGCCAACGATGCAGATACTCGCTCATTGCAGCGCGCAGTGGAACGAATTGCATCCTGCGCGCAAATCGATGCTGTTTACGTTGCTGCCGAAGTCCTCAAGCGCATCTAAATCGGTGTAACAGCGGCGCTTGCTATGCTAGAATCTGGCCATGTCTGGATTTGTCCCTGCAAACGTTCGGTCCATCGTCGCGACGGACTGTGGCTCTACAACCACGAAAGCGATTCTCATCGAGAAACAACCTGATGGGGTTTATCGCCTTGTCGCACGGGGCGAAGCTCCGACAACGGTAGAGGCACCCTTTGACGATGTTACGGTCGGGGTCTCAAACGCGCTGACCGAGCTTCAGGACCTTACCGGCAAGCAAATTCTAGACTCGGCTGGAAAGCCGATGACACCCTCGCAGTCTGATACGGTAGGGGTCGATTTGTATCTTTCGACATCCAGTGCAGGTGGTGGTCTGCAGATGACAGTGGCTGGTGTCGTGCGTGAAATGTCCGCCGAGTCGGCTGAACGAGCAGCCCTTGGCGCTGGCGCAATCATCATGGATACGCTGGCGATCAACGATGGACGTAAGGATCACGAAAAGGTCGAGAGAATCCGAGCACTTCGTCCAGACATGATTTTGATGTCAGGGGGCACCGATGATGGAAATGTTATTCCACAGGTGCAGGAGATTGCTGAAATTCTTAGGTCAGCTGATCCAAAGCCTCGCCTCGGTATTGGACTCAAGCTTCCCGTGATTTTTGCAGGAAGCGAAAAAATGCGACCAGCGGTCATGGATACGCTTGGCGATACGGTTGATGTCCGGATGGTCCCAAACCTTCGTCCTACCATGGCACGTGAAAACCTGGGTCCAGCCCGGGAAGCCATCCATGAGCTCTTTCTTGAGCACGTGATGCAGCAGGCTCCTGGATATGGAAAACTGACCACTTGGACAAGCTCTGGTATCATGTCGACCCCGAATGCTGTCGGCAAAATCA
>Ga0114980_10001491_pt1 | contig 16828 bp, 32 predicted proteins | sample S_140806_EF_Meta_FD_87018 | JGI IMG/M metagenome (GOLD analysis project Ga0114980, IMG submission 87018) | Freshwater microbial communities from Lake Simoncouche, Canada to study carbon cycling - S_140806_EF_MetaG | ecosystem: Environmental > Aquatic > Freshwater > Lake | place: Lake...
AAATGGGTCAATAAGAAACAGAAAAAGAATGTTAGTGGTTGGGTACAGTGCGAGGAGGTTATGCTTCGCAAGGATTTTTATCCCTCTTTGCCTATTGACAATCTTGAGAAGTTGTATTATAATCCCATTCGTGATGTTCACTGGCGACGAGAGAGTGATGGTGGTGAGTTTGTGTGGGATAACAGCGAGTATGACACCTTAGTTACCGATGGGCGACAGGTTCATATTCTAGAAGAACGTAACGGAAATTTTGACGGTATTTACGAGATAGACCCTAAGTATACAGAAAGTTTTGGAATTTATGATCAAGGTTGAAATGAGTGTTCGTGAGGCTCTGAACATGGTGTCGAACGGTTGCAATCTCGATATGTTCGAGAAGATCGTGTGTGCGTTGGAAGTGGCTCTGGGCGTGAACCAGCGTCGTATGGTAACGATCACCGGAGGTCTGACTCTGGACAATCGTATCCATTCCATCAAGGCTATTCGCCTCCACACTGGATGGGGTCTCAAAGAGGCCAAGGATTGGACTGACTATCTGGTTGGTGGCTGGCATTACGATAAGTTCGTTCCTGCCAAGTCCGGGGCCAAGCAGAGCATCACTCTGAAAACACCCGAAGCGGCAGAAGCGCTGCTGCGTGATCTGGTGGGTTTGGGTTGTGAGGGTTTTCTCTCATGACCTAAAGCCTTGTCCCTAAAGAACTTAGGGCGAGGCCGGTGGCGCAAACTTGATGTAAGTCCTTGCCACCAAACAACTTAGGACAAAATCAAAATTTTTTGAGCAATCCTCAAGTTGCAGCTTGACAATGCCGATAATATACTGTAGAATGAGAGTATCACGAGACAAGACTCCGCGATGATGCCAACAACAGAAACCATCACGACGGACTTGACAAGTGGGTAACAGTAACGTATACTGGTACTAGAACGATTGGTAACTGTAACACTTTTGGAGAAATGACATGAAGAAGTTTAGTTTTGTGATTGATGTTGTGGCCGATGAGCTTGATCGTGATTCGGTTGTGGATTCGATTCGTGACTGCCTGAGCGGTAGCCTCCCTGGCGACGTTCATGCGAATGTCAAGGCCGGTGAGGTCAAGGCTTTTAGCGAGCAGGGTTATAAGGTGTGGCGAGCGAGGGTTACGGGTGTGACAGCCGAGCAGGCTGGCGATGCCCATGATGGTAAGGTAGAAAAGGAAACTGCCGAAGTGGTTGCGTGATCGACTCTAGGGAGTTATAATGGCTGCGAGCCTCCACGGGACGCCGTGGGGGCTTGCGGTATTGACGGCCCCATAGTTAAATGGATATAATAAGTGACTTCTAATCTCTAGTTGCAGGTTCGATTCCTGCTGGGGCTATTGTTGGGGGCGTAGATCAATTGGTTAGATCGCTAGCTTGTCACGCTAGAGGTTGCGGGTTCGAGTCCCGTCGCTCTCGTTTATCGTAAACCCTTACTGCATAAGCACTTAGGACAAATGCGGCGGGCCGGCCGAGTCGTAAGTCCTTATTTCACAACAACTTGCGTCAAGAATAATTTTTTGAAGTTTTTCGCTTGACTATGCCGATACTATAGTGTAGAATCGGTAGACACAGGAGAAGAACATGAAAACTGCAGACGGTAATGATAAGTTGGGTAAGGGTTGCATTGTGGTTTCGCGTCCGGTTGGCGATACTTGCCCGCCCGATTGCGACTATCTTGGTAATGGCTGTTATGCTGAAGCGACTGAGAATCAGTATAAAAATGCCCGCACTGCCGGGTTTGCTAATGTTATTACGGAGAAGAATAAAATCCGTGCCATGATTCTGGAAGCAAAGCGTCGTGAGAAGTCTATCCGTTGGCATGAGCGTGGTGACTGGTTTCTCAATGGGGAACTTGACCTAGACTATGTTGCTAATGTAACGTGGGCTTGTGAGAGTATTCTTGCCGATGGCGATAGTCTGCCCGATATGTGGTTTTATACTCATATCTACGATTCTCGACTTGTGAGTCTGGAAAAGTATATGAATGTATACGCTAGTGTGCATGACGATAATGATATGGGCGAGGCTCTGGCACAGGGTTTCAAGCTGTTCGCATGGTGTGATAGTGATATGAAGATTGCACCCAAGCGACCCAAGAGCAAAGCAAAGGCCGAAGCATGGCGACAAGCACTGCCAAAGCTGGTGGTTCTCAATGCCACAAAGTTTGTTGTATGTCCCGAAATTCGTCGTGGCCGGTCGGAAATCACTTGCACCGGCACTAAAGATAGTATATCATGTGACTTGTGTGTTCGTGGTTTGGCTAATGTATTGTTTCCAGCCCATTGAAAGGAATTATCATGAGCTACGTTGGATTGTATGATGATGCAGGAAGTAAAAATGCTTTCTATATTATCAAAGATAAAAAGATTGGCCGGAAGCGTGTGGGCTTCAAAGAGTTTGAGAGCGAGAAAGAAGCTAAGTTTGCCCACCGGGTTCAAAAGCATCTGGCTCAGTTTGATTTGGCCCCTATGGTATATGGGGATGTTGGTATGATTCGTAGACACGATGGTGAGTTGACCGCTCATGGTTATTTGACCGAAGTTGCTCGACCTATGCCGGAATGTCATGATGATGAATATTGTGATGGTGAATGTTTTCAGAGTGAATGTAAAAATGGTCAAATGATACAGTTTGTCGTCGATAAACTAGATAGTATGGGCTTGTCATACAATGATGCCCACAAGGGTAATTTTGGTTATATTCGGCGCAAGGGAAAATGGGTAGCGGTTGTTATCGACCTTGGAATTGAGAGCTTTACTGAATGGGATGAAGATATTTATGGACAGTTTGATTACGATGCTGATGAAGATGTTGATTGTTATGGAGTGTGTAATTGTGTTCACTGTCAAAAAGTTCGTCAAAACTTACAGGATTAAAGATAATGAGCAAATACTATATAAAATCTGGAACACTAGAACTAATTTATTCCTGCAACAAATGTCCAAGAGATGCTGCGATGGATGCTATATGGGAAACAAATGAAAATGATACACTAGATGAGTTTATCTATCTTGATGAACGTGGATATAAAAACTATACAAATGCTGATGGATTAACTTGTGTGTTACATACTAGTCATATTCTAAAAGACGCAGGATGGAGTATTGAATAAGACTTTCCGCAAACCCTTACTGCGACAGCACTTAGGGCGAGCGGGGCCGCCCGGCTTTGACGTAAGTCCTTAGCCCACAACACTTTAGATCAAATTCAAAAATCTTCTAAAGTTTCTCCGCCGGATTGGTCGATAATAGATATATGAGAACAAGACGACTATCAACGAGGGGTGAGAGAATGATCCAGTGGGTTGGGATTCTGATTGCTGTTTTGGGATTAGCCTATAATGGTGTAAAAGATTATCAGAAAGGTGATATAAAATTATCCAGACTTCCACAAAAACAGGTCTTGACAAAACCAGTCTATCCCGTACAATACTGTCTGATGGCTTACGACCCTAATGTTAACAAAGTTTTTTACCTACACGAAAATGGACAATGGCATGATTACGCTCCACAACAACGACGATATGAGGCCACGCCGCAACCATATCAAGATCAAGGTAAGACCGCAGTGGCAAGTTCCTACGGGTCACAAGGAACACCGTCACACCGTTATGGACAATCGCCCCAAGCGAACCCGAACCCGATCCGCTGAAAAGCGTAGGGCTTGCGAGAATGGGGACTATTGACTATGATTAGTAGTATGCCAGTGTAGCTCAGTCAGCAGAGCGTCAAATTTGTAATTTGAATGTCGCGGGTGCAACTCCTGCCACTGGCTTTTATTGCCCGATAGCACAATGGTACTGCAACGGATTTTGGTTCCGTCGTTTCTAGGTTCGAATCCTAGTCGGGCATTAAATTATGGTTCGAATCTTGACTCTCAGATGGTGTATAATTATTATATACTAGGAGTCAAGAACTATGAAATTAAAAGATCAAATTTTACAACTAAAAGCTGAGGGTTATTCTTATAGACAAATACAAGATAAGCTTGGGTGTTCAAAAGGCACAATAGCATATCATGTAGGAATAGGTCAAAAGGATAAAACTAAAAACAGAACTAAAGAATACAGAACAAAAGTAAGAAAGTATATACAAGAATATAAAGCTGGAAAAAAATGCTCAGACTGTAAAGAAGATTATCCTTATTGGCTATTAGAATTTGATCATATTGGAGATGATAAGAATTTTAATATCTCAGAATTTTCAGAGCACAGCACCTCGATAGAAATAATAAAAGAAGAGATTAGTAAGTGTGAACTGGTTTGTTGCAATTGCCATAGGAATAGAACATTTATGAGACAAACTAGTGATGCTAGATATGTTGGTTTAGAGTTTTGTAAATACGAAGAATAATTGATGCCCTGTAGCACAACGGTAGTGCGGCAAACTGTTAATTTGTAGGTTGTAGGTTCGAATCCTACCGGGGCAGCTTAAGGAAGAATGGCCGAGCGGTCTAAGGCAGCATTTTACTAAAGTGCCGAGGCGTAACAACCTCCGTGGGTTCGAATCCTACTTCTTCCGTTTGGTAGATTACTCAAGTGGACAACGAGGGCAGACTGTAAATCTGCTGGCTATCGCCTTCGGGAGTTCGAATCTCTCATCTACCACTAAGTTGTTGATATGAAAAGACTTAGGACAAATGTGGCGGGTCGCGTTCGACGTAAGTGCTTGGAGCATAACGACTTAGGATTTTCTAAAGTTTGTTCTTGACAACAGACGATAACTATGGTATGATCAAACAACACGGGGCGTAAGGTAAGCCGGTTGCATCCGACACTCTTATAAGGTGTTCATAGGTACGTTCGACTCGTACACGCCCTACTTTTATGCTACGGAGGCTGACGTTTGAGTTACGAGGCTGGCCCCATCGTCTAATGGTTTAGGACCTTGGATTTTCGTTCCAAGTATCGGGGTTCGAATCCCCGTGGGGTCACTTGACACAGAAAGAAGTTTTGATATACTGCAAAACATGGGTCTCTAGCTCAATTGGCAGAGCAAGGAGCTTTTAACTCTTAGGTTCAGGGTTCGAGTCCCTGGGGACCCACTTGACAATTGTTGGCTGTTAGTGTAGAATAAGGATAAGAAAGGGAGTAGAAGTATGAGATACGAAGATTACTATGATGGTTACAACTATGACTATGATGAATTGGTAGAAAATACCGAAGATCTTGGTCTAGATGAAGAACCTTGGATGCAAGATGCCGAGGAGGATGATGAAGTTCCGTCTTATGGTAGGAATTATTATCCTGATATTTCAGAAGAAGATAACGATTGATATTGGTGGATGCTTCTAGGTGGGTCTAGACTATATATTCTTTATTCCTTTCTTCATTAGCTGTACGTTCGAATCGTATCATCCACACTTATGAATATTATGAATCAGAAGATTGAGGATTTTCGTCAAACAGAAGATGGAAAAATAATCCAAGGAGCTGCTCATACTTGCCGAGTATTGAATCATAAGAATCGTAATAAAATTATTATCAAGGCAGTGTGCGATCTACGAAAGATTGCCGACAGTTTTGATACTATCGCATGTTGCGGAGTTAGTGGCCTAATGGTTGTTCCGCAGATTGCAGAGTTACTCAACAAAAATATTGTAATTATTCGTAAGCCTGATGAAAAAAGATATAGCGATTTTTATATTGAAGGTGTTTCTCCTTTCCGTTATATTATTGTGGATGATCTTATCTGCTCTGGAGATACTCTAAAATGGATTCGCCAAGCTATCTACGAAGATAATCCAAAAGCTATTTGCAATGGATTATATTGCTATCTGCCAGATGAGTGTGCGTACACAAAAGAAACCGAAAAATTATTTAGCCAGCGTTATCGCACAATTCTCCTAAACCCTGCTCCACTAAAGACTTAGGGACAGTAGGCGCGGCCCGCCGTGTCGTAAGTGCTTATCTAGCAACGACTTAGAGCAAAACAAAATTTTCTCAAGACACCCCCTTGACACTGCCGATAATAGATGGTAGAATCGAAGAACGTAACGAAGAAAGCTCAGTAACACGAAAGGGATGATTATGGCTCATGCAGTTGAACAGATGATGTTTGTTGGTGCTACCCCGTGGCACGGTCTGGGTAACCAGTTGGACGAGGCTCCCACTGTTTCGGAGGCGATTACCGCCGCTGGTCTGGATTGGGAAGTTGGTCTGAAAGACCTATTCACCCAAGAGGGAACGCCCGTTCCGGCTCGTGCCACCTACCGCAAGACTGACAATTCCATTCTCGGAGTTGTCGGCCCGCGATACACTCCGCTGCAAAACAGCGAAGCGTTCGATTGGTTCCAGCCGTTTCTGGATGCTGGAGAGTGCAATCTGCACACTGCCGGTTCTCTCCACAGCGGTGCGAAGGTTTGGGTTCTTGCCCAACTGAACCGCGACAATAGCGAGATCGTCAAGGGTGATGATGTTTGCAAGTTTATCCTGCTGTCCAACAGCCATGATGGTACGACCGCTATTCGTGTCGGATATACTCCGATCCGCGTTGTGTGTGCGAACACAATGGCTATGGCTCACAGCAAGGGTAGTGGCTCCAAGCTGATTCGGATTCGTCATACCCGTTCCAGCAAGAATAATCTCGAACAGGTTCGGGATATCATGGACAATATCAATGCGGAGTTTGAGGCAACTGCTGAACAGTTCCGATTCCTCGCGTCGAAGAACTTCAATCAAGTTGATGTTCGTCGATATGTCAAGGTGATGCTCGGTATCGAGGGTACTGAGGATAAGGATATCAAGACTCGTACTCGTAATATCATGGACGAGATTCTCACCTTGGTGGAAGGCCCGAAGCAGAGTGCAACGGGTGTGCGTGGAACGTGGTGGGCCGCTTACAACGGCTTCAACGAGTATCTGAATTACAGTAAGGGTCGCACGACCGATAATCGTCTCGATTCGCTCTGGTTTGGACAGAACGCTAATGACAATACGAAGGCTCTGGAAACTGCGATGCAGTTTGCAAACGCTCTGTAACGATCCTTTCGTGGTGCGTGGCTCGGGGAGGCCGTCCCTCAGAAGTGGGGGGCGGCTTCCTCTTTTTTGTAGATAGTAGGTGATTCCGTAAGTGGTTGATAGCAAAGGACTTACGTCAAATCCGGCCCGCAAATTTCGTCCTAAGTTTAGTAGTGGTAAGGACTTACGTAAATTTTGTAACAGTTTCTCGTAAGTTCCCTATAGACAAGGGGTTGCGTATGACGATATAATGGATGAGACGCAAGGTGTTGTCTGGCAAAGAGTTAGGTAAAAATAGTAATGATGAATATAAAAATAGAATTGTATTCATTTGTATCAGCTAATCCAACGGATTTGCGTGACTTGAAGATAGTCAGCGAGAAAATACGAATAGTAACAAGGCTTGTTGAATCTAAGTTCTTATGTTTCAACCACTTGCGTCAAATCAACCAGTGTGGTATACTGTGGATAGTAACAAGGTATGTAATGAGATGGTATAAAGTTGAGAATTATTCTCAATAAGAAAATATGATTGTTTTTTGTAGTCTGATAATGTAGTCAGGCAAAAGTCGGGGTCCTTTGAAATGATGCAGGAAAGAATGAAAATTACTGATCAAAATAGGGCTGATATTACTAGTGTCTATTGCCACAGGCTTTTGGACGATATGGACTTTAATACTCTGTATAGTTTTGCTTATCAAATGTTGGTGGATAATAAGAGTGGATTAACTAATAAAATGTTGGAAGAACAGATTGTGGATTACTACCCTAACCTTTTGGAGACTGAATAATGAATAATACTTATAATATCAAAGAAGATTTGCGTAATGCTCAGAATATTTTATCTGAAATTGACAATAATTACAGAGACCTTTATGTTAGACTGTTGAAAGAACCCAACCTTAGCGAAGGTACTCGTAAATCTTTGGTAAGACTTGGCGAGATTATTTGTCGTGATTTTGTAAGTCCATCATGGCCGGATGTTTTGGACAACTAAATTAGTGTATTCTAATACGTCCTTAAGGGGAGGTATTATGATATTCTTGCAAAGTCCGAAAAATTTCTGGCATATAGCCATACTATTCTTGTGGATCACCTTCCTTTTAATGTACGCTTAATTTTGGAGATTGAATAATGCAAAAACTTTGGGATGAATCTGGTCAACCTCTTTTCTATAAAGAAAATGGAGAAAGAGATTATCTTCAGGAGGCTCATTATAGATATGTTTCTCCATCATGGATGAGCATGGCAGCATACTCTTGTTGTCCTGAGGAATTACAGGCTAGATTAAATAACGTGGAGTGGGATGGAAAAACTCAATATATAATCAACAAGGAGAATAACTAATGGAAGTAGAACTTAGTAAACAAGAAGCTTGGAAGATTCTTGATGCTATTAGTGCCTATAAGGAAGATTATACTGTTACTGGCGCTGTTAGTAAAACATATGATAATATTACTAAAAAACTGAAAGAGGTTGTAAAAGAATGACTATAGTTTTCTGGTTGATCGCACTGTTCTGTATAAGCTTGATCTATTATCTAAAGATCACTGAGTAGCGGTGTATAAAACTTATTAGTGATTTTGGGTGGCCTAATTTCGGAGGGCTTTATGAAAGCTCTGTGGAGAATAATTCGGGCTATTTTTTGCGGATGTTTATTCGCATGGATCGGAGTCTCTATGATGGAAACGGAACTAGAGATTCTTACTAATAGTTCTTATAAAGAATATATGGCTCACGATCTATTTTATGGATATTTGTCTATAAGAACTTTTTATGAGAATATAGTTTATGTTGCAGGATTGAACTTTATAATGGGATTTTCTATAGGACTAATATGGAAACCCGGAAGTATAAAGATATAAAGGATTTAAATGCTTTTAGTTGTTATTATAGTTGTTATGATATTATTGTTGGATACTAAGCCAAAATACTAATATATGCAAAAAAGTGCTACAGTAGCTTTGATTAGTAACAATAAATTATTGTTGCTAAAACGTGGAGATTCTGCGCCGTGGAATCCCGGACGATATTGTTTACCCGGTGGAAAATTAGAACATGATGAAACTTTAGTTGATTGTGCAGTGAGGGAGTTGTATGAGGAAACTAATATAGTATTAAAATCTAATCAATTAACTCCTCTTATTATCTCTTATCCCAAATACAGCAAGACTGTGTTTGTTTGTAATAGTGATAGTAACTATATTGTAAAATTGAACTGGGAACATTCTGATGCCATCTGGGTATCGTATGGGGAATCATCCTCAATTGATCTGGTGCCGGGTCTGGCCGTTACTATTAAAACCCTTGGTGACTCTGGGTATCTGATCTAAATCGTTTAAAGCCAAGACCTTGTGGCGACCGATACTTGTGGTATACTGGGATTGTAACACGCACTCAGGAGATTGCAGAAAGAATTCTAATTACGGAGGTACTATGGTAAATAACTAAATTATGTTCTGGTTATTCTTTTCACCCTAAACTCAGGACATAATATGCTCATTCTCGCTTTGTTTGTTTTTCTCTGCATGGATTGAACAGGTTGGAGCTTCTGTACGCTATGATTATAACAGGCTGCTGGTAGAAAGCAAGAGGTTGTTGTAGTAAATAGGTATACTAGTAGTATATATTATATCCACCCCAGCTGCATAAATATTAAAGGATATCATCATCTTGTCAAGACAAAAAAATTTTATGTGACCAACATACCAGATAAACGGTCTTCCCCAAGATTTTGAATCTGGAACTTGTTGCTCCCGTGACTATGATACACTGGAGCTTAGAGGACGATTGTGAAATACCCATCAAGGACGATGTTGTTTTTTTGATAATAATTTTATACAAGGAGATTAATATGAAGAATGTTATTCTGATGATTGCTTTGGCCACAGTTTGTTCAACAGGTTATGCTGGCGAGTGCGCCAATGGTTCCTGTTCGCTTCGTAGTCGAGCAGTTAATGTAACCCGCGAAATTGTTGCTGTTCCAGTAGCAGTAACTCGCCGCACTGTTGAAGCTACTCGTAATGTGGGCCGACGAACTGTTGCCCGCGTTCGTAGTGTCGTTCGCTAATATTATAGATTGATAATCTGAAAGGTTATAGGACAACTGGTCAGATTATAGGTCGAAGAAAAGATAACCCCCGATGCCTCTTAGCAATGCACACTTTCGGGGGTCTTTTCTTAAATAGGATTATTTTTACTCAAGGAGGAATTTATGAAGAATTTTATGATCGCTATTGCTCTAGTTTTTGTCACTACTTTTGTTCAGGCCGCAGGACCAAGGTACTATTATAGTCAGCCAACTACTAAGGCCCAAAGTTATACTAGTATGAATAATGTTGATGATCAGAGTAGATGTCAGGCTGAGGCGGATTATATGGCCCGTAATAATATTACTGGTCATGTATGGAGTTGTATTGGTAGTTTTGAAGGAGTAGGTTATGGTTCTAGTCCCAATTGTAACACCTGTGTTCCTAGTGGCAATATGAGACTAACAGGAGATGCGTCAGCACAAGGTAGGAATGGTATGTGGTATAGAGTAAGAAGTTGGAGGTAAATCCTTCAAGCAAGAGTAGCTCAATGGTAGAGCGTTAGGTTTCCAACCTGAATGTTGAGAGTTCGAGTCTCTTCTCTTGCTTTTGTTTCAGCTAATATTATCGGATCGGAATTATGGAGACAGTCAGCTAATGTTTTACCTAAATTAACCTGCTTGGTTTTTATGGTTACAGTCAGCGAGGAAATATGATAAGAGCCATAGTATTAAATAAAGAAATTAAATGTGAAAATATTTGTGTTGAAATTCAAAAATTAGTAAATAGATATAACCAAGAAAATACTCCATCTCCTAATGCTATTCTAGTCATGGAGATTAAAACTATTGTTGATAGTCGGGAAGATACCGGACCCCTTAGACTAGAACATAAAACAGAAGATGTTTGACTTTTGACAACTTAGTGTTACTATAATTATAGATTGTCGCACCTAATATTTCCGGTTTGGTTTTTATGGTTTCAGTCAGCGAGATTTTATGAAAGTAGATATTTCACAATTTATTAGTAAAAATCTTGAACCCGAACAGAAATTATATACTAGGAAGGGTGAAGAGAATTATATAGATGAAGATAATAATTTTAGATTGTCTACAGAATCTTCCCAAGTATATGCCAAGGCTATTCGCAAAAGATTGTCAAAGAATTTCGCCGGTAATAAAAATTTAGCCTACGCATATTATATCAAGACTGATCCTAATAGAAACTTATTCAATCCTATGGATCTTTACTCCATAGAACCAAAAGTCAAAAAGTCTTTTATCAACAAGATTTGTAAAACAGAATTAGTTTATACAGAAGTAACAGAGAACATCTTCAATAAGTATTTGACCTTTTTGCGCACCGAAAATATTAAGTGGCTTCAAGATGCTCAAAGAGAAATCAAATAATTATTATCAATACTCATCATATCCATGATCTCAGTTCTAATAGTTTTTATTGGCCTTTTAATTATTGAAACTTTTGTTCACACATTCTATTCTTCTTCTGCATCACAAAATTCGGACAAAAATCAAAAATGAGATATTTTATATCAGAAACTTGCCAAAACTTGATTCTTGTTGCATTAATTACTCTGGTAACTATGGCAAGTGCTGGGATTATCACCAGAAAGATATTGTTATCATATTATTATACCCCCGATTATACCTCTTCCTCAATGCCAATTAACGAGAAATAGCTGGTTTTTAACAGTATAACGATCAGTTGTAACATAAATTGATCAGATTTTTACTTATTGAATTTGCCGGTGGTGAAAATTGCTTAAAGACCACTGATGGGAATGGCCGATAATCCCTATTGACAACTCCCTTGTTGTCTGGTATACTCTGTAGAGTATGGTAATGGTAATAAGTTGAATAATTGAGGGGAAAATGTATAAAAATGTATTGTTGACCGATAAAGAAATCGCTCTCCTAAAGAGGGTTGTTGGTGATTATCTTCATGAGAAAATTGTTCCAGAAGCTACTAATTTGACCATTATTCTGAATCGTCTACGGGAGATCAAGCCCACAAAAATATACAATCAGAGTATCAATTAATATAAATGGGAAATAAATGGCAGAGAAATCAAATCATCATGTGTTTTTTGGGTCTGGTTCCCACAAATCTGATTTTTTAAGATTATCTATAGCCCACAAAGGTTGTAAATTTGTATAGTGGAAACATTCTTTTTGTTGAGCAGGATCAGAAAGATCAAATGACGATATTGGGCGAATATGGTCAATATGCCAACCATTTAAAGACCAGTTTTTCCATGTCATATCTCGCTTGAATTGCGACTGTATATGTTCTATTAATTCTTCTTTAGAACAACCCACTAATTCTAATGCAGAATTTTGTTTATTTGTATTTTGATCTTTTAATGATTTCCAAAGTTTATTTCTCAATACTTGAGCTAATTTATTTTCAATATTATTATGGTAATATTTTTTATAATGAGTAGTGTGGTAATCAAAGATAGCTATAAGGCTGATGTTTTCAATTTTGATATGGAATGTTGGAAACAAGAAATTCCTAATGAGATATTGTTTAATGAAGATGGAACAGTAAAGGACGGGCCTTGTACTAAATGGGCTGAACTATATAATCTGACTATTAATAATGTGATATCTTGGGAATGGACTAAGATGAAGTTGACAAGAAGCGAACTTAAAGGTTTGGCCGATTTTCTTAACCAATTTATTAAGGAGAACCAATAATGATTTGTAATATTGAGAAACATGATTTGTCTTTGATTCTTGATGCTCTTGATAGTTATCAGTTGGATATTGAGCATGGTAATGCTAATGGGAATAGATATGTTTGGACTGGAAATGATGTAAGTAATCTTAGGGATCAGCTTAACGATATTCTGGAGAATAACTCATGAACGATAAACTACAAAGTAATATCAGGAACTTTATTGTGGATTATGATAATACTGTGAGTGATTTTAATATGGCTGATTATGATTTGTGGCTTGAGACTGCCGTTAATCTTTTGAAAGAAGTTTTGGAAAATAACTAATTGGGAAATCGGCTAAGTTTAAGAGTAGAATTATTGGAACAATTACTTTTAGTTCTTGTGTTCAATACCTCTCTAAAGAACAGTGGAAAGCTGATAATGGTAGACATAAGGTGGATACTAATGACAAGAGTTATGGTTGGAAAGATAAGCCTAAGTTTGGATGGATTGTAAAATCTGTGGAAAAGTTTGAAAATCCAGTTGACCCACCAGCCAAACGTGGTATAATTTATGCAAAGGACTGCCTTTTGGAGAAATGTATATGAGATGGGTTTTTATTGTGGCGAGAGAATCAACCATCGAAAAGATTAAGGTTTTTGATGACTATTTTATAGGAGAGGTTTATACCAATGAATATCTTAGGATCGGATTTGGAGTAAACGAAGTAGATTTTCCTGAATATCGCAAAGGAATTTATTACAAAACTGCCGATGGAATTAGCGTAGGGTTGTATAAAGATAATTCTTGACAACGCCGATATTTGTCGTATAATGGCTTACAATAGCATCGGGAAAATCTATTTATGACTACTATAGAAGAAAGAATTAACTATTGGTGTGATACTCTTGAAAATAAAGCTAAAATCCAAACCTATGGAGGTTTAAATACTTATTTTCACTTTAGTCGTGGCAAATCCTATTATAAGATAGTTATGACTTATCAAGACACTAAGCAAGATAGCGTTCATGCTTTTGTTAACCAAAAAACTGGTGATATTTATAAGCCAGCAAGTTGGTCAGCACCATATAAAGATCCAAGATATAATCTCTGGACACAATACGAAAAACTTTTAAACGAATGTGATTGGGCAGGAAAATACCTGTATAAAAGATGAAAGATATAGAAAAAGAAGAAATCAAAGAAGAAGTTAGGTATCTTAGTAATAAGCCAAAGATAAAGTCTTTGGTACAAGATGTTGGCATAGCTCATATACTTAAATATCTGATAGAAGATATTGATTCTCTTGATATTGATTCTGATTATGACATATGGAAGTTTCGTGTTGCCGATAGCTTAGAAGATGCTTATGAACATTATACAAATAGGCTCAAGGAAACAGATGATCAAGAGTCACCCATATAACAACCATAACTTATTTTGTTCTTGGAAAGATTTTGATAACTATGTCTCCAGCATATTTAATCAATTACAATCGTCTAAATGGATACCAGACTATATAGTTGGTGTTAAGAGAGGTGGATTAATTCCAGCAACTAAACTTAGTCATATGCTTAATAAGCCGTTAATTATGATGAGTTGTCAGCTTAGAGACGATGCCGATAATAGAGTTAAACTATTAGAAGCAGAATCTCTTTCAAAAGATAAAAAGATTCTAATTATAGATGATATTTGCGACAGTGGAAATACGTTGCAAAAAATTATTGAAGAAACACAGAACTATGGATTTTTAAATGTCAAAGTAGGAGCATTATACTACAATACCTCTCAAACATTTAAGATAGACTATTTTTCTAAAACCATAGATAGATCGTATGATAAAAGATGGATTAGTTTTCCCTGGGAATACAACTTATGAAACTTAATATAAATGTGCAAGAAGCGTTATCAGAATGGCGTGTTATTATTAATGAAGAAAAATTGGCGGCTAAAACAGAAAAAAGAGAGTCCGTTATAAATGAGGACTTTGAAAAGTTGCTCATTGTAGCCGAAACACAAAATATGTGCATTAAAATTCTAAAAAATGGCAAATCATTCAAAGAGCTTGAATCTTGGATTATAGAAACAAATGAACTATTGGATAATCAATCGCCAATAGAAGCTATAGAAAACGGAGAAGTTGATAGAGTATATAGTATAATTTGAACTATTTTTATTGTGTATATTATAATGTGGGTTAAATACCATCTTATAAGCATACTATGAACAATAATATTAATAATTATACAGATATAGTCTATTTACAGCGTGGTGGAACTTCATATATATTAAGTGGAATAAACAGATACACAAATAAAAAAGTTGCTATTAAAATAGCTATTGATAGACATAAACAAGAACTCATAATAAATGAAAGCAATATCCTTTCTAAAATTGATCATAAAAACATTATTAGATTTTTCGATATAAATTCTATCAAAAATGATCAGCTTTATATAGTTACAGAGTTTTTAGAAGGAGAAACTTTACAGGAATATATAGAAAAAAATGGGCCTCTGAATTATGAAAAACTTTTACACATATTCGGAGAAATCTGTAATGGCTTATCCTATATACATAGTCTTGAAATAGTTCATAAAGACTTTAAACCTCGTAATATTTTTTTGTGCAGTAATGGTGATATAAAGATTATAGACTTTGGATTGTCGGCTATGACTACCAAAACACTAGAGTCTAAACCAAAAAATAAAATAAAAGGAACAATCGATTACATGTCTCCTGCTCAAATATTAAACCCTAATATCAACGAAAAGTATTCTGACATATACTCTCTTGGAGCCGTATTATACTTTTTAGCCGTTGGTAAAACAATGTTCACAGAACAAAACATTAATGCTAAAATACGAAAAAAACTATTAGGATATTGTGACACTAGCTGTATAGCTGATCCGAATATTAAACAGCTATTTTTAGACATAATGAATGAATATCACAATAAATCAAAAACTATAGATCAGATACTTAAAAGAATTCATACTCAAAAAATCATAAATTGTTGGGAATATGTTAAAATCTAAACAACAAAAATACAACAGTATATGGATTAGTGCAGATTCTCAAGAGGAACTAAATATAGCATTTATGAGATTTGCTGAGTATTACGAGAGTCCCAATAAAAAATTTAGAAATAACATCTTTACTGTTGGACAACTTAAAAATTGGTATAGCATCACATACGGAGCAGATACTTATCATAAGGATTGGAGTGGCTTTAATATACCAAGTAAAATATTAATTCCATTTTCACAAGGACTTTTTGATCCACTTACTAAAGAAGAACAAGAACTACTCAATTTATTTAGATATCGCCATGATGATTTCTTTATTATGGGCGCTCAAAATGAAGCTGTATTAAGACACGAATTGGCCCATGCTTTATTTGCACATAATCCAAAATATAGATACGCTATTGATCTATATGTTTTAAAACACCAAAAAGAACTCAAAAAAATCAGTAAATATATTCTTGACAAAGGGTATTGTAAAGAGGTTTTAATAGACGAATTACAAGCTTACATAACTGATAATGAAGATGAATTCATTATGAATAATACTTCAGCAAAAATTATTGAAGATATTAACTCTATTTATAGGAAATTCAGATGAGAAAAGATTTGGCTCAGAACATCAAAATAGGCAATACAGTATATAATTGTTTTATGGATACCCTAGTTGTTACATCTATTTATCATGATCTATCACAACATAGTATTATTTTTGGCACTGTTGACACAAGGCTAAATAAAGCTAGTTATGACTCTAAGGATATTTATTTGTCTGACTTGGAAGAAGAAAGTGACGATGAAAAATCTTGGGTTAATTGGGCCAAAGACAATAGAGATTTTTTTGATGAATTTGACCATATCGAAACTATGAAAGAAGTATATAAAACAGCATTTTATAATGGGTTTGAGCATAAAAGACAAATTATTTTTCAGGAGCAAATGCAAAAATGAGTTGGAATGGAACCTTCAAGTATGATCCGGTAGATATTTCTAAAGTCAACAACATACTGACTCAATATAAAGGCCAGCCAGTATTAGACTATATAATAGAGCTATATAAGCTTATTGAATATCAAAGACAAAGAATATCTGAACAAGAAAAACAGATTATAGCA
>Ga0114980_10001492_pt1 | contig 16819 bp, 12 predicted proteins | sample S_140806_EF_Meta_FD_87018 | JGI IMG/M metagenome (GOLD analysis project Ga0114980, IMG submission 87018) | Freshwater microbial communities from Lake Simoncouche, Canada to study carbon cycling - S_140806_EF_MetaG | ecosystem: Environmental > Aquatic > Freshwater > Lake | place: Lake...
CGCTGCTTCTCGGCATCGGCCAGGAAGTAATGCTCCAGCTCCTCCTGCACCTGGTAGAGCTGCAGTCGGATTGATTCCGCGGCCTCCCTTGCCTCCCGCAGCTCCGTATCCCGACTGGCCAGGTGTTGCGCCAACTCCGCCAGTCTCGGCTCCAACCGCTGACGCAAGCCCTCCAGTTCCTGTTCGTGGGCGCTCTCCTGAGCGACGTTGCTGCGCTGCAGCTCCTCTAGATCACGGACCCCAGCTGCCAACTGCCGCTGTTTCTCAGCATCGGCCAATAAAGATTGCTCCAAGACCTCCTGCACCTGGTGGAGCTGCAGTCGGATTGATTCCGCGGCCTCCCTTGCCTCGCGCAGCTCCGCGTCCCTACTGGCCAGGTGTTGCTCCAACTCCGCCAGTCTCGGCTCCAACCGCTGACGCAAGGCCACCAGTTCCTGTTCGTGGGCACGCTCCTGGGCTGCCTTGCTCTGTTCGTGGTTGCTTTCCTGATCGGCCTTGCTGCACCGCAGCTCCTCTAGGTCGCGACCCACAGCCTCCAACTGCCGCTGCTTCTCGGCATCGGCCAGGAAGTAACGCTCCAGCTCCTCCTGCACCTGGTGGAGCTGCAGTCGGGTTAATTCCGCCGCCTCCTGCGCCTCCCGCAGCTCCGTGTCCCGACTGGCCAGGCCTTGCTCCAGCTCGGCTAGTCGCGGTTCGAGCTGCTGACGCAAGCCCTCCAGTTCCTGTTCGTGAGCGCTCTCCTGAGCGACCCTAGTGCGCTGCAGCTCCTCTAGATCACGGACCCCAGCTTCCAACTGCCGCTGTTTCTCAGCATCGGCCAATAAGGATTGCTCCAGGAGCTCCTGCACCTGGTGGAGCTGACGTCGGATTGATTCAGCGGCCTCCCTTGCCTCCCGCAGCTCCGCGTCCCTACTCGCCAAGTGTTGCTCCAACTCCGCCAGTCTCGGCTCCAACAGCTGACGCAAGCCCTCCAGTTCCTGTTCGTGGGCATGCTCCTGTGCAACCTTGGCCAGTTCATGGGCACGCTCCTGGGCCGCCTTGGTGCGCTGCAGCTGCTCTAGATCGCGGACGCCGGCCTCCAACTGCCGCTTCTTCTCAGCGTCGGCCAACACATGCATCTCCGTTTCCTCCTGTACCTGGTGGAGCTGCTGCACGGTTAGCTCCGCCGCCTCTCGAACCTCCCGCAGCTCCGTATCCCTACTGGCCAGGCGCTTCTCCAGCTCCGAAGACGCCGCCTGCACCCGTTGGCTCGAAAGGAAGTCTTGCAGCAGGGCGTCTCCCTGATGTCCGGCTTGCAGTAATCGCTCGCTGTAGCGCAAATCCGGATCGCGGCCCAACAGCGCGGCGCGGAGCTCAAGATCGTGATAACAGTCCAGCAACGCGGGTTCGGCCACGAGCAAGCTCAGGCACACCGAAGCCAGAAGCGGCGGGATTGGCAGGGGTGAAGCTGGAGATGGGGAGGCGGCGGCACCGTCGCCGTCGCCGTCGTCAAACCAGCTGCGCAGACCCTGCGGGCCCAGTCTTTGCAGCTGGGAGATCGCCAGCAGTGGCTGCCCTGTCCGCTCCGACCAACTGAGCAGACGGCGATAGCCGCGCAGCAGGCCCAAAGCCGTGAGCCCCTCGGTTTCGGGCCCTGACCCCACCATGGCGATCAATCGATCCGGGCTGTCGTACAGCAGCAAGGACTCGGCGTCGGGTAGGGCGGACAACCCATCGGCAGGCCAAGGTTGCAATCCCGCTTCGTTGAGCGTGCCCAAGGCCGTTGCAGACAGCTGGAACGGCGTAACCCAGTACCGCATGGTGAAAGCACTCCAGCCATCCTACTGAAGAGCTTATAGGGCAGTGGCTAATTGCCAAAGTCGGTTCCCCTGCGCGCTAGGGGGGGGCCTCACAAGGGACCCGGTTCGAGCAAAGCCAATAAAACCAGAAACGTGGGCTTGCTAAACCGGGACCACCCCTCAAGCCGGAAAAGTAGCCTAAGTTCCATGGTCAACCGTAGCTACGCGTCCGCAGGACGCTGCTAGAGAGGGTCACCGGACCTCTTGGGTTAAACCACTCAAAGGGGGATGAACCTATGGTTTTGTGCTCCATGACCTCAAAAGAGACAACCGCAGTAGCGTCCGACCACGGCGGCGGCGAGGAGCTCACGGTGTACGTGGGTGTTCCCGGCCTTGCCAGAGGGTTGCCCAGCTCGGGGAGCTTGCTGGTGGTGGAGGCCGAGCCACAAAAAGCAAGAGAACTCAGGCAAGTGCTGCAAAATCGGCCAGAGGCGGTGGTCTGCGAGGAGGTGCTGGCGGCTGAAAACGAGGCCACGGTGCGATGGCACCGCTTCAACGATACGCGCTTGAATGGGCCGAGCGATCTCACCGTTTGGCAGCAGCGTTTCCCAAACTTGCGTCAAATTGATGAGGAGCAGCGCTGTGGACGGCGCCTAGGCGACCTGCTGGACAACTGGCTCCCTCGAGAAGAGGAACAGGCTCTGGAACCGCTCCACCTCGTGCTGAGCCAGGGAGATCCCCTGGCGGCCCTGGCTGGACTAGGGCCTTGGATCAGTCACCTGCAGACGGTGCAAATGATGCTGCCATGGCCTGAAGAAACAATGCAGCTTGCAGAGACCTGGCTCGCTGAGCAGAATTTTGGTCAAGATCCGCAAACTGAGGCGATGTGGAATCGCGACCCAGTTGCCACAAGAGACTGGCTACTGAATGAGAAAGAGAAGGAAAGACAAGACCTACTTGCTGCCAACCAACAGCTCAACAGCGATTGCGAAGCAACGCGAGCAGAAAGAGACATTCTGGCAGCGAAACCAGAACTTCTCTCCGCCCAGATGCACGAACTCAGAGAAATCCAAGATCATACACTCGCCAACATCCAGGAATCACAGACCGAATCCGAAAGATTTAAGAGTCAGCAGGAAGCCCTCCAACAAGAGTGCCAACAACTCACTCACGAAAAATCCGAACTACTGCAAAAGCTCCGTACAGAGGAAGCTGTCAACCTAAACAGCATTAAAGCCATAAAAAATCTATTTCCTCTGCAGCACTACAAAGAAATAAGCAATGATCTTGGTGATCTTGATGAGGATCGCCTGGTGCTCCACTACCTGCAACATGGCCGCCATGAGATTCGTCTCAAGACTTATCAAGAATTAGATAACGAGCTGAAGTCCAGCCTCAAGCGATGCGAGGAAGCCGAGACCAAGTTAAAGCTGCTAGAAACGCAATTTGAGCTAGTAAAGCAACAACTCGAAACCATGAAAGATCTGTTTGCAAGGCTGGCCAACAGGCCGCAATCAGATCAGCAGGCTAAAGAGGGATGACAGATATTTTTTTACTGACCACCTCAGCCGCCTGGCGAAAGCTCAATTGCGCCTGCGCTAACACTTCTCAATGGCAAAAGACAGGACAAGACAGCGCTCAATTACATGCTGTCTATTATCTGAGCTTACCTCCATACTCTACGGCAGATGTCAGCCACCATCTTGACGAAGTGGCCAACAAAGACGCAATCGCCGCCTGCAGCCTATCTCTCTATAGAGGCAGTTTACTGTATGCCTACAAACACATCCTCAATCAGGATTTTGAAAGGGCTCTCGAGGAATGCAGCTATGCAATCACGTTTTTACAGGAAAGTCTAAACCGCCTGGGCATTGCAACCGAGTTAGAACAAAATGCTGTTAAGGCAAGGGCACGCTGCTTCGTCAATAGTCTTGCCAGCCAAGCTGAACTTCAACATGCAAGAACGACAAACAAAATTGCTCGTCACCTGGTGATTGTCCTTGGCACGCATCGCAGTGGCACATCGGCACTCACCGGCATGCTTGCGAAAGCAGGCTTTGCCGCTCCATCAGATCTGATGCCAGCGACCGCCGCGAATCCAAAAGGTTATTGGGAGTCATTAAGTATCATGAGACTCAATGAAGAATTCCTAGCAGAAATGGAAAGTCATTGGAGTTCATCCTTACCCCTGCCAGCTGGATGGTGTGAAAGCATCAGCGCCCGAAAGTGGCGTTCTTCCCTGATCAAGATCATATCTAAAACCTTTGGAGGGGCGGAGCTGCCGACGATCAAAGACCCAAGGTTCTGTGAACTGGTTTTGGGTCTTGAACCCTGGTTTGAGTCGAAGCTAATTGACACCAGCTTTATAATCCCAATCAGACATCCCATAGAAGTTTCCAACTCTCTACTGCAGGCGGAGGGGACCGATCTTTACAAGGCCTTAAGGCTGTGGATCAAATCAATTTTCATGACTGAGCTAGCCACCCGGGGCCACAGAAGAAAATTCATCAGTTTTGATCTCCTTCTTGAGGATCCACCCAATACGCTGGAGGCATGCCTCCAGCTCGTGCAATCAGCCACCGATAACGAAACTAATCTAGGCATAGCAGATTTGCGAAATAAAGCCAGGGATGAAGCTCTCAATCACGCAACGGGATTTATCGAAAAAAGCCTGAGGCACCAACGGCCAGTGATCACAGGAATAAAGTTATCAGCAACTAACAACAGCTGCAATACCAGACTGATCCATTTAGCGGAGATCACCTTTCAGGCAGTTCTTTCGAACATCTCGGATGATCACGGCATTTCCAAGGCGCTTGATAAACTGCGACCGAAAATAGTCAACGCCATAAGCTGAAGACTGACAAAGATAAACTAAAGGCTAGATTACGGCCTGGCTATGCCTACAACTAGGGACTCGAAAAAAACGAGGTCACGTACGGCGCAGCTTGTTTGAGGCATCGAGAGATCCAACAAACTGGCCTGGAACAGAAAAATGGCGATTACTGTAATGACTGACCCCTAGATGTGTATCACAAACGCCACAACGGACAGATCTAAATCAAGAAGTTCCATGGTCAATCGGATCCATGAACTAATCGATGATACAGGCACTAATGCTGGTAACAAGCTGTGACTCGACATCGACGCCTCTTGCACGCCAGCTGAAATCACCTATCCGACTATGTGCCAATCGTATCTACATCAGCACCAAGTACAGAAGCTTCTCCGCGAGAAACAACATTCGACTCGCAAAAAAATGATTCGATAGGCCACCCAAGGATCCGGAGATCAATGCGGCTCACAATCAGCAACTCAGCGCAGACCAGCGCAAGCGCAACGAGATTTAAGGAGGCTATACGTCTTCGATGAGCGCAAGTATTCGCACAAGTTGATCACGGCCCCGTGGCTTAAAAGTGCTGAGAAGAATCCAAGGCTCCTCCGCCTCTAAAGCCAAATCAGCAGCGAACTCAGCTGGCAGCCGCCCAAGAGCTTGAGATTGCACCAAACAGCGCGGATCAGCTAGTGTCCACGGAAACGGATACGGTCCAAGCTTTTGAAGTACGGTTTACTTGAGAATTGCTGCATGTTATCATCAAGATCAATGAATAAATCTCAATAGAGAAGAGCCAAAGCTCGCACCACTTAGCCACCTCCCCCCTGAGAAACTATTCCACGAATTCATGACCATAACCAACTTGCAAAAGCTAAATAGTACTACATCCAACCAGGAGAGGTTGAGCTCTGCTTTAGAAATTATTCAACATCAGCCTCCTTATCCTACAAGCCTTGTTCAACACGCACTTAAGTTTCTGGAAGTCATAGATCATACCGAAGTGCCGGAACAATGTCGGCGCGATGCAGCAGCAATCCGATCCAGCCCATACTTCGACAGCAGCTGGTATGTTAACTCATCTCAGAATCTTTTTCCCGCCCTAAGGGAGATGGCTCTAGATGATCTTGTCTTACACTACTGCGTAGTAGGATGGCACGCAGGCCTTGCTCCAAGCCCACTATTCAATACCAGCTTTTATCTGGATCAATATCCAGATGTAGCCGGTACCAGAATGAATCCGCTCTACCATTACATTGTTCAAGGAAAACGCGAAGGCCGATTAGCCCGCCCTTTGCCAACCACCGAAAAAGATCCCTATCAAGAGAAAATAGATCTCCAGTACATCCAAAATTCCACCCAAAGCCGGCTACATTTCACAAGCAGCAACTACAGAATAGTAGCATTTTACCTTCCACAGTTTCATCCCATAGCAGAAAATAATGCGTGGTGGGGAGATGGCTTTACCGAATGGACAAACGTTAAACCAGCGAAACCGATTTTCAAGGATCATTATCAACCACATGAACCTGCCGACCTTGGCCATTATATCATTGAAGATGCGACTATTCTGAGAAGGCAAGTGCAGTTAGCACAAGCCTATGGTGTTGATGCATTTTGCTTTTACTTCTATTGGTTCAACGGCAAAACACTTCTTGAGAAACCAATTGACATCTTTTTTAATGATACAACAATTGATCATGGTTTTTGCCTGTGCTGGGCGAACGAAAACTGGACCAGAAGATGGGATGGCAAAGATAGCGATGTTTTGTTGGCGCAGACGTACTCACACGAAGACGATTTAGAATTTATTAAGTATATAGCCAAATATCTGCAAGATCCCAGATATCTTCGCATTGAGGGCAAGCCAGTTCTACTTATTTATAGGCCTTCACTTCTGCCAGACCCAACGGCCACAACTCGAATTTGGCGCGATTGGTGCATTGAGAATGGCATCGGTGATCTCCACCTTGTCTATACACAGTCGTTTGAATGCGACCATCCAACCACTTATGGTTGTGACGCAGCTACAGAATTTGCTCCAAATATTCCCATCGGCTATCAAGGAGCAACACCTCATCTCATTACCGAGCAAATAAGGAATCTCAACCCTGATTTTAAGGGTAAGATCTTTGATTGGTCGGCATACATTGAAAGAAGTAAAAATCTCCCCCATCCAGGTTATCCTATTTACCGTTGCATTAACCCCGGGTGGGACAATACAGCTCGGAAAAAAACAAATGCCACAATTTTCGTAAATTCCTCTCCAAGAAATTTTGAGGAATGGGCAATTAATGCACTAGCAGACACAGCTTTTGCCCAGGGGAGCAATGGCTTGCTATTTGTAAATGCCTGGAATGAATGGGCCGAAGGCGCCCACCTTGAGCCTGATCAACGTTATGGATATGGATATTTAGAAGCCCTACGCATGGCCCGAACCCGGTTTAATTATATTACTCGATGCAGTCAGCAACCTGCTGAAAACCTGCCACTGCCCTGTGAGATTGCCATTGTGGTTCATGCATTTTACCCAGAAATTCTTAACGAGATAATTGATTATTGGCAGTTAATCCCAGCACTGCAAGGAATCTGGTTTGTAATCACAACGCCTCCCGATAAGGTAGAAGCCTGTCAAAAGGTATTCGATTCACGCAGCCTAAATCTCAATTTTGTCGTAATTGCAACCGAGAATCACGGAAGAGACATACTGCCATTCTGTAAAATATATGAACTTCTTATTAGATTAGGTATCAAGGTATTCTGCAAGCTGCACACCAAAAAATCAAAACATCGTGAAGACGGTGATGTTTGGAGACGCGATTTATTCTCTGGATTGCTAGATCTAGCTCGAACTGAATCGATCATTCAAGTATTAAATACGAATTCCGGTATTGGCATTGTTCTCCCAGAAGATCACATCATGAAGATGACTGAATTTTTTGGGGCCAATTGTGATACCGTATGTTCACTTACTGCTCGCCTAGGATTGGCTGCCTGTCGACTCAACGAACTACCTCTTGTTGCAGGCTCTATGTTTTGGGCGCGCATCGAAACTCTGGCACCCTTACAGATGCTGTTTAATGAAGATAGATTTGAGAAAGAATATGGTCAACTTGACGGCACCTATGCCCATGCGTTTGAGCGAATGGTTTCAGTTAGCTGCGCTTGCTTAGGACTGGAGGTGGCTAATTGCGATCTTCAGATTTATTCAGCAGATGATTACAAAATGAATTACGCATTTTCCAGTCGTGGCTAGTAGCCTGTCGTTTAAATTTATTACTTCTTCGAAGTTGTGGCAACCCACGCAAACGAGATTCCTTCCCGACCATTGACTGAGGCTTGATTTCCACTTTTATCTCAAGCTGAGACTGATTGCAGTACGAGCCCCGCTAGCTGGGTTTTCAAAGTCGAACTGGCCAGCCTCTTCCACGACATTCTGATTGAGGGGCGCGCCGATCTGGTTGATCGCTCACGAGTGGATCTGCTGAATCCGTTTGCCATGCGCAGGGCACCGGGCCATGCCTGCTCCCCTCACCGCTCAACAGATTGCGCTCTACATGTCCAAACGACGAGTCGGTAGCCGCCAGGAGGTGGCTGCCGCAGCGGCTGGCATCTCGGTGAGCAGTGCCCACCGGATTGATTCAGGCCGCCTCCAACCCAAAGCCGTCAAGCCCCGTGGCCGGCTGCGACCCGACCCATTGGCCGAGGTCTGAGAACCGCTGCTGGAGCACCTGCAGGAGCAAAAGCCGGATCAGAACTGGAGTTCGTTCAAATGCACCCTGCAGCGTCGGGTGCAGCCGTGGCAAGCCCTGCATGGCCCTGCGCCGGCTGTGATGTTCCCGCTGACCTATGAGCCCGGAGCGATCGGCTTCTGCGATTTCACCAGGCTGAAACGGGCTGCGATCACCCTGCGTGGTGAGCCCTTCCCCCATCTGCTGTTCCACTATCGCCTGGCCACACTCGGGCAGATCGTCCACGGCGGCGAGAGTTTCGTGGCCCTCTCGGAGGGGCTGCAGAACGCCCTGGCCACGTGCAGCGGGGTTCCCAAAGAACTACTCACCGATCTGCTCTCGGCCGCCTGCCGCAACCGCGACGGCAGCTACGCCCTCGACATCACCTACCTCTTCACAGGGAGCGCGCCCAGGTATACGAGAAGGACCGCCAGGCACATCCAAGACGATGGAGCCGATCCACTCGCTGCTGGCGCCAACCCGCAGAAGTGTGGATCAACAAGCCAGCAGAAGCTTGGGAATCAAATCAGGCGATAGAGTTAATGCAGGCTGCCTGAAGGGCAGCAGAGGAGTGTCACTTTTCCTGAAAGTCACCGCAGCAGGGGCCGAGTATGAGGCAGCTGTGTTTCACAGTGATCGAAAAGGCGGTGGCTGATGCCGCCACGCATCCGGAAATGTTTAGAAGAAGCAGACCAGATCGGTTACAGCAGCAGAATCTGGAGCGGCATGGCCAACGTACAAGCGCGAATCCTTGGTAGTAAACCTTAACTTACCTAACTGTGGGACAGCATCCAAAGGAGGTTTGGCTGCTTGCCTCAGACAGTCCCACGCCCCTCTAGTTACTCCGGCCACCAATCGGCCGGCCAGGAGCGCAACGATGGAATCGCCCCCGATCAGATCACCAGTGGACTGGGCTGTCAGCGCTCCACAACCTTGACGACGACATTGCGGCCACGTGCGCTGAGTTGTAACCTGGCGGAAGGAATGCCTTGCAAGATCAAGCAGAACAGATGCGTGTTTGATGCAGATTCGCTGCCGTCACGCAGCTCCGCCACTCGACATTCCCCAAAGAAAAACACCGAAACCCAAAAACAACCGACCGAAGTCAAGCCACCATCTAAAAACATGAAAAACGCAAACAGGCAAGAGACCCCATTTAAAAAGTTTCTATTGCTAAGCTCAGAAGGTAGAGAAAGCGAAGCTTTCTCCTTGGCCCATTCAATAGCGCACTCAGACTATCCCATTGCCCTTAGAAAAATATGCGCAAAGTACATCCAAGACAATGGCCACGCGAAATCACCGGAGCCACCCAGCATATACGCAACAAACCTATACGAGTCCATAATCAATAGCAAAATAAGCGCAAAAGAAGAATATGAATGGCTCCCGACCAGGCTAATTCACTCGCCATACAGACTAGCGCAAACAGAAAGAGAAATGCAGCATGAGTACATTGACTTAGCTCTAGAATTTTCCCGCAAAGGATTAAACTTACTTGAAGTGCTTAATACCGAAATCCACTCCGAAATGGAACAATCCATAGGCAAATTTTTTGATCACGCTCATTACGCTAAAGCTCACGCTGACATGGAGGGAGCGACCAGAAAAGAAACACTTGAACATTATACAATACATGGAGGGAGAGAAGAATCACGCGAACCAAATTTACTTTTCAAAAATAGCGAGTTTTTTGAATTATATCCTTGGGTGAAACGCGTCAAGATCAATCCTTTGCACTTATTTTCTCAATGGCCCCATGAGTTCAGTCAGTATGCTAATATTGTGACACGCCGGTATAATATTGCTAGAAGCATTGGAGTCGCATCAATCCCGGCATTTGGGAAGCAATCGCCAATATCTCACTCCAAGCTCAGCAACTCAGAAGAGGCTCGTATACTCGCGGTAACAAGAGAGCAATCAGCCAAGTCAAGGGTTGTTACGCCCGAGGAACGAGACTCGCTCAATATCCATGTAATTATCCCCGATTTTACAGCTGGAGGAGGTGGACATATGACCATCTTTCGAATGATAAAGCATCTTGAGTTAGCGGGAAATACCTGCACAGTTTGGGTGAAAGGATACAATTATCTTAACCACCCGAAGGGAGCATCCCAGTCAGCAATAACACACTATCAGGCAATAAGCTCAAAAGTGCTCCCCCTCAGTGCACATTATGCATTCGCAACCGGCGATGCCATTATTGCCACAAGCTGGGACACGGTCGAAATAGCATTGGCAAACAAGAACTTCAAAGACCACTTTTATCTCGTTCAAGATTACGAGCCCTATTTTTATGCGAGAGGAACTCAAGCACTAAAGGCTGAAAGAACCTATTCCCAGAACATAAAGACGATTTGCGCAAGTACATGGCTACACGAAATCATGAAGACAAAGTTTGGCAGGGATTCGGTATCTTTTGACTTGGCTTTTAATCCGGATATTTACTATCCACGAAAGGCAGCGCTGACCAATAATGACATTGCCTCAAAAATATCTGATGGGATGGGAACAGCAGATAATGGCTCCCATAACAATAGACGGCCTGTAGTGCGAATAGCTTTCTATGCACGGACTCGCACAGAGAGGCGAGCTGTTGAACTGGCGATAGAAGGCTTAAGTCTAATTGAACAAAAGAAATACGACCTTTGTGTTGAATTGTTTGGAGAAGACAAAGGCCGTGTCAGTCTCCCAAATAACATTACCGCAATAGACCATGGCATCTTGAGCTCTAACGAGCTTGCTCATTTATATCGGTCATGCGACATAGGATTAACTTTCTCTGCAACTAACTATGCATTGGTTCCGCAAGAAATGATGGCTTGTGGTCTTCCTGTTATTGAGATCGACAACGATAGCACTCGAGCTATCTATCCAGCAGATGCCCTGTGGCTGGCAGATCCGTCCGCGTCAAGTATCGCCAGCGCAATTGAGACCCTCGCCGAAAATAAGGAAATTCGAGAACGCATCGCAAAAAATGGCATGGATTGGGTAAGAAAACATTCATGGGAGCAGAGCTTTAAGGCTGTAGAACAATTCATAAAAACAGAAGTTAATAGGCCCAGAGCATTGCAGACACATAATTCAAGCAGCCAATACTACAGAAGTCTCCCGCACAAGATAATTCGTGATAGCACGGTGAAAGATCCCCTGGCAACTATTGTCATTCCGACATTGAATGGTGGCGCAATGCTTGCAGACTCAGTATCCAAAGTTCTCGCCCAAGATTTAGAGAAAAACTTCGAGCTACTTATTGTTGATAGCATGTCAGATGACGACAGCATTGATCAACTTTGCCGTGATTCTCGCCTTGCGGTTTACGAAGTGAGTAGGGCAAACTTTCAGCATGGACGTACAAGGAATCTAGCAGTTTCACTGGCCAAAGGACAGTATATAGCCTTTCTCACTCAAGACGCGATACCACTAAATCAAGATTGGCTGTCAAATATCATTCGCCCATTTGTCGAAAATCAAGAGGTCGTAGCTGCATTTGGTCGACATAAATCTCATATCAACCATTCCCCAAGCACGGGGAAGATGCTGGATGCTCATTTTCAGTCATTTGTAGATTTAGGAATGCACAACATAAATTCACGCCTAAACGAATATTGGACTGAACATCCAGGATTCAGGCAAATTATGCATTACTATTCAGACAATAACTCCTGCCTAAGGAAGAGTTTTTGGGAAGCCTACCCTTATCCCGATGTTGACTATGGAGAGGATCAGCTTTTTGCTGACTGGATTGCACAAAACGAGTTCACGAAAACCTATGTACATGATGCGGTAGTACTGCATAGCCATCAGTATACTTATGAGGAAGAGTTTAGACGCTGCAAAACGGAAGCGTATTTCTTTGCCAAATACTTTGGTTACGACCTTTCCCAGACAAGATTTGACATAGAGTCGGGCATTAGAGATGAATCAGCAAGCTTACTTGCAGGTTATGGGAAAGGTCTGGACAACACCGATATTGAAGATATGTTAGCAAATGTTCGAGCAAAACGAGAGGGCTACTCATCTGGCATTAAGCTATATTGGCAATGGCTGGAACAGAGCAGACGAAATAATTAAATCGAGATTTACCCCTGCGTTTTCTAAGGCAAAGAGAGCCTGCATAGCAATCAAGAGACGCCTTAACAGCTCGCAATCAAGCTTTTACAAATATCAGAATCAGAACTCATGGCCATATCCAGAAGCTCTTCTCGATACGCAGAGTCCGGCATGTACCAAAGATTTAAATAACCGTATGAATAAATAATTGATTTTCGAGAATTTAGGTCAAGAAGGTTGTCCTCATTTAGCACAGTAATCAGTTCGTCTATCAAGCTTGGAATATCGAGCCCGACATTTACAGGAGTGCAGTTGCCTATGGTCCCAGCACATTCTGAAAAATAACTCTTGAATGGTGAAATTAAATGGGAAGATCCCGCAAGAATCATCAAATCAAGCAGTGCTCTCTGGTTGCAATTCTTGGCATAGGCAACATTGCTGTGTACAAAATTTACCTCAGGCAAAAGCTCTTGTAGATCAGCAGCGGCACTATCAGATTCGGAGCAAACAATACACTGGCTAAAGTCAGAAAAATCTTTTCTTAAAACAGTAGCCACAGTGTTTAGCGGAATATATCTCTGAAATATTTGAGTCGCCCCGGTAGAGGCCAGAATATCCAATGACTCGTATTTAAGCATATTAAGAATGTCGCCACGCCGCAAATGGATAGCAATGCTTAAACCAAGATTAAATTGACTAGAGAAGCTTCCAAACGATTCAACAATCTCATGGGAAAAGTTTATTCTATCCCAATTGTTTTTTGCGATTAATAGTTCATTGTTTGCATCTGAGCCGGACAAGGAAACTGCTTCGGGCACATTATACTGGATAATATCATAAGGAATAATCAGCGGAGAAATTTCATCAATAAGCTTGTCTTGAAGACCTGCGATATTATCACTGATTCTGAAGAACCGTGGACAGGGCTGTGATGCTAGCTCGACAAAGCCAACATCTGCACGATCCTTAATGGGTCTTTCGGTTACGATAAGATCTTCAATATCCTTCTGCTGCAATAACTCTTCATTCGATTGATAATGGATGTCATAAAAGCTTGGCCAATTAATAGAAAATGGAGCTCCTAATTGCTCTGAGAAGCGAAGCCCAAAAAGGATGGTCAATAAACGTGTTCCTAATCCATCTGGCCGTGTTGCGATGACTGGTCTCATAGCACAGAAGTTAAGGTGAGTGCTGAAAGCATTGACAAATCCAAAAAGAAAAACAACTCATGCATTATGCGTATAATCTGATTAAGCAGTAGCGCAACAGCGTCGCTGCAGTCACTGGGTGGTACGCATGTATCGCAACTGAAGCCTTGCCTATGAACCAGACCCCATTCCAGACTCAAAGTCCATTGTACCAGATTGTAGAGAATGCATTGAATAAATTTCGATTAAATCCAAGTGCAAAGCTTGAGGACTTCCTTCAAGAATCTGAAGCTTGATAAAACGAGCGATTATCTCGTCACATTTCACTCTTAGTGGATTTCCATCGACACCGCCAAAAGGGATATTCTTGCCATAAACTAGCTCCCAATCTTCGCCATCACATGAAATAAATATTCCAAGCGAGTAGGCGCGTGCAGCGACATCAGGACCGTCGACTACCCTATTATATACTATAATTTCACTCAATTGCTGTGTAGAGCCAAGATCAAGGCTAATCCAGGGATTGAGCTCAAAATCTGTGTGAAATGAGTAAGAACCATTGGCAGGACCGCATACAACTCGTGAAGCTTCATTGAAATCTATAGACCAATTTGAAAATGAACTTTGCGAACAAATAGAATCAACTGCAATATTTTTACCGGAAATATCATTTAATGAAAATGCTCGGCTTGGCCACCAAGGTTTTGCAAATAAAGCATCACACCAACCATGATGATTAAAGCTTGCTTCCTTTAGAAAGAAGCCAAAGCAGGTTAAATAGTTAAAAATCTCACTAAATTTCGCGCCTCCATCATAAAGCGGCTCTGCCGATGACTCAACAGTTACTGTTTTAAGTTGTCTAGATGCAAGAGTAATTGGCGAACCCTTCAAAACCATTAGCTCCGCGCCTTGTACATCGATAACAATATGATTTGGAGGGCTTAATAAACCTTGAGAAGCAAGCCCATCAAGAGTGGAAGTGGTAAGACGTACCTGTTCCGAAACTCCGATATGCGGATAAGCCATCTTGTGTCGGCCAAGGTCAAGCATAGATGACGACTCAGCATTATTGCTGGTCACATTAAACATGACATCGGCACCTTCTTGATCAGACAAACATGCACAGATGGGCTTTTGCCGGGTTGTCTGTTCGCATTTTAGCTGCAGCTCTTGAAAGACTTTGGGGATGGCTTCTATGTGATATCCGTATAGACCAAGATCTTCGTATTTCATTACTTCGTGCCCATAATTGGCACCGACATGAATGATTGTCTCGTCTCGCTTGTAATCCATGATATCAGTGCTGGATTTATTTATTTTACCATATCAACAGAAACTGTCCTTTGCTCTTGCAGTTGGAGTATCCGCTCGGCAGGCCTATGTAATGCTTGACCCAACCAGAAACACTACATGTTGTGTCCACGCGGCTTCTGGAAGCGAGATGTCGCCCCCTTCAAGCCGCCAGTACTCCTTCTTGGTTGAAGTAAAATGACCGAGAAAAGACTCAGAAAAGACTGGGGTCCAGTACGTCGCGACGAGTCTTTATGCCGTCTCACCTCCTGACTGGAACCCTGCTGGGATAGCATTAATCACGTGCCCAGGTTGGTGCCCGATCATTGCACCAAGCAAGGCCAGATGGGCTCCGGGAGGCCACACTTATAGCCTCGATAAAGTGGCTTCAGTGAACCCCGTGCCTTGCATTTGAAAGTTCTGGCCGCTGACATCGTTAACCCTGGAGGGGAGAAGCAGGGTTCGATCTCAATGTAGACTTCATCAGCGCATCTCGAAAATGGCTAAGTGGACTTGATTCTAGTGGATTCATGGCTATCATTATCCACTAAGATCTGATTGCGCCAGTGGGCTATCGCGGTTTCTGGGATGAACAACACTGAATCGCGTCAAGTCGCCAATCAGAGCTTGTGTAGAGCATGTCTTTGGATGCATGACCATGCCTATGGGTTGAAAGCTGACAATAAATATTTGACCAAAAAACAACGAGGCTTGGAAGGGCCACAAGAACCTGACTTTTAACTATCTTCGTTATCTCTAGCGCTTTTCACATATAATAGCAACAGCCTGATTTTCGCCCAGAAGCTTTCACTATATAGACACTATTGCAAATGGTTATCATTAATTTTTTTGCTCTGTTGCATCTTTGATAGCTTTTCATGTCCGCAGAACCTCTGAAGAACCGTAATTACTCGAGGTGCCCATGAGTGGTTTTGGCTCCCAGGGGGAGCTGTGAGGCCTTACAGCACCTCCACGGAAAGCGGCTAAGGCCAATCCTTACCTCCTAACCATAACTGTAGGCATGCAGATTGACGTCTAGTCGCCTGTGTCGAGAAGCCTTGGGTTACGAACATGACACTTATTCACAGCTGTTCAACGAGGATAGCAGCTAGCGTTGTTTTCTTCCGAAGCAGCTGATCTAGATCGCCTCGGCCTGAAGCCTAACAGCGAAATCAGATCAGGTGAACTGACACCCTTATACGAGTGGAACATCTCTGCCCTGCGGCGACCTTCAAGAGCCACCTCCAGCACATCCCGACACAAATTGATGTCACGGCTGATTGATAGCTTCCAGCTGAGTACGTTCCTAGAGAAGAGATCCACAAGCGTAACCAGGTAGAGGAAGCATTTCTGAAGCGGGATGTATTTGATATCCGTAGTCCACACCTGATCCACAGCCGTGACCATGCTGAATCCACCAGACAAAGGAAGTGTTCGGATGGATCACCGGAGAGCGTGGAGCACGGTTTCTGGTAGATCGCTCGTCACCCCTTGCGCCGCATGAGCTTTGGCTCCCGGTTACGACTGATCATGATTCCATTTCTGCCCAGATAACCCACCATCCGGCGGCTGCCGCTGCAGGGGTCCTCAAGATAATGAGCATCGATCCTGGCCATGATCCGCAGCATGATGCACGTGCCGGTGTGGGCTGGTAGAAAACGTCGTTCGAGCCACCAGCCCCAGCAGCGCATGTTGTTGTAGGACATTGAGCCCAGGGTGGTCGTGATCGGCCAGCTTGCACAGTTCACGCGCATCGAAGGCCTGCCCCTCGGCCTTGTACTTGGTCTGCTTGCCACTGGTGAACAGCACGCTGGCGCGGTCGAGCAGCTGCCGCTTCCACTAGCTCGCCTGGATCGGGTCGCATCGCAGGGCTGATTCAAAGTCTTAGCATTGGATTGGTTTTGGCTGTCGCCGCACCATCGTCAGCAGCGCCGTGATGTCGTGCATCACCGCCTGCATGCCCGCTCGGATCGACTGAAACCCCTCCAA
>Ga0114980_10001495_pt1 | contig 16817 bp, 14 predicted proteins | sample S_140806_EF_Meta_FD_87018 | JGI IMG/M metagenome (GOLD analysis project Ga0114980, IMG submission 87018) | Freshwater microbial communities from Lake Simoncouche, Canada to study carbon cycling - S_140806_EF_MetaG | ecosystem: Environmental > Aquatic > Freshwater > Lake | place: Lake...
ACTGGAAGCCAAGGATACAATGGCGGTTTGGGCGGGGGCACTATCTCTGGTGGCGGGGGTGGAATGGATGGCGTTGGCTTTGCAGGAGGCGCAGGTTATCCAAATGGTGGAAAGGGAGGACCGGGCAAAACATACAATAATTTATCCGCACTTTTCGGTAACATTTTATATAGTCCGGGAGGTGGTGGCGGTGGTCAAGCTGGCGGTAACGGGGGCAATGGCGGCGGCGGGGCGGGAGCAGGTGGGGCAAATCCGTATCCCAACGCTGGAGCAGGTGGTAATCAGTTTGGCGCTGGCGGTGGCGGTGGAGGTGACTACGGCGGAGTGGGTGGGAATGGATATCAGGGACTAGTTTGTGTAAGATATCTATATCCATAATATTTATGAACGAAGCCTCATCAAGTCAATCAGAAAATACAGTTGGAATATTGAGTAATCTTACTGTGCAAAAAGATGTTCCAGTGTACTCGTTGTTGGATGAAAATGATATAGTCGTAAATATAATTTTAGCATATCCAGATTTTATAGAAACGCTACCAAACAAAACATCGTATGTATTAGCATATGACCCAGAATATCCTACGAAAACAAAAGGAGATATTGGTAAAATATACGACAGGAAGCGGAAAACGTTCCTTGTTCCACAGCCATTTCCTTCGTGGACGCTAGATGAAAATTTTAATTGGACCCCTCCCGCACCGTTCCCAACCGAAGAAGGGGATTATGATTGGGACGAAGAATCCTTGTCTTGGAAACGCATATGATAGATTTATACCGAAATAATTTCAGAACTGTTTATTCCGATACTAGTACCGATAAGGGTATAATATCTGCGCACATGTATAGAAAATTTGACGTAGCTATTAATAAAACTACCGATATAGTAGGTAAAAAAAATCTCGTATACTTCAGTGTGTTTAAAGACAAAGCGTATATTGATTTGATGGAAATGTGCATCAAGAGCATAGTGAAATTCACGCCAAATTTAAACTTTCATATTCTATTCATCACTCAACAAAATTTTGTAGACACGATAAGAAACTTGGAATGCTTATCTGGACTAACTTATGACTTTTGTATAATGCGAGAGCCAAGAAATGGAATTGAGGCGTCAATCCAAAAGACGGAAATATTCAATTACGAAAAAATAAATGATTATGGAAAAATTTTGTTTCTTGATTGCGATATCGTCTGCTTAAAACCCCTGTCTGATATTTTTGATATCAACGTTGATCCAAAATATCTGCAAGTTGCACAGCGACCAGAAATCTTACACAAAAAAATATCCCCAAATACGTTGAATCATGGATTGGATTTTACAACAAAAAGACAAGGCGATATCCTTAAGGAGATAACGCCAACGCCATTTAACGCTGGTCAATTTTTCTTTTGTAATACGGCTCAGATGCGCGCACATTTTGAAATTGTATCATGGTTGATAAAAGTATGGCCGGGAAGGTATTTCTTTGAGCAGTCATTCATGAATTTCTATTTCATGATGCATGGTTTATGCAAACTTGATGTTTTGCAAGACAAGACTGTATTTAGACTTATTGTTGGGAACGCCAATGGAAACAGTGGTTTTTTTAGACAAACCGAAACCACCGTTGAAGCAAACGTATCGGGACTAACAGAATCAAAGGGTAAAAAAATATACAGAGTGAAAAAAACATACAGAGTCAATAAGGTTAATCATCCTGTGACCAATCAAGAATATTCGGATAGTTTGGCTTTTTCGTCCGCGCATATAGTTCACTTCATAGGATTGACATTGTGCGGAAATGCAAAACTAAACGAGGCAAAGAGAATCCTTGAAGCAAAAAACATATGCCTATAAATCACGAAACAAAAGTATTGTTTGTCCACATCCCGAAGACGGCGGGGACAACTATTGAAAAATTAATGGACATGTCGCACGAAGAAAATTTTTACACCGTTGGTAAGTGTAAAAGTCCAATATTCTCAAGTTTAGATTTTTCAAAATTCACAGAAGGCGAGCGTGCAGAAGTAGAAGTAAAAAACTTGCAACATTGCACTTATAGAGAGCTAAAAAAGCTTTTGCCAGAAGAAGTATTCGGGCCAAAATATATAAGATTCTCGATTGTCAGAAATCCATATACAAGAATAGTGTCTGAATATTTTTATTTAAATCGCCGCTCAAGCCAAGGCGCACCAGATCTAGTAGGTTTTGCTGAAAAATTTCCAACTATCGAAAGTTTTGTATTGTCAGAGCTATCTCTTCCTAGATTTGAAAGAATATATAAATACGACGGACATCTTGAGCCGCAGTGTGATTATTTATTAGACACGTCGTATGAGAATATCTTAGCCTTAAATACGCCCATAAAAATATATCATTACGAGCGCACTCTGGAGGATTGTATACAATGGGTACAAGCAAAGTCTGGCGTCGCGTCCCACAATCTTCACGCAAGAAACGGGAACTACAACAAAAATACCAATCATCACACTCCAGAAACATTGCAAGTTATAAATGAATTTTATAAAAAAGATTTTGAGATATTTGGATATCCGATATCGGGTATTAGTTGAATGCAGTCCTGTGAAAAAAATCCTAATTATGGGTCTTCCTGGGGCTGGTAAAACTACTATTGCAAAAGAGTTAGCAAAATCTTTATCAGCAGTTCATCTAAACGCTGATGAGATTCGGCGCGAAATACACCGCGATCTTGGCTTCTCTGAGTTAGATCGCATTGAACACGCTAAACGTCTAGGCGTCTTATGCAACATCATTAATCGGGCGGGGATATCGGCAATTGCTGATTTTGTATGCCCTACAATAAAAACTCGAGAAGCGTTCGGGTTGGTTGGGACTTTTGTGATTTGGGCAGATCGAATCGACGCTGGCAGATATGAAGATACTAACCGTCTCTTTATTGAGCCTGAGCAATACGACATCAGAATTACCGCAGAGGGGTCAAAAGAATACTGGGATACCCAGATCTGCAATAAGCTTTTTGCGTTAAAGTAATAGTGTATTCGGCCCAATAACAAGTCTCCCCGAAGCAAAGCTCGCCTCAACAAGCAATAAAAAACCCCCGATTTCTCGGGGGTTTTTAGTTTATATTATTTTATAATATATTATGTATTGCCAGCAGTAGTCAAACCCGCTGTTACTCCAGCGAATACTCCATTCAGCGCGTCTGTGGGACTGCCAATTTGGGTGGTAAATACGAGATCAACTTTTTTATTATCTCCAATTGAACTGGAGAAATTTTCGCTTACAATTTTGCACCCTCTTACAGTGTAAGCAATTTTACTAGTTTTTGTAGAGTCTGCAAATTGGAATGTTAAAGTTTTGGACGCGTCGGAGACGAGAAGGTTCATAAGATTTTGGCCTGCTGATCCGCCTGCGCCATCTTTAAGATCAGCAACATTTGCGCTTACATTAACTGTAACCTCAAGCGGGAAATCAACAACCTTTGTGTAGCCAAACGCATTTCCAATTCGCTGTAATGTGGTTCGTTTAATTGGAACTTCAATAGAGAATGATTGAATATGAGCTGCTGTGTTTGGACTGTCAGCGGCTGGCAAGTCAGTCAATAAGCCTTCAGAAAGGCTCATGTATATATCGCCTGGGCGTAATGCAGAAAGTCCTAAGCTTCCACTTACGGGATTTGGCAGTTGGAATTGCAAATTACCAGTTGCGTTATTTTCTGTTGTGGTTCCGGGTACAGTTCCAGCGGAACCAGATACAACATTAATATTCGAACCTTCTACAGTCACAGAAACTGTTGGAATTGAACCTACCGAAGCTTCTACTGAGTAATTTGTTACGTAACCGTTTCCAATTCCGATTGTATTTGAATTTGCAGAAATATTATTTACTCCAGTAAGCGTTGCTTCATTCGCATCTACGCCTTCGGGAGAAGTGAAAATAAAGTAATTTCTTCCTGAAACGGTATGACCACCGCCAACTGGGATTCCGTTAACAGTTGTTGAGGTATCCGCGTTAATTAATCCGCTCAAAAAGACGTTATTGCTCACGCTAGCTAATCCTGTGGAAGTAGCTCCAGTAACAAACCCAAGTAGTCTTTCATTTGTTCCGTCGTGAAGGTAGTATGTAAAATCAAGATTTACAGTAGGAGCTTCAAGAATAATAGCATCTATACGAGCAAGGTTGCCGAATTGATTAATATCTTGACGAGATACATTAAAGCCGTAACTGGCTGATTGAACACGGTGAAGTTGACCGATGTCTGTGGCTGCGTGCGTGCCAGTTGGATTTACAGTTCCAGTAGTGACAAACAAAGCGTCTGATTGGTAAATTACTCTATTACGTGGCATAGTTTAAAGGGTTTGAAATACTTTACATTTTTTTATCTATAAATGGAATAATCAAGATCTTGGATATCTATACTGTGTAATCTCAAAATCAATGAATCCAATGTAGGTTTTAACATTGGAGCTTCTTGATCTACTATCTTTTAGTTTGGATACAGTAACGTCATCGATAAACAACTCGGCAGAAGCATTTGGATTAGCGTAATAATCACTGTAATTATAAGGATAGTTTTTGACATCACCATATTCGGTTAAGGGATAGTCGCTAAAGTTTTTTTCGGTAAATACTTTCTTTTGGGTATCTGAGAAAAGGGACAATACGCCGTCTAAGTGATAAGGATTATCGGTAAAAACAACGCACTTCATGTTGGAGCGAGTTTCATCTTCGCCGCCAAAGGCAAATGGTTTATTTTTAACAGATTCAGATACAATAAAAACAGCAGGAATTAATTCATCATACGGTTGAATATAAGTTCCGCTCCAAGGAAATTTAGCATTTTCTTCAAGATTGTTTTCAATGATAAGATCGTCTTCGTCTTCATTACTCATGTAGATATTAAAATCTTTTATAGAGTAAGATCCAGTAATAGTAGCATTTGCAGCAATACCAGTTGTCAAAACGCGACCATTCATATAATCCATTATTAAACCGCTGCTTCTTGGTTTAAAAATAGAATTTACGTAAACGCCAGAGGGAACAGTTGCTCCAGATATACTGGAATCAAAAACGAATTGTTTATGAGGGCTTCCAAAAACTTTGTAGGCGCTTGGAATTCTTGGATCTTCATAGTTGTAAAATTTACCTGTTTGGTTATCGAAAGCTTGGCCTTTGCTAAGAAGGTGATAATCAAACCACAAAGCAAATGAAGTGGCTACGTTATGTTGATATTGTGGTTTCATCTAGTTGAGAGAATTTCTTTTCGTAGCGTGTTAAAATGTCGCTAATGTATTTTACATTTTTAAATCGAACTTTAGAGGCAATTTTTGATTTAACTTGAATAGCTGGACCAGAACGAGAATTGGAATATTCTCTATCTGAGTTAAAAAGGTAATAACCAATACCAGATATACCTGTTTCAATGCCTTTAGCCCAGCTTCTGCCTTCTGCCCAAGGCATAGGAGTGACGCCCCAAATATCATCTGGAGCTGGCATATAAATGTTCCAAATTGGGCCATCATCACTTAACTGACTAAATTGGATAACTGTTTTTTCAAACTCTTGTTTAATTGCATCAATAGGGGCGGAGCCAGCATCAAATCCAATAAATGAAAATAAATTACCGTATCCACCCAAAGTGCCACTTGAATTTGATCCTGTTTCGTCTTGAATTTCTTTGGTTATAGGGTGATTCATCAGCTCTGTAATCATAGCTGATTTAATATTATTAAAAGATCTTTGGATTCTCTTGTCAAAATCGTCTTTGATTAGTTGGGCAACTTGCCTTTTAACTGACTTATCTAATGCAAACGCCATAAATTATTCGTCAATCGGAGACAATAAGAAAGAGTAGTATTGTGGGCCAAATATGCCATTAGGCTTATAATCAGAAACGATAGAGTATCTGCGGCCATCAAGGTCAACTTTTCTAGCTTCTTTTAGTTTAATATAAGCGTCGTATTCAACTTTAACTTTAACGGAGCCTGTTGGATAAATAATTTTTTGTTGCGCTGTAGCTCCCGGAAACACGTCTTGATGATTTGAAATATATTTAATTCTAGCTTTAAATTTAAATGACTTCGGTTCTAATTCGCTGTATGACGTTCTGTCTAAATCTCTCTTATAGAAGTAATTATATGATGGAGAAGTAGAAATTACTACAACTGTTGGGTTCATAATAACAGTAATTTCACGCGCAAATGTCTCATGGATGTTATCCATTGCGGAGTTAATAAAAGATTTCTGGGAGTCAGAAATATATGAAGTCGCCATATTTTACTTTACACTTTCTATAGTTAAAGTATTATATATTAAGGTAAAAGGCATGACTGGCAAGGAATATTTTAACGATAGGGTAAAGGTAAACACCTCTGATCTATTCAAGAGGATGCTTATCATTTTGGAAGACATTAAGCATGAACATGATAGGCAATTTGCTCTTTTATATTCCTCCGCTCCAGATTCATTTAAACCAGTTGTGAAACAGGCCCATTACCTAGACGAAGAAAAAATGACGCTTTATAGAAAGCGCGTTTTAGATATGGGAAATGAAGCTATCCGAAAGATTGTTTCTGAAATGGATAGCTCAAGAGTAGAATTCCATCATACATTTAAACAATGAAAGAACTATTTAGCTACACAATCAAGGTAAACAAGGAAGTTGAAAAGACCGAGACTAAAGAGGAGAACGGTCAAACAATAACCGTCACGCAAAAGATCAAAGAAGACGTGCCTGTAAAGATCATTATCAAGCAGCCTTCTCGTAAAAATCTTGAGGACGCTGAACTGCAATTTAGCATCGAAATGTCGAACTGCATTAAGAAGGGCATTTTGACAAAGGGCATGTTAACTAAAAAATATACTGATACTGGCGGCGTTTTATCAGAAGACGACGCTAAAGAACTGGTAGCTCTTTATAATAAAATTACTCAATTAGAGAATGACATACTTCGATTAAATTCGAAAAATGAACTTGATAGAGAAGCTGAAGCTAAAGTGATTAGCGAAATCACAACTCTTAGAATGAGAATGGTTCAAGTAGAGTCGAGTTACAGATCGCTGTTCGACAACACAGCTGATAACATTGCGCAAAATAATGTTATTCGCTGGTTCTGTTTGCACATGGCTCATTCTCAATTTATCCCTGACGGAAATATCGAGCCAATGTTTAAAGGCTCAACAACAGAACAGAAGCTCGAAAGCTTGCATCAAATGGACGAAGACGAAAATGAAATTTATAAAAAGGCTTATCGTAAATTAGCAACCTTTATGTCCTTCTGGTTCTTTAGTAAAAATGCGAAACATGAAGACTTTAAAAAGCTAGACGATGACATCGAAACAGGAAAGTTTGACCAGCAGTAAACTATTCTTAACGTTCAACGAAATTGTAAAGGGCTACTCCAAGAAGAAATTCAAGGGTAGCTCTATTTTTATTAAGCACCTCGGGGTAAATGAAAAAGCTTTTTTCGATTATCGTTATCAAGAGTATCTAGCATATGCTTTATCTTTAGGTATTCTTTCAGAAGACGATGCTTTAAAAAAAGCGTCTGAAGAAGGTTTTTGGTCTCAAAAAGAAGAAGATGAAATAACTGATTTAAACAAGTACATTGATCGGTTAATTTTAACTAAAAAGAATTTTATTCGTAAGCTCGAAATAGAGGCGATCAATAAGCAGATTGACGAAGAGCGCCAAAAGTTAGTTAAAAAAATCTCCGATAGAAAAGACATTATTGGCAAAACGGCAGAAGAGTACGCGAGCAACAGGTCGAGTGATTACGTTATATACGAATCTCTATTCAAAGACGAAAATTTTAAAGAGCGCGTGTTTTCTGAGTCCGAATTTGAAGAAATGACTTATGAAGATTTGGTCGAGTATATTTTGTTTTTTAATGAATACATGAGCGAGTTTAAAGATTACAACTTGCAAAAAATTTCATTGTTGGACTTTTTCCATCCGTATTATCTTGTTTTAGATCAGCCGATGCAGTTTTGGGGTAAGCCAATGGTTCAGCTTACTGATTTTCAAGTTAGAGTTACTATTTACGGAAAGATATTTAAAAATATATTTGAGACTACAGAAAACATTCCAGACGAAATAAGACAAAATCCAGACAAGCTTTTCGAATATACAGACAGGTCAAAAGCTAAAAAGAACTTCGAAGGTAAGCAAAAGAACAAAGATAAAGCTAGCGGAGAAGCTGTTTTCGGAGCCACAAAAGAAGAAATGGCAGAAATGAAAACGCCGGGATCTAAAACTATCAACGAGGTGATGAAAGGAAAGAAAACGATGACTATGGAAGAGCTTATGAAATTACATGGCGAAGGCTAACTTTTGAGTGTAAATATCTCAAAAGGTTAAAGGATGGCACAAGGTATATCAATTCCAGTAGTTCAGTCTGGCTTGCAAGCCTCTATTCAACAAGCGGTTAAAAATGTTGGCACAATCAACATCAACGCTTCTGTTGATCCTTCTGCGTTTAAAAATTTAGCGCAGCCTCTCGGGCGCGTGAGCGGCCTCGCGACCGAGTTTGAAAAGTCAATTGCAGCTTCGAATGCTCGCGTTTTAGCTTTCGGAGCTTCGGTGGGAATTATTAATGGCGTTCAAAACGCTTTCTCGACTCTAGTTCAAACGGGAATCGAAGTGCAAAAAACGCTTGCTGACATTGGAGCTATTAGCGGAAAGAGTGGGCAAGAATTATCAAAGTTTGGAGATTCGCTTTTTGAGATTGGAAAAACGACTGGCCAAACATTTCAAACAGCTTCTCAAGCTGCTCTTGAATTTTCGCGTCAAGGCTTAACTGTAGAGCAAACTTTAAAAAGAACGAGCGACGCTTTAACTTTAACAAGGTTCACAACGTTAAGCGCCTCGGAAGCGGTTGACGTTTTAACTGCCGCAGCAAATTCATTTATCGAAACTGGAATTACAACTGCTCAGATTATTAATAAGCTAGTTGCGGTTGACACTAAATTTGCTGTTTCGGCAGAAGACCTTGCTAAAGGTCTCGCGCGTGCGGGCTCAATTGCTCAAGAGGTCGGAGTTAATTTTGACCAATTAAATGCTGCGGTTACGGTCGCTCAAGAAAGAACAACGCGTGGAGGCGCTGTTATCGGCAACGCTCTTAAAACAATTTTCACTAGACTAAGAAGCGACGAAACTGTTCAAGCTTTAAGAAATGTTGGAGTTGAATCTTTGGACGCTCAAGGTCAGCTAAAGGGGGCTATTCCTTTGCTAGAAGAGCTTTCGAAAAAAATGCAGGGTTTGTCAGGAGGAGAAAAAATTCAAATTCTTGAGGCAGTTGCTAGTAAGTACAACATTAACATTTTGTCTGCTTTGCTTAATGATTTAGGCGACGCTAATAGTAAATTTGGACAAGCTGTGCAGGTGTCAGCTGGAGCTGGCAACCAAGCTTATGAAAGACAAATAGAGCTTAACAAAACACTTGCAGCTCAGATTAATAACACAACAGTTTCGGTAACTCAATTATTTAATAAGCTATCTGAAATTGGCGTTACTGAGAGTTTAGCAACTTTATTAAAGTTTGTAGGCGATCTTATTAATAGTTTCAACAAGCTTTTAAGCTCAGAAAGTGTTGGTGGAGACATAGCTAAAGGATTAATCAAAGGCATTTCTGATGTATTTTTTACTGTTGGTTTGCCTATACTAGCTGCAATATTTGTAAAGCTTACAACCGATATTGCGAAATTCGGCGTTGAATCTTTAAAAACAATTTTAGGAATCAATCAACAAGTTAGAGAGCGCCAAGCTCTTGAACAAGCAGTGGTTAATACTCTTATTAGAGATCAAGAAGTAATGGCGAGCATTTTGGCTTTGAGCGGGAATCGCGCAAAGCAAGAAGAGTATTTGTTGGGCGTTTATAACCGTCAATTAACCGCTTTACAACAAGTTCAGAGTATCGCCTCATCAGTAACTCCCGGATTAATGGCGGGCGGATTAAGCGCAACAAGCGGGCAAGTCAAAAAACGTGGCGCTGGAGGTTATCTTCCATCTCAAGAAGCTGCGGATGTTCGTCGAGGAGTTGGCGGGGCGAGTTCATCTTCTAAAGTAGTTTCTATTCCTAATTTTGCTTTTGGCGGCGGCAAACGCGGCACAATGATTGCAAATACGAGCGAATACGTTGTGCCGAATTTTGCTAACGGAGGCTCTGCCGTATTTAATCAAGACATGGCAAGAGCTTACGGGTTGCCAGCGGGCGCGAAAAAGATTTCAGCAGCAGGGGGCTACGTTCCAAATTTCAATCGTTACGTTTACGATGCTGACAGAATTGAGCCTGATAAAAATTCTTTATTAAAAGCTATATTAGCGTCGAAAGCTAAAAAGAATCTTATAGTTGGTCCCGCTGGATCTGGCAAATCAACATACGGCGCTTCGCTTGGTTCTTTCATAACTAACCCTAATCAGTTAGCCGACGCTACTGAAGTTGATATTCTTTCTGGCGCAGCGAGAACAAAAGACGGCGGAATGTCCAAAAACTTTCAGCAAATTGCGGATGCTGTAAATTTATCAGGCGGAAAAATTTCATATTTATATGCGGGCAATATGGATATTCTTTCTCGGAGAAGAGGAAGAATTGATGCTGGCCCGCAAGAAGGTGATTTAAGAAGCGAAAAACAAATTGCAGGGTCAATGTATGCTCCTCTTAATCAATTTGATTTTATTTCAAAAGTAAAAAGTAGCGCGAAAAATTTTGAAATGATTCGCGGGGCAGGGGGATATATTCCAAATTTTGCCAATGAAAAAGCTCCAGAATTTACAGGGCAATACGCTGGAATTGTTCCGAATAAAGAGGCTGGACCTTCAATACAACAAGGAAAAGACAAAAATGGAAAGCTCCGCAGCTTCCCAATGGTTTATGCTGGTTCAGGCGCAAACTCAAAAGCGAATATAGATGACATCAGAAATGAAGTCGTTAGGACGAGTAAAAATTTAGCAATTAGAGCTGCTACGGATTACGCTAAAGCTTTCGATCCAGATTTATCTACGGACACTAAAGGGGTTGCAGAAAAAGCTACTCAGGCAAATCAAAACAAAGGAGCTATAGAATCGTTTGTTGGTTCTATATTTGAAGCCTCAATAGCTTCGTTATTAAGCGATCAGAATTTTACAGATAGTCAAGATAGATCAACCATATCCACTTTCGATTTCCAGAATAACCCAGAATTGCAAAGAATATTCAGCATACCGAAAAGCATACAGTTTTTAGAAGCGAAAAATAATGCGCTTGAGCCAAATTTAAATAAAATTGCAGAAAAAATTTCTAAAGTACAAGGCGGCGGCGAAGCTTTTTCGCAAAAGCGGCCAACAATAGCAGATACAAATGTAGCTGCTCGTTATTTTACAAAAGGAGAAACTGGATATTTAGAAAAAGATAAAAACGTATTTGAAAAAGTAGATTTGAGTAAACTTCGACTAGGACCAAATCAGTTGTTGAAGAACGGGCTTCCAAGTGGCGCGACTATAAGAGGATCTTCTGGTTACATCCCAAATTTCGCTCAAGGTGGTCCATTAGAAGATGCTATTCAACGCGAAATGGCTGCTGGGTTAGACCCAAGCCAAATTCGCGTAACAAAAGATGGCAAATTAAAAAACTCACAAAATCCAAATGGATTTGCGGTTATTAATACAAGAGATGAGCCGAATGGACGGGTGCCGAATTTTGCTAGAGAACTATTTCAAAATTCTAAAGGAACGTGGATAAGGTCCGGTACGAATCAGCCAGCGAGCAACTCAGAAATCTCAGCGTATTTATCTGAACAAGCGGATATCAAAAGTAGAGCAAATTTAAGCCCACAACAAGCCGTACAAGCCGTACAAGCTGGACCTGCGTCAAGCATAACCCCGAAACAACAAGATGATAAATCTTTATTAACTACAAATAAATTGATGGCTGGGTTTATTGGCTTGCAGATAGTGACAAGCACATTACAATCAACATTTAAACAAACTGATAGCGCTGTAGCGAAAGCTATTACTGCATTCTCTCAAATAGGAGCTTCCGTAGCTGGTTATGGTGCAATAGGAGGAATGCTCGGGGATGGTTTGAAGGGGATGACGGGAAAGCTTGGAAAACTTGCTGGATTTCTAGGACCAGCGGGAATGATTGCTGGAGCAGGCATTGGTATTTATAGCGCAGTTCAAGAATCAAAGGCAGCAGAAAACGCTGGATACGAACAAAAAGGCAAAAGTGCAGCTGAACTAAAACTAAGATCGATAGACGCTACTTCTGCAAACGAACAAGAGGCGATGCAAAAGAAGAGAGAAGAACTTTGGATTTCGGCAAAAGCAGTACAGGACTTAACGTTAGAAAAACAAACCGCCCAATTAGAAGAAAATAAAAGGGCGCGCTCTTTGATGCAATCGACGGGTGGCGCAATGGACCAAATCTCGCCATTTCCTGTGGATGTAGGACCGCAATTTGATCCAGCTATTACGGCAGCTTTAAAAGAGAAAACCACTATTCAAGAGGCGCTGCAAGTTCAACAACAAGCTTATCAAGAGGCAGAAGTGAGAAGGGGCAAAGAGAAAATTATAGCCGAAGCGACCTTCACTTCAGAATTAAAGCAAAGAGTTGCGTTAGTGACAAAAATTAGTGACATTGAAATTGCCGCTTCAAATGGTTTCGTAACAACTCAAAAATTAAGAACGGATGCGCAAGCCGAGTTTATAAAAAATGCAAGTTTATATACACAGGCTCAAAGAGATCAAATACAAGATCAACAAGTACTGAAAGAAATAGAATATAAACGCCTTGATGTGCAAAAACAAATATTAGAAGATGCGTTAAAACAAGTTGCTGATAAAAAATTAGCTACAGTGAGTGAAGAGAAACTTAAAAGTTTAATGGCCCAATTAGAAGCGGGAAAAGATCTCGAAAATGTTGCGAAGACAATTGAGGGTTTGGATGCAATAGGGCTAAATAATTTAAAAGAAATATTGAAGCTAACTCAAAAACGAACAATAGAAAATAATAATGCGGCAAAAAGTAGCGATTACGATACGAAAGAAAAAACAAAGGGTTTAAGGATAGATCAAGAAAGAGTTAAATTAGCGGAAATTTACGCTAAAAGTTTAGAATCGCAATTAGATTTTTCTAGATCAATGGAAGATATTCGAACTGCTGGAACTCAAGGCAAAGAAGATTTATTGGCGCGAGAAAAAGTCGTAAAGATAGAAAATGAAATTTCAAGAAAACCATTTGCTAGCGCAACAGATGAGAGAAAACTTGTCGAAGCTAATGCGCTTTTAGCGACGCTAACAGAAACTAGAAATATACAAAGGGCTTACGATAACGAAGTAAAACAAGCGAATAGAGCAAGGCAAGATTCTTATTCAAAAGCTGCTAGCTCATTAACTATGCTAGGAGCTGAAGAAGTGAAAATATTAAACACTTTAATCAAGACTAATAAATTAGATGAGGCGAGAGCGTATATGAATGAAAAAGGCTATGTGGGAACAGAATCAGAATCACAAGATAAACAATTATACCAGTCGGCGACGGCGATGGAAGACGCCGATCAAAAACATTCAGAGCAATTGGCTATTCAGCAAGAATATAGGGATATAGCAATTAAACAGCTTAAAGAGCAGATAACTTATACAGTTGAATTAGCAAGATTGAGAGAAAAATCTCCTGCTCGCGCTGGTGCAGTTAGAGCACTAACCGAAATAGACAAAGAAATTTCTGGTTTCAAAGAAGCTTTTTCTTACAGTACTACTCTTGGATTTAGAGATGGTTTAAGAGATGCGATGGGCGCGGCGATTTCTCAAACAGATGACCTTGGAGCCGCTCTGCAAAATGTAGCTATGGGCTTTTTGAAAACAATGCAAAACGCATTTTTGCAAAATGCGGCCAATAACATAACAAGTTCAATAGGTATAAAAATGGGCATACCTATGGCAAAAGGTGGCGTTGTAAGCGGAGGTAGCGGCTATCGTGACGATGTTCCCGCGATGCTCACTGGTGGCGAATTCGTAATGAGAAAATCAGCAGTGCAAAAATACGGCGCTTCTAATCTTGAAAGAATGAATAGTGGAGGAATGTTTGTTCCCGGAACTCGTGGAGGAGGAGCGATCTCTGGGGATGATGCTTTGAGAGCTTTCGCAAATCAATCAACAACAAGCGGAGCAACAGATGTTTTAAAAGGCAATAGAAGTTCCGCGTTCATTAATCTTGAAGACGAAAGCCAAAAATTATCTAGGTACGCTTTATTAGGAGACGACACGATTAATCAAGAAGTTCGCGGCGCTAAAATTCAAGCTTTTGATATATTAAAAAATAAATCTGATTTTGAAAAACAGCAGAAAGAGGCGGAAAAGCAACAAAAGAAAGCTTTGATGAGGCAAATGATAGGAACTGTTGCGGGGGCTGCGCTAAGTTATGGAGTTGGTAAGGCTTTTCCAGCAAAAATAGGCGCAGCGGGCGCAGCGGGTGGAGCACCAAAACTCGATTTGATGAGTCAAGCCGCTGGTAAAACACAATTTTTAAGCGGAGCCCAGCCTTTCAAAATGCCGGGTCAAGCTTACGGCGGCATGATTCGCCGCTACGCTTCAGGTGGCCCAACAGACGATATCCAAGCTATGCTAATGAGCGGCGAATACGTTATGAATCGCGGCGCTTCTCGCAAGTACGGCAAACAGTTTCTCGACTCAATGAATCAAGGTCGCGCTCCAAGATTCGCGGATGGTGGCGAAGCCGCACCTTCCTCCCCAACTACTACAACAGATTCTAACGTTAAAGGGATGGGCGATGTCAACATTAATATCAATGTTACTGGCCAAACCTCGCAAACAGAAACTCAAGGAAATTCAAGTCAGGGCGGCATAGATTACAAGAAAATGTCAGAGAAGATCAAGATGGTAGTAATGGAAACCTTAAATGAAGAAAAGCGTTTAGGAGGATCTCTTAGAACTAGATAATGGCAAAATTATCAACAGCTAATTATGATGCTGAAGTTTTTCTCAGTGGCTATAAGATTTTCGGAGTCACTGACGTTAATTTCGGCTACTCCTTGCCCGTTGATCATTTAAATGTAATCGGGTATAATAAGTTTCGCACATTCACTTCTGGCCCGCCCCAATCATCTTTAAGCATACAAAAGTATCTTTCGCCAAATGATTTGATTTTAAATTTCACGGGAACAACAGCAATCAGCGGCGGATTGTTTTATAATTCTTCTTCTACAAGTTTCGGCTTCACTTCTGGTTATTTAAATTCATTTTCCGTATCTTGCGCAGTTGGGAATTTCCCAAGTTTAAGCGCTGACTTTTCACTGTATGGCAACGTTGGGAGTGGATTAATTTCAACAACAGCGAGCCAAACTGGCACCTTAAAGGTTGTAAGGCCAAAAGATATTTTAATTGAATGCGACGGCACAGGCACTAACAGAATAGAGTCTTTTACATACAACGTAGAGTGCAATAGGCAAGCGTTTTACCTCCCAACGGGTAGCTCGCCAATGGAAGTTGTTACTTCGCGGCCTTACAAGGTAACCGCTCAATTTTCTTTGGGAATCGACGACTACGAATCGAAAAGACTTTTTGATTATATTATTGATTCAAACAAAAGAAATATTAGTATAACTATAGGCTCATTAGCAACCTTCACAATGTCGAATATGGAATTGATAGGAGAAACAATAAATTCTTCAGCAACTGACGACGCGATGATGACCCTTAATTATCAAGGATTTTTATAATGTCATTTTTCTACGATAGAGATCAAAATGTTACAGGAACGATTCCCGCGTCGTTCACATTTACTCCTTCGTATGGAATGCAAGTTTCTTTTAGTTCAGAATTGTCTAGTTTTGAAGCGATAGATAATTATATCTACACTATGCCAAAAGGCTTAAATCATTTGCAAATGCAAATATCAATGCCGTTTGAAAATCGCAAACAAGAACAAGCTAGGCAAATTCTTGGGTTTTTTGAAGGTTTGCAAGGAACTGGGTCGTTTTTATACACAGATGCGGCTCAAATATACAAACCGTTTAACTGCTTTGTAAATACGATCGATAACACTTACAATGAAAATGATTTGCACAACGTTAATGTTAGCGCTAGCACCGATCAAATTTCAACATTGCTAAATTGGAATAATTCTTTAATAACTGGAAGCAATGTAAGGGGCGATTGGGTTTCTGGCGCGGGCGGGCAATTTACAAGTTATTCAAAATATGACGTTGTAAGATACACTGGAAATGCAACTTTCCCGAGCAACACGGGTAATTTATATGATTCTTTTTATTACTGCACTGGAGCTTTCACATGCGATAACTCTAGCGCAATCGGAGTGGTGAATACTATACCCAACAGTCAAAAGTGGACGCGCGAATTTGAATTTCAGCCCACTTATTCGTCGCAAATCTCTAAAGAAACTGCAGTAATAAAAAGCGAATTACCTTATTCTTTTACAAGGCGAACTAATTTTGGCCTGCACTCGAATACTCTAAAAAACTTTAAATTAGATTTTAAAGGAATATCTGACGCTGAAGCGAGATGCATTCTTCACTTTTTGATTGCAAGGCAAGGGTATAGAAAATTTCAGTACAAGTTTCCCAAGATATACAATCAATATAAATATTTCTATGCGCCCCAATGGCAGCATACGTTTGTTTATAAAAACGTAAACGACATATCAGTTACGCTGTCAGAAGACCCGCTCGGGGTGAGAATAGGACCACTAAATTAAAAAATGTATATTTTAGCCAAAATAAATTCTAGCAACACTGTTGAAGAAATTTTAAATATTGGCGAGTCGTTCCAAAATTTAAACGAACAACAATTAATTGAAAAGTTTAGTTTGAGCGGCAACTGGAAACTCGGGCATGAAAATTC
>Ga0114980_10001496_pt1 | contig 16817 bp, 14 predicted proteins | sample S_140806_EF_Meta_FD_87018 | JGI IMG/M metagenome (GOLD analysis project Ga0114980, IMG submission 87018) | Freshwater microbial communities from Lake Simoncouche, Canada to study carbon cycling - S_140806_EF_MetaG | ecosystem: Environmental > Aquatic > Freshwater > Lake | place: Lake...
CGTGCAGAGCAACGTGGACACGCTGCTGTCCAAGATCCGTCGCAAGTACAAGGAATACGGCATCAACGAGAAGCCCTTTGTCGTGGTGAAGGCTGACAACGGCACCTACGGCATGGGCATCATGACCGTGCGCGACGCCAAGGAGCTTGCCGAGATCAACCGCCGCACGCGCAACAAGATGAGCGTGATCAAGGACGGCCAGGAGGTCTCCGAGGTCATCATCCAGGAGGGCGTGCCCACCTACGAGCGCATGAACGACGCCGTGGCAGAGCCCGTGGTCTACATGATCGACCGCTATGTGGTGGGCGGCTTCTACCGCGTGCATGCCGAGCGCGGCGTGGACGAGAACCTCAATGCACCCGGTTCCAGCTTCGTGCCGCTGGCCTTTGACCACAGCCACCAGTTGCCGCGTCCGGGTGAGAAGCCTGGTGCCAGTGCGCCCAACCGCTTCTACATGTACGGCGTGGTGGGCCGTCTGGCCATGCTGGCTGCCAGCTACGAGCTGGAGTCTACCGACCCCGAGGCTGAGGTCTACGAGTAAGGCGCGCGAGCCGGCCTGTGGCTCTTTCCGGTCCCAGGCGTCTCGCTTGCTCAAATCTTTCGCCGTGGCGGCCAGCCCACAGTCTCTCGCGCCTGATCTTGCTGCGGTGCAGCATTGACGCTCCAATGGCGGGCTGACCGTTTGACGCGCCCCATGACCACCTCCGACGCCCAACGCCCGCACACGGGTCAAGCGGCCCTGGCTACCCTCACGCTGGCGGCCATTGGCGTGGTCTATGGCGACATTGGCACCAGTCCGCTGTATGCGCTCAAGGAGGTCTTCGCGCACGACCGCGTGCCGCTGAACCCGGAGAACATCCTGGGCATCCTGTCGCTGGCGTTCTGGTCACTCACGGTGGTGGTGTCGCTGAAGTACGTGGCGCTCATCTTGCGTGCGGACAACAACGGCGAGGGCGGCTTGATTGCCATGCTGGCCCTGGCTTCGCAGGCCGTTAAGGACCGCCCGGTGCTGCGCTCTCGTCTGCTGCTGCTGGGCATCTTCGGCACCGCCATCTTCTTCGGCGACGGCGTGATCACCCCGGCCATCTCGGTGCTGTCGGCGGTGGAGGGGCTGGAAGTCGCGGCCCCGGGGCTGAACCGCTTTGTGGTGCCGCTCACCCTTGTGATCCTGACGGTGCTGTTTGCCGCGCAGCGCTTTGGCACCGCAGTGGTGGGGCGTCTGTTCGGGCCCATCACCCTGTTGTGGTTTGCCGTGCTGGCGGTGCTGGGCCTCGTGCATATCGCCGCCAACCCGTCGGTGCTGGTGGCGTTATCGCCACACCATGCCCTGGCCTTCCTCGTGGCCCACCCTGGAGTGGCTTTTGTGGCGCTGGCCGCGCTGGTGCTGTGTGTGACAGGCGCCGAGGCGCTTTATGCCGACCTCGGCCACTTCGGCAAGAAGCCCATCCGGCTGGCCTGGTTTGCGGTGGTGATGCCCTCCCTGGTGTTGAACTACTTTGGCCAGGGGGCCATGCTGCTGGCGCACCCCGAGAACGTGGGCAACCCGTTTTACGAGATGGCGCCGTCCTGGGCGCTGTACCCGCTGATCGTGCTGGCCACGCTGGCGGCGGTCATCGCTTCACAGGCGCTCATCACGGCGGCGTTTTCCGTCACCAAGCAGGCCATCCAGCTGGGTTACCTGCCGCGTCTGCGCTTGCTGCACACCTCCATCCGCGAGACCGGGCAGATCTACGTGCCCTTCGTCAACTGGTCGCTGTACGGCTGCATCGTTATCGCCGTGCTCGCCTTCGGTTCCAGCAGCGCGCTGGCCTCGGCCTACGGCATCGCGGTGACGATCGACATGACCATCACCACGGTCATGACCTTCTTCGTCATCCGCTACGGCTGGAAGCTGCCGCTGTGGCTGTGCCTGGCAGCCACCGGGTTCTTCTTCGTCATCGACATCGTGTTCTTCGCCGCCAATGCGGTGAAGATCCTGGAAGGGGGCTGGTTCCCCATCCTCATCGGCCTGGTCATGTTCACGCTGATGACCACCTGGCAGCAGGGGCGCCACCTCATGAGCGAGCGCCTGCGCGACGAGGCCATCGATCTGCCGATCTTCATCGAGTCCCTGTTCATCAGCCCGCCGCTGCGGGTGTCGGGCACGGCCGTGTTCCTGAGTGCCGAGAAGGGGGCCACGCCCTTCGCGCTGCTGCACAACCTCAAGCACAACAAAGTGCTGCACGCCCAGAACGTGTTTGTCACCGTGCGCCACCACGAGGTGCCCTGGATCGGCTTTGACCGGCGTGTGGAGGTGGAAGCGCTGGGCCACGACTGCTGGCAGGTGGTGCTGCACTTCGGCTTCAAGAACGACCCCGACGTGCCCGAGGCGCTGAAGTTGCTGGCCGGCCGCGGCATCGTGCTCGACGAGATGGAGACCAGCTACTTCCTTAGCCGCGATTCCGTGGTGCCCACCTTCGCAAAGGGCATGTGGCTGTGGCGCGAGAAGCTCTTTGCCAGCATGCACCGCAACGCGGCGGCGGCTGCTGACTTCCTCTACCTGCCGGCCAACCGCATCGTGGAGCTGGGGTCCAAGGTGGAGATTTGAGGGACGTTGCTTGCGACTTGGGGCTCTGACCAAAGACCTCTCCCTGCCCGCTGTCGTGGCCGGCTTCGTGGCGGTGCTGGTGGGGTTCACCAGTTCGGTGGCGTTGGTGTTCGCGGCGGCGCAGGCGGTAGGCGCCGATGCTGGGCAGACGGCGTCGTGGATCTGGGCCTTGGGGCTGGGGATGGCCATCACGTCCATCGGCCTGTCCTGGCATTACCGGCAACCCGTGCTGACCGCCTGGTCCACGCCCGGTGCGGCGCTGGTGGCGGCCAGCAGCGGCGTGGACCTGCCGCACGCCGTCGGCGCCTTCATGGTCTGCAGTGCCTTGATCGTCCTGGCCGGGGCCACGGGCCTGTTTGCGCGGGTAATGAACCGCATTCCGCAAGCGATTGCCGCAGCCCTGTTGGCCGGGGTGCTGGCGCGCTTCGGGCTGGATGCGGCGCAGGCGCTGGGCAGCGCACCGTTGCTGGTGATCGTCATGACCCTGGCGTTCCTGCTGGGGCGGCGGGCCTGGCCGCGTTATGCCGTCCCGGGCGCGCTGCTGGTCGGCGTGGGGGTGGCGCTGCTTCAAGGCTCCATGCGCTGGCAACTTCTGGGCACGACTTGGGCCGTGCCGGTGTGGACCGCGCCGGCTTTCAGCGTCTCGGCCGCGGTGGGCCTGGCCTTGCCGTTGTTCATCGTCACCATGGCGTCGCAGAACCTGCCGGGCGTGGCCGCGCAGCGCGCGGCGGGCTACGACACCCCCGTGTCTCCACCGCTGGTGGCCACGGGCCTCACGGGGCTGCTGCTGGCGCCCTTCGGCGGCTATGCCTTCAACCTGGCAGCCATCACCGCGGCCATCTGCATGGGCCGCGAGGCGGGTGACGACCCCGCGCGTCGCTACACCGCGGCCATCGCCGCCGGCGTGTTCTACGGCTTCGCCGGCCTGGCTGGCGGCGCCGTGGTGGGCCTGCTGCAGGCCTTCCCGCGTGAATTGGTGCTGGCGGTGGCGGGCCTGGCCTTGCTGGGCACCATCGCCACCGGCCTGGCCACGGCCCTGAAGGAAGAAGGCCACCGAGACGCCGCCGTCATCACCTTCCTAGTCACCCTGTCGGGCGTGTCGCTGGCGGGCATTGGTTCGGCCTTTTGGGGGGTGCTGGCCGGCACGATGGCGCTGCTTGTGCAACAGTCGCGGACTCGAACCCCGAGCTGAACCGCAGCCTCACCCCAGGCCCGCCGCGCCTTGCGGCTGGCAGGCGGGGCGTGCGCCTCCACATCGCCAGACATGCAGATCCTCTTCGTTGCCGACCCGTTGGAGTCCTTCAAGACCTACAAGGACTCCACCTTCACCATGATGCGCGAGGCTGCGCGCCGGGGCCACACGCTGCTGGCTTGCGAGCCGCGTGAGCTGCGCTGGCAGCAGGGCCGGCCGGTCACCGGGCGCATCCGCGAGATCGCGCTCACCGGCGACGCCGATGACTGGTTCACCACTGTGGCCACGCACGCCGACCTGCCCCTGCGCGACACCGGCGCCGTGGTCATGCGAAAGGACCCGCCCTTCGACAGCGAGTACTTCTACGCCACGCACCTGCTGGGCCAGGCCGAGCGCGAGGGCGCGCGGGTGTTCAACAAGCCGGCGGCCCTGCGCGACCACCCGGAAAAGCTCGCCATCCTGGAGTTTGCGCAGTGGATCGCCCCCACGCTGGTCACGCGCAGCGAAGATGACATCCGGGCCTTCCACGCCGAGCACCGCGACATCATCCTCAAGCCGCTGGACGGCATGGGCGGCATGGGCATCTTCCGCGTCGGGCCCGATGGTCTGAACCTGGGAGCCATCAGCGAGACGCTCAACCGCGGTGGCGCGCAGACCGTGATGGTGCAGAAGTACCTGCCTGCCATCGCCCAGGGCGACAAGCGCGTACTGGTGATTGGCGGACAGCCGGTGCCTTACGCCCTGGCGCGTATCCCGCAGGGTGGTGAGGTGCGTGGCAACCTGGCCGCGGGCGGTAAGGGCGTGGCCCAGCCGTTGACCGAGGCCGACCGCGAAATCGCCCAGGCTCTGGGGCCGGTGCTGGCCGCACGCGGGCTGTTGCTGGTGGGCCTGGACGTCATCGGCGACCGCCTCACCGAGGTCAACGTGACCAGCCCCACGTGCTTTCGCGAGATCATGGACCAAACCGGCTTTGACGTCGCGGCGATGTTCACGGATGCGCTGGAGGCGGCGGTGGCGGCAGCCGCTTGATCGCCGAACGCCCCAGCCCAGTCCCCCCATCCTTTCAGCAGTTTCCACATTGAACCCATGAACCTTGTCGATGCCCTGAACCAAAGCGCCGCCCATGCCCCGGAGTACGGCGGCGCTCTGAGCAACCACCTGCCTATGGCCCTGGTGGCGCTGGAGCGGCTGGGCGCGGACGAAGCTCGCCTGTCGGCCTTTGCAGCGGCCTACTCCCCGCGCCTGCAGCCCGTACCGCCCGCGCAGCCCTGGCCCGCGGGCGACCCCTGGCCCGACCGGCTGGGCCAATACGAGGCCTGGCCGGCGTACCGCGCCCTGTTCACCGAGTGGATCGTGCAGGAAGGCGCCAGTGACATGCTGGGCCAGGTGCTGCCGCAGCTGATGCTGGGCGTCAGCGCCGCCGCCTTCCACGGCCTGATCCGCACCGCCTACGCCCTGCGCAGCGGCCATCTGGGCGAACTGGCGGACGCCCTGGCCTACTGGGCTTGCCGCCACCAGCGGCTGGGCGCGATGCATAACCCGCAGGCGGGCACGGCCCGCGCCCCCGCCACGGACGACCCGGTAGCCCTGCTGCGGGAGCTGCGGCCTGGCCGCTCCCGGGCGGAGCTGATCAGCGACCAGATCCGCGATGCCGCAGCCGACGGCCGCGTCAACCGCGTGGCCGCGCGCCTGTTCGTGGACGAGGGCACGCCCGAGCGCCTGGCCCGCGCCGCTGCCTTTGCCTATGCGCACACAGGCAGCTTCACCGCGCTGCACCTGGTGACGGGCACGCACGCCATGCGGGTGGTGACGCGTTTCGTTGACGAGCCGCTGACCGCCTGGGCCTGGTACTGGCAGGCCTTCGCCCATGCCGTGGTGGCCGCACGCCTGAAGCCTCTACCCTCCGCCGCGCTGCGCCCCTGGGCCACCCTGGTCGCCAAGGCACGGGCCAGTAACGACGAGCACCTCATCAAGCTGGTGGAAAGCTGCCGCGAGGAAGAGAAAGCCTACGCCCGGCGCGGTGACACGCTGTGGCGCGAAGCGGCCTCGCGGGCGGTGGCGGCTTGAGCGCGGTCGCTCGCACGGCCACGCCTTCCTTCACGCAGCTGCAGGTGTTGCCTGCGGCCCGCCCTGGCCGCAGTGCGGGCCCTAACGCCACAGGGACAATCCCCCCATGGCCCTGCTGACCCTCACCAACGCCCATCTCGCCTTCGGGCATGTGCCCTTGCTCGATGGCACCGCTTTCTCGCTGGAGGCGGGCGAGCGCGTGGCGCTGATCGGGCGCAACGGTACGGGCAAGTCTTCGTTGCTCAAGGTGCTGGCCGGGGTGGAGCGGCTGGACGATGGCCTGCTGCAGCAGCAAGGCGGGGTGCGGCGCGTCTACGTGCCGCAGGAGCCGCAGTTTGCCGAAGGGGCGACGGTCTTCGAGGCGGTGGCCGAAGGCGTGGCCCAGGCCCGCGCGCTGCGCGAGCGCTACGAGGCCCTGGCCAGTGGCGCCCCGCCCCCGCCCGGCGCGGCCGAAGCCCTGCCTGACGACCTGGACACCCTGCAGACGGGTATCGAGGCCCTGGACGGCTGGACCTGGGAGCAGCGCGTGCACGAGGCCCTGCAGCGCCTGAACTTGCCGGCCGATGCGCCAGTGGCCGCTTTGTCTGGCGGTACGAAGAAGCGCGTGGCCCTGGCGCAGGCGCTGGTCGCGCGGCCGGACGTGCTTTTGCTAGACGAGCCCACGAACCACCTGGACATCGAGGCTATCGAATGGTTGCAGGAGCTGCTGGTGCAGTGGCGCGGGGCGGGTTCAGGTTCGGCATCCTCTGGCGGCTTGGTGCTGGTGTCGCACGACCGCGCCTTCATCGACGCCGTGGCCACCCGCATCATTGAGCTGGACCGTGGCGTGCTGCGCAGCTACCCCGGCAACTTTGCCGCCTTCGAGGCCACTAAAGCCCGCGAGCTGGAAAACGAAGCCCTGGCCAACGCCCGCGCCGACAAGCTGCTCGCGCAAGAGGAGGTGTGGGTGCGCAAGGGTGTGGAAGCCCGGCGCACCCGCAGCGTGGGGCGCGTGGCCCGGCTGCAGGCACTGCGGGCCCAGCGCGCCGCCCGGCGCGACCAGCTCGGCCAGGTGCGGCTGGAACTCGACGCCGGCCTGCCTCCCGGCAAGATCGTGGCCGAACTCTCGGACGTGAGCATGCGCTTTCGCGAGCGTACGCTGATCGACCGTTTCAGCGCCACCATCCTGCGCGGCGACAAGGTGGGCCTGATCGGCCCGAACGGCGCAGGCAAGACCACGCTGCTCAAGCTGATCCTGGGCGAGCTGCAGCCGACTTCTGGCCGCGTGCGCCAAGGCACCAAGCTGCAGGTGGCGTACTTTGACCAGATGCGCGCCGGGCTGAACCTGGAGGCCACGCTGGCCGACACCATCAGCCCGGGCAGCGAGTGGGTGGAGTTTGCCGGCCAGCGCAAGCACGTCATGAGCTACCTGAACGACTTTCTGTTCTCGCCCGAGCGCGCCAACTCGCCTGTGCGCACGCTCTCAGGCGGCGAGCGCAACCGTCTGCTGCTGGCGCGCCTCTTCGCCCTGCCGGCCAACGTGCTGGTGCTGGACGAACCCACCAACGACCTGGATATCGACACCCTGGACCTGCTGGAGGAGCTGCTGCAGGGCTATGGCGGCACCGTCTTCCTGGTCAGCCATGACCGGCGCTTTCTCGACAACGTGGTCACCAGCACCATCGCCTGGGAGGGCGACCCCGCCTGGGGCGGCCGCCCTGGGTTGTGGCGAGAGTACGAGGGCGGCTACGAGGACTGGAAGCTGCAGCGCGCGCGCGCCCGGGCTCTGCAGGCCGCCGCCTCGGTGCCCGTCACCGCCGCGCCAGCCCCTGCGGCCCCCGCACAGCCCTCGTCCGCGACCGGTGGTGGAGCTTCTTCCAGCGCGCGCAAGCTCAGCTACAAGGAGCAGCGCGAGCTCGACGCCCTGCCGGCGCGCATCGAGGCCCTGGAGGCCGAGCAGAGAACCATCAACGCCGAGCTGGCTGACGGCCTGCTCTTCGCGCGCCACCCGCAACGGGGTGCCGAATTGACCGCGCGCCATGCGCAGATCGAGGACGAGCTGATGAACGCCCTGGAGCGCTGGGAGACCTTGTCTCGATGAGTTCCGCCGAACTCGCCGCCCTGCTGGTGTTTTCCACGGCCATGGCTTTCACGCCGGGGCCCAACACCACCTTGTCGGCGGCGCTGGCCGCCAACGGGGGCCTGAAGCGCGCCATGACCTTCATCCTGGCCGTGCCGTTCGGCTGGGGCCTGCTGCTGCTGGCCTGTGCGGGCGGGCTGGGCGCCGTCATCCAGGCCGCGCCCGTGCTGCGCAGCGGCATCAAGGCGCTGGGCCTGGCCTACATGCTGTGGCTGGCCTGGAAGCTCGCCCACACCACGCGCATGGCCGAAGCCGACGGGGGCCTGCGCGTGGGCTTCCTGCAAGGGGTGTTGCTGCAGTTCGTCAACATCAAGGCCTGGATGAACGCGCTCATGATCAGCGCCGGCTGGATCACCGTGGCCGAGCCCATGGCCCCGCGCCTGGCCATCGTGCTGCCGCTGATGATGGCCTACGGCCTGGCCAGCAACTTCACCTACGCCCTCATCGGCTCGGCCCTGCGCACCTGGCTTGCGACAGGCCAGCGCCTGGCCTGGTTCAACCGCACCCTGGCCGCCGTGCTGGTGGCTACGGCAGGGTGGATGGCGGTGTTGTGAAGTCAGGAATCCCGTTGGCCGCTGACAGGTCTTCCGCCTCGCCCACCCCCGCCCAGGTCCGCCGAGGCCTGTTGCTGGGCTTGCTGGGCGTGGTGATCTTCGCCATGACCTTCCCCATGACCCGCCTGGCCGTGGGCGATGTGTCGGCACCGCAGATGTCGCCAGAGTTCGTCACCGCCGCGCGCGCGGCCCTGGCGGGCCTGTTGAGCATCGGCTACCTGCGCTGGGTGGGTGCGCCGGTGCCGGACAGGCGGCACTGGCGGCCGCTGGCGGTGTGCGCACTGGGCACGGTGGTGGGCTTTCCGCTGTGCATCGGCCTGGCGTTGCGCGAGGTGGAGTCCATGCACGCGGCGGTGGTCAGTGGCATCACCCCGTTGGGCACGGCCGTGGTGGGCGCCTTGACGCTGCGTCAGCGGCCTTCGGCCGGCTTCTGGGCCTGCGCGGTAGCCGGGTGTGCGCTGGTGATGACCTTTGCCGCCTGGAAGGGCGGTGGCCGGTTGGTGGCGGCGGACGGCTGGCTTCTGTTGGCCGTGCTGTCCACGTCCATCGCCTATGTGGCCGGTGCGCGGGTGTCTGGGGTCATCCCGGCGCAACAGGTCATCTGCTGGGTGGTGGTGGGCTCCCTGCTCTTCACCTTGCCCGCCACGCTGTGGTGGTGGCCCGTGGATACCGCGCCCTCCCTGGCCGCCTGGGGCGGGCTGCTCTACGTGGGCTTGTTCTCCATGTGGCTGGGCTTCTTCGCCTGGTACGGCGGGCTGGCAATGGGGGGCATCGTCCGCGTGAGCCAGGTGCAGCTGATCCAGCCCTTCCTGGCGCTGCTGTTCGGCGTGCCCGTGCTGGGCGAGCAGCTTGACCCGGTGACCGTGGGCTTCTCGCTGGCCGTCATCGCGGTTGTGTTCGTCAGCCGGCGCATGGCGGTGGGGCAGCCCGCAGGTCGCTAACGCTCTGCGAGCGCACCCGTCCCCGAGGCGGAAGGCCAGGCGTCCTGCGCGGCGGCGGCGATCTGCTGCACCAGCAAGGCGTCGTCTGCGCAGGACAGCGCCATCGGGTTGACCAGCAGCAGCCCGTCTTCCATCCTGCCTTCGGCCAAATGCACCGGGGGCGACATGGCTTGCAGGCGCCTGCTGAACTGTGCCGCCGGTTCGGGCGTGTGCAGCGCGATCTGTGGCACGGGTTGAGAGGGTCCGGCGGGCCACAGCACCGGCGCCAGCACGGGTGCCTGTGCGGCCCAGGCGTCGACCATGCCCTGCAGGCGCTGCGTCCACTGCGCGACCTGGGCCGCTTCGTCGCGCTCGACGAAGCGCTGCAGCGCGCACAGCAGACCCGCGATCTCCTCCTTGCCCGCCTTGAAACCACGGCCGATGCCGTGCAGCGGCGTGCCGCGCAGGCGCGCCACGTCCACCAGTCCGGCGGGCGCCCAGGTCCGGGGGTGGACGTCCATGTCCATCATCTGCAGCAGCGCCGAGCCGACCAGGTCGCGCCGGCCGATCAGAAGCCCGGTGGACTGCGGGCCTTCCAGCGCCTTGCCGCCGCTGAACACCACGAGGTCGGCGCCCATCTCGACGTAGCGGCGAAGGTTCTCCCGCGGCGGGAGCTGCGCCGCGGCATCCACCACCACGGGCAGGCCGTGGCGGTGCATGACCTCCAGGACGACTGGCAGCAGGGGCAGGGCCTCGGGCGAGGCGACGAACACGAAGGCGGCGGTCTGGGCATCGAGCGCCGACTCGATCTCCCATGCCTCGAGGCTGCGCACGCCCGCCCCAGTGCCGCGGTCGTTGTGGCCGATGTCGACGATGCAGCCGCCGGCCAGGCGCACCGCGTGATCGTAGGTGTTGCGGTGAGTGCGGTGCATCAGCACGCGGGCGGGCATGCCTTGGGTGTCGGGCAGGGCCGCCATGCGCGCGGCGTCCCAGCCGGCCAGGCAAGCCGCCGTGGCCAGGGTCAGGCCCGCCGAAGCGCCCGTGGTCACGAGGCCGGCTTCGGCGCCGGTCAAGCCGGCGATGCGCTGGCTGGCCGCCGTCTGCAACTCGGCCATGTCCACTGAACAGGCGGCGGCCTCCTGCATGGCCAGCAGGACCTCGGGCGCCATCAGTGCGCCGCCCAGGCGCGTCAGCGTTCCCGCGGCGTTCAGGCGCCGCGGCACCCCCAGGCTCTGCAGAAAGCCGGTCATCTGCAAGTCCTCAGCGAGGGGACGGCCCGGCGCACTCGCGGTCCATGGGCAGCCGCTTGGCTCAACCGTCCACCTGCAGGATGGCCTCGATCTCCACCGACATCATTCCCGGCAGTGAGCCCATGCCCACGGCCGAGCGGGCGTGCCGGCCGGCTTCGCCCAGCACGTTGACGAACAGGTCGGAGCACCCGTTGATGACCTTGGGGTGGTCGGTGTAGTCGGGCACGGCGTTGACCATCCCCAGCAGCTTGACCACGCGGCGGATCCGCCCCAGGTCGCCCAAGGCGTGGTGCGCAGTGGCCAGCAGGTTCAGGCCCGTGACTTGTGCGTCGAGGTAGGCCTGTTCGGTGCTGACGGTGGCGCCAACCTTGCCGGTGGACAGGCTGCCATCGGACCGTCGCGGGCCTTGCCCGGACAGGTACAGGAAGCCGTTGGCCATCACGAATGGCACGTAGTTGGCCAGCGGCGTGGTGGGCCTGGGCAGTTCGAGGCCCAGCTGCTTCAGACGTTCGTAGGGCGTGGTCAAGGCTTATCCTTCCGGGGTGTGGAGCGCAAGGCCGAACGGGTGAGGCGGTCGTGCGCCGGTCCTAGTGTGCTGGAGCCCGCAGCCTACTCTCGAAAGAGCCGTCCGGCACCAGGCGATCAGGGTTTGTCTCGATGTGCGCTGCAAGGCGCGGGCTGGACGCTGCCACCGTTTACAGGAGCTAATGGGAGGCGGGGGTCCCGATTTCGGTGCCCGACGGTGGTGCAAGCCGCTCCCTCAGCGCCTGCTCCAGCCGATTCCACACAAAGCGCATGCAGGCCGAGCGCCGCAGTTCGGGATGTGCGCACAGCCACACCTCCTGGGGCTGCCCGAAGCGGTCGGCCAGGATGCGCTGCAGCCCGGGCCGTTCTGCCGCCACGTCCACCAGGTACACCCCCACGCCCAGCCCGCTCTCCACTGCGGCCTGACGCGCCAGGATGGCGTCGGTGCGCAGACGAAAGCGGACCGGCCGCGCAGGCGGCGAGCCCTTGATCATCGGCCCCAGCGGCGACACCTCACGGTCGAAGCCCACCGCGAAGGCGTCTTCGCGCAAGGTGTAGTCGGTGGGCATGCCGTGGCGCTCGATGTACGCGGTGTGGGCGAACAGGCCGAGCTCGGTCGTTCCCACATGCACGGCGATCACATCGTCCTGATCGGGCCGGAAGAAGCGCACGGCGATGTCGGCGTCGCGCCGCAGCAGGTTGTCCGCGCGGTTGGAGACGGACAGTTCGATCTCCAGGCCCGGCTGCTCGGCCAGCCACTGCGCGGCCAGCGGCGCCACCAGGTGGGTGGCGTACACCTCGGACACCGCCAGGCGTACCGTGCCCGCCACCTGGGCGCCGGCTTCGGCGAACAGCCGCCCGGCCTCCAGGACGGCTGTTTTCATGGGGGCCACGCTCGCGTACAGCGCCTGCGCCCGCTCGGTGGGCTTGAGCCGTCCGGGCAGGCGCACGAACAGGATCTCGCCCAAGGCCCCTTCCAGCTCGCGCAGGTGCCGGCCCACGCTGGGTTGCGTGGTGCCCAGGCGCCGCGCTGCTTCGGTCAGCGTGCCTGTCTCGTGCACGGCGATGAAGGAGCGCAGCAGGTTCCAGTCCTGCAGATTCGGCCCGGCGGGGCGGGCGACCCCAGGCGTCAGGTCGGATTCGGGGCGTGCAAAACGCGGCATGGGTGCAGTCTCGCTCAGATGCCGGCTCCCTTGTCCGTTGCGTTCGGTGGGCGGCAGGTGGGCGCGGTCATGCGCGTTCATGCCCGGATGAGGGTGGCGAGATCGCGCCGCGGCGAAGGGCTGTCAGGCGCCGCTGCCACGCCCACACGCGACAGCATCTGCAGTGTGGAAGTGCGGGGGTCCAGGCCCACCGCACGGTGGATCGCTGCGTAAGGGCCGCGCATTTCCGGGAACTCTTGCAGCGCCTGCGACAGCGGGTGCATGTCCACGCCTGCGGCCGTGGCCTGCAGGTGCATGCGCACGTAGGCGCACCCGCTGGCGATCTGCATTGCGCGGTCATTGCCAGCGGAGCCCAGCCAGAGGTAGCCGCTGCCGGTCTCGAAGGGTGTCCAGCGGTCCATCACGCGTTGCAGGCTGCTCTGGCCGCGTTGTGGTACCTGCATCGGGTCGAAGACCCCCAAGGCATGCATCGCCCGCACGAACGGGCTGTTCAGGCTGATGCCATCGCGGTACGTGGCGATGGCCTGGGGCCCGATGCGCATGAGTCGCGCCGATTCCAGCCAGGTGGCGGGCGTGATGCATTCGATCTCGTAGGCTTCGCGGGTGATGCGCCGGATAGGCTCCATGGCCGCGTCTCCGGTGATGACGCCGGCCTGGATGCCGAAGACGCGGGCCGTGGTTTGCCAGGCGGCGGCCAGGCCCTCGGGCAGGGCACGGGCGCTGTCGTAGGCGCTCTTGTTCGTGTGACGCCGCACGATCTGGGGGTACAGCGGGTCTGTGCTGGCGCTGCCGGGCGTGCCCAGTGCCAAGGTGGCCACCCGCGTGCCCTGGGGCAAGGCCGTGGCCGCCGGGGCGCCGTCCGGCAGCACGCGTACCTGCACGGCCACACTGCGCTGCGCGGCGGCCATCACCGCCAGCTCGATGAAGGCCCCGCAGCCGATGAGAATCTGCCGGCCAAAGGGGTCGGTCTCGGGCAGCAAGCGCTCGCCGTCGCAGATCAGGTGGATCAGCCCGGGCTCGCGCAGGTCGGCAATCCACGGCTGGCGGTTGTGCGGGTTGGGCGCCAGCAGGGCATGCGCCAGCATGAAGCGGCGCGTGTCGGTCTGCGCTTCGGGGGTGCGCCAGGGCTCCAGGGCTGCCTCCGGAAAGGACGACGCGCAGCCCGCGCCGGCCCCGCTGGCGGCCAGCACCACGCCACCGCCCAGCAGGCGGATGAAGCTGCGGCGCGGTTGCACGGCGGCGGCCTCGTTCGTCGAAGTCGTGTGCGGGGCAGAGGTGGAGGGCATGACAGGCTCCTGTGAGAGGTCGAAGGGGGTGGGGGGCGGGGTGGCTGTGGGGCGCATCGTCGGCCCGGACGCCGGGGCCGGTCCAGACGCGCCATCGCTTGACAGGCATGCATATGTGCATGGCGGGTGCCGGGCCCGCCCCCTGCGCCATGGAATCGTCCTAGGATGCCGGGCCCGCCACCGCTTGACCGCCCCTGCCCATGCCCTGGACCCTGGCCCGCCGTGCCGAACGGCTGAACCCCTCCACGATCCGCGAGATCCTGAAGATCACCGAGCGCCCGGGCATCATCAGCCTGGCCGGTGGCCTGCCCTCGGCCGACACCTTCCCGGTGCAGGCCATGCGCGACGCTTCAGCGGCCGTGCTGCGCGACACCCCGCGTGAGGCGCTGCAGTACGCCGCCAGCGAGGGCTTCGGCCCGCTGCGGGAGTGGGTGGCGCAGGAGCTGGCCACGCACGGCCTGAAGGCCGGCGCTGACCAGGTGCTGATCACCACCGGCTCTCAGCAAGGGCTGGACCTGGTGGGCAAGGTGGTCATCGACCCCGGCAGCACCGTGGCCGTGGAGTCGCCCACGTATCTCGGCGCGCTGCAGGCCTTCGCCCCCTACGAGCCCGAGTTCGTCGCTGTGGAAGGCGACGACGACGGGCCGCTGCCGCAGGCCCTGGAGGCCGCGCGGGGCGCCCGCTTTCTGTACCTGCTGCCTAACTACCAGAACCCCACCGGCCGTTGCCTGCCGGCAGACCGCCGTCTGGCTCTGGTGCAGCGCGCGGCCGAGGTCGGCTTGCCCATCGTCGAGGACAACCCCTACGGCGACCTGTGGTTCGACGAGCCCCCGCCGCCGCCTGTCTGCGCTGCGGCCGGTGAGGGCGCCGTGTACCTGGGCAGCTTCTCCAAGGTGCTGGCCCCGGGCCTGCGGCTGGGCTACGTAGTGGCGCCGCGCGCGATGTTCCCCAAACTGCTGCAGGCCAAGCAGGCCAGCGACCTGCACTCGCCCAGCTTCAACCAGCGCGTGGTGTACGAGGTCATCAAGAACGGCTTTCTCAAGGAGCACGTGCCCACTATCCGCGGGCGCTACAAGGCGCAGCGCGACGCCATGGCTGCGGCACTTCGCGAACACCTGCCCCAAGGCTGCCGCTGGCAGGCGCCCGTGGGCGGCATGTTCTTCTGGGTGGTGCTGCCCGAACACCTGGACGCCACGGCCCTGCTGCCGCGGGCCGTGGAAGCCGGCATGGCCTACGTGCCCGGCACCAGCTTCTACCCCCAGGGCGGCCACGCCAACACGCTGCGCCTGAGCTTCGTGACCGTGCCGCCCGAGCGTATTGTCGAGGGCGTGGCCGCGCTGGGGCGGGTGTTGCGACAGGCTTGAAGCGACTCAGGACATCGGGCTCGCCGCCAGCGGCGTTCGGAACCACTCCAGCGTCTTGCGCCACAACTCGTCGGCCTGCGGCCTGAAGTAGCCGATATGGCCGATCGGTCCCGTCCCGAGGCTGTGGGGGTCGAGCGTCACCCGTTCCACCGGCGCGTTGCAGTAGGCCTGCATGAACGCGTCGCGTGAGGCGGGTGGGGCCCAGTGGTCGTCGGTAGCGTTGATGGCACGTATCGGTGTGCGGACCTTGGCGAACTCATCGGCCAGCCCGGGCAGGTCCGGGTCGTCGAAGAAGTAGCGCGGCCACTGGCACCAGCGGCGCCATTGCAGGTAGAGATCGCGCGGCAGGTCTTCGCCCAGCCCCAGCTTGCTCCAGGCCAGATAGCCCGTGGTGCCTACCAGCACAGGGCCGATCACGTGCCACAGCATCATCACCCGCACGCGCTCCAGCGGCGGCATCCAGCCGTGCCAGCCGGCGCCCGTGGCGAAGGTGGCCAGGCGCTGCACCCGGTCGTTGCCGGGCAGGAGGCCGAAGGCGTGTCCGCCGTAGGAGTGCCCCACCATCCAGATCGGGCCGCGTCCTTGTGACTCGACATGGTCGAGCAGGGCCGCCAGGTCCAGCCGGGCCCAGTCGAGGTAGTCCAACCGAAAGCCGCGCAGTTCTGGCGGACGGGACTGCCCGACCCCACGATAGTCCATCGTCCAGACGTCGATGCCCTGGCCCGCGCAGAACCTCGCGAAGGGGCCGTAGAACCGCTGCGGCACGCCCGTGGCGCCCGCAACGAGCAGTCGCGCCCGGGCTTCGCCCACGGCGGGGTGGTGCAGGGCGCCGAGCTTGTACCCGTCTGCGGCGGTCAGCCGTACGGGCCGAGGTGTGGCGTGATCTGGCGACATCAGGTACTTCCTTCAGGGCTCATGGACGGCGCTTGGGAAGGAGGCCTTCGAGCGTGTCCAGCAGCATGGCGGTGGTGTCCTGCAGCGGTCTGCCGCTGCCGGCCACCCGGGCCTGGATCAGCCCGCCTTCGTAGGCAGAGACGATCAGGCTGGCGAGCCTGGCGGCGCGCTGCGGATCTAGGCCGCTGGCCACCAGTGCGTGCTTCAAGGTGTCCCGGATGGCGGCGAAACCCCTGGCAACCGCCTCGCGGATCGCCGTGTCTTCAGCCGTTGATTCGAGTGCGATGGTGGCCAGCGGGCACCCCCTGTCATAGCCGCTGCCCAGGAGCGTGGCCTGGGCATCCTTCATCCCAGGGCCTCGAGCATCGCGCCGATGATGCGGTCGCGGGTTCCGACCTGATCTTCGGATAAGGGTTGACGGGGCATGTCTGGCATTCAATAGCCCGGTCGGTCTATTGTCAATGTCGGCCGCTGGGATCGCCCAACGGGCTGGCCCCACGGCTCGATCCTGGGCCGGCCTGCCGGCGCCTGCCAAACTGCAGGTCGAGAAGTGAACGCAGAATGTGCTGCGACTTCCACTTCAGGCAGTGCACCGCCCATGACCCGCCGCTTCCATCAACTCGACGTCTTCACCGCCACACCCCTGAAGGGCAACCCGCTGGCGGTCGTTCACGACGCGCAAGGCTTGGACGATGCCACCATGGCCGCGTTCGCGCGCTGGACCAATCTGTCGGAGACCACCTTTCTGCTGCCGCCCGAAGACCCGTGCGCCGACTATCGCGTTCGCATCTTCACGCCCGGCGGTGAGCTGCCCTTCGCCGGTCACCCCACCCTGGGCAGCTGCGCCGCTTGGCTTTCCGCCGGCGGGCAACCCCGGTCGGCGGGCCTGGTGGTGC
>Ga0114980_10001498_pt1 | contig 16803 bp, 15 predicted proteins | sample S_140806_EF_Meta_FD_87018 | JGI IMG/M metagenome (GOLD analysis project Ga0114980, IMG submission 87018) | Freshwater microbial communities from Lake Simoncouche, Canada to study carbon cycling - S_140806_EF_MetaG | ecosystem: Environmental > Aquatic > Freshwater > Lake | place: Lake...
GGGCATGCTGCCACGCGGGCCTGGCGGGCTTCGCTCTACCGGCGGCGGTCTTCTCCCCTGGCTGGCTTGCCAGGTCTGGGCACAATGGGGCGCCGTTGCCTCCCCCAGGACCCCCGCCGTGGCCCAGCCCTACTGGCGCCGCCATTTCGGCGGCTTGAGCGTGCTGGCGGGTTTGCCTGCCCTACTGGGGGGGCTGGTGCTGCCGGGCGGGCCCTCTCCGGCGGTACCCCTGGCTTCGATGGCCGGCCTGGCCGCCAGCTTGGCCAGCCGCCTGCCGGCTCCGCAGGCCATCCCTAGCTCCGGCGGTCCGCTGCTGAGGGTGCTGCTCCAACAGGGGGACCTCCTGGAGCCGCGGGCCCTCGGCGGGGGCATGCGCCTGATCGACGGCCAGGGCCGGGAGCTGGCGGTGCTGGCCGCCGGGGAACGGCTGCGCATCAGCCGGGAGGGGAGCCTGCTGCGGCTGGATCGTCCCGACGCCACCGACCCCGCCCTGGCTGCTCCCTTGAGGGTTCCCCTCCAGGATCTGGCCTTCGCCCCGGCCGTTGCGGTGGCTGGGGTCCCGGCGGAGCCTGGGGCCCTGGTGGGTCTTGGCCGCCGGGCCTATCGCGGCAGCCTCCTGGTGCGGCCAGAAGGGATGGGGCTCCAGGCCCTCAACCTGATCTCCCTGGAGACCTATCTCCCCAGTGTGGTGGGCAGCGAGATGCCCGCCCGCTGGCCGGCGGCGGCGCTCCGAGCCCAGGCCGTGGCTGCCCGCACCTACGCCCTCGCCCAGGTCCGTCCGGCCGCCCCCTTCGACCTCAAGGCCACGGTTGCCAGCCAGGCCTACCTGGGGGTGGAGGCCGAAACCGATTCCACCCGGGCCGCGGTGGCCGCCACCCGCGCCCTGGTGCTGCGCCATGGCGGTGCTCTGATCGATGCGGTGTTCCACAGCAGCAGCGGCGGCAGCACCGAGAACAGCGGTGAGCTGTGGAATCGCCAGCTCCCGTACCTCACCAGCGTTCCTGACCGCGATGACCTTTCCCCCTGGCGGCAGTGGACCGTGCGGTTTGATCCCGACCAGCTGCGCCGCGCCTTCCGGGAGATCGATGGGGCCAGGCGGATTGAGGTGCTAGCTGCCTCCAGCACCGGCCGGGTCCGCCGGGCCCGGGTGATCGGCCCCGCCGGCAGCCTCGATCTCAGCGGCAGCGAGTTGCGTCAGCGGCTCGGCTTGCGCAGCACCCTGGTGCGCTTCCATTTTGAAGAGCCCGCCCCGCCGGTGCCGGGTGGGCCTGGGGGGATCACCACGGCCACGGCCACGGCCCTAGCCGCCGCCGAGGCCGCCGGTGGCACCGAGGGCCTCGGCGGTGCGCGTCAACGCCAGGCCCCCTGGCGCTCCGGCCCCCTGGGACCACCGGCGCCCCCGCCTCCCCTCCCTCCCCTCGGGGCCGCTGCCGGCCCGGGGCTCGGGGGCGCTGCAGCGGGCTCGGATCAGCCTGGCGAGGTGCTGGTGCCCTTGCTTTCCCCCCCACCCCCCTCCCTGGAGGTGGTGGGCCGGGGTTTCGGCCATGGAGTAGGAATGAGCCAATGGGGCGCCTACGCACTGGCGCTGCGCGGCAAGGACTATGGCGACATCCTTTTCTACTACTACCGGGGTGCCGAATTGGTCCCCTATGGGCGGCCTTGAGCCTGGCGATTCAGCCGCTGGCCCCCAGATCATCCGCCTGGCCCATGCCACCGACGTGGCGGAGCGGGTGGCGGCCCTGATCCTTGCCGAGGGTCTCCACCATCCCCGCCGGCCCCTGGGCCTGGCCACCGGCCGCACCATGGAGCCGGTGTATAGGGCCCTGGCTCGGCGGCTTGGCCTGTTGCCAGCTGCCGAGCAGGCCAGCCTGCGGCAGGGCTGGTGCAGCTTCAATTTGGATGAATACGTCGGCCTGGGGCCCGCCGATCCCGGCTCCTTTGCCGCCGAGATGGCAGCCCGCCTCACCGATCCCCTGGGCCTTGATCCCGCGGCGGTGCATCTGCCCGATGGCCTGGATCCGGACCCCGCTGCCGCCGCCGCCCGCTATGGCGCCGCCGTGGCCGCCGCCGGCGGAATCGGCCTGCAGCTGCTCGGCCTGGGGCTCAATGGCCATGTGGGGTTCAATGAGCCCCCTTCGGGTCCGGAGGTTTCCTGCCGCTGCATCCAGCTCAGCGCGGCCACCCGGCGTCAGAACGCGGCGGCCTTCGCTGGTGATGCGGCCGCCGTGCCCGAGCGGGCGATCACCCTGGGCTTGCAGGAGATCCTGGCGGCCGAGCGTCTGCTGCTCGTGGTCACCGGCGCGGCCAAGGCCGAGGTGTTGCGTCGTGCCCTCGAGGAGCCGCCTAGCCCGGATCTGCCGGCCAGCTGGATCCAGCGCCACCCAGCCGCCACCGTGATTGCCGATGGCGAAGCCCTCGCGGCGATGGCGCCTGCGGCCGGCCTGGCCTAGCCCAGCACCGCCTCGAGCAGGGCGTCCTCGGCCTCCAGGTTGGCGGTCACGCTGCGCACGTCGTCGAGTTCCTCCAAGGCATCGAGCATGCGCAGGCAGGCCCGCAGCTCCTCCTCCCCCTCCAGGCGGCAGGGCAGCGGGGCCATCCAGCGGTGCTCCCAGCCGGCCACCGGCAGTCCCAAGCCCCGCAGGCCATCCTGGAGTGCCTCCAGGTCGGCGTAGGCACCGAGCACATCGGCACCGTCGCCATCGAGGCTGTAGCCGACCGCCGCCGGGCCGCCGGCCTCCTCCAGCTCCAACAGGCGCTCCAGGAGTGCCTCCTCGTCGAGGTGTGGGCCCTCAAGCCGCACCACCGATCGCTGCTCGAACAGGTAGCTCACGCAGCCGGTTTCACCGAGGTTGCCGCCGTGCTTGCTGAAGGCCAGACGCAGGTCGGCGGCGGTGCGGTTGCGATTGTCGGTAAGGGCCTCGATCAGCACCGCTACCCCGCCGGGTCCGTAGCCCTCGTAGCGCACCGCCTCGTACTGAACCCCATCAGCGCCGGCCTGGCCGGACCCCTTGGCGATCGCCCGCTCGATGTTGGCGTTGGGCACCCCGGCCGCCTTGGCCTTCTCGATCGCGGTCCGCAGTTGGAAGTTGCCGGCCGGATCGGCCCCAGCCCTGGCGGCCACCGTGATCTCCCGGCCGAGGCGGGTGAACACCGCTCCCCGTTTGGCGTCGACCACCGCCTTGGTGCGTTTGATCTGGGCCCATTTGCTGTGGCCGGCCATCGCGGAAACGAAAGGGAATCGGGGGGGGGATTGGGCGAGGGGCTGCCGGATCAGCCGGCTGCGTCGAAGACCAGGCGGGGTTGCAGTTGGCCCCGGGGGTCGCCTTGGGCGATGCCGGCCAGGCTGCCATCGGGCCGCAGGATGGCCACGGGCTGGGCTTCGATCGGAAGCTCCAGCGCGGCTCCGGCCGGCTGGGGCTCCGCCGCCAGGGGACGGCCGCAGCTCCAGGGCGCCATTTCCTCTGGGGTCAGGCTTCGGCGCTGCAGGTGGCCCAGGGCCTCCAAGGGATCCCGCAGGGGCGGGGGCGCTCCCGTATCTAGCCGTTCCAGGGGGACGGCCCCATCCAGGTTGAAGCCGAGGGCCTCGGTGCGGCGCAGCCTGGCCAGGGCGCCGCCGCAGCCCAGGCTCTCCCCCAGGTCGCGGGCCAGGGCCCGGATGTAGGTACCGGCCGAGCAGCGCACCTCGATCTCCAGCTCACCGCTTTCGGGATCCCAGGCCAGCAGTCGCAGCAACTCCACCGTGACCGCCCGGGGTTCGAGGGCCATCGCCTCACCCCGCCGGGCGCGTACGTAGGCCCGCTCGCCATCCACATGCACCGCCGAAACCTGTGGCGGCCGCTGCAGGATCGCTCCCCGCAGGGGCTGCAGGGCTGCCTCCAGCGCGGCGATGCTGAGGGCGGGCGGATTGCGGCGCTCAAGCACGGTGCCTTCGAGATCGTCGCTGCTGGTGCTCACCCCAAGCTGCACGATTCCCCGGTAGGCCTTGCTGCCGCTGAGGTAGGGCAGCAGACGGGTGGCGCTGCCCACGGCGATCGGCAGCACCCCGGTCACGGCCGGGTCGAGGGTGCCGCCATGGCCCACCCGGCGCAGCCCATAGCAACGGCGCACGGCCGCCACGCAACCATGGGAGGTGGGGCCGGCCGGTTTGTCGAGCACCAAAAAGCCGCAGGGTGCCGGCACGGTCGGTGGGCCTCAGCCCACAGCCACGTTGATGCGCTTGCGGTTGCGCAGGCCCCGCTTGATCGATTCGAAGTTCACCACGCCATCCACGAGGGAGTAGAGGGTGTCGTCGGCGCCACGGCCCACGTTGACGCCGGGGAGCACCGAGGTGCCGCGCTGGCGGATCAGGATCGAGCCGGCGCTGACGGTCTCACCGCCGTAGCGCTTGACGCCGAGGCGCTTGGAATTGGAATCGCGGCCGTTGCGGGTTGAGCCGGTGCCTTTCTTGTGGGCCATGGGAGCGTGTGGGAACGGAAGGGCTGGGTGAAAACGTTGATGGGGGCTGCAGATCAGGCGATCGCCTTGCCGCCCACCTGGATCGCCGTGACCAGCACCCGGGTGAGTTCCTGGCGGTGGCCATTCTTGCGGCGGGTCTTCTTCTTGGGCCGCATTTTGTAGACGATGATCTTCGGTCCGCGGCGGTGGGCCAGCACCTTGAGCTCCACGGTGGCGCCGCTCACGTAGGGGGCGCCCAGGGTGGTGCCCTTGGAATCCTTGACCAACAGCACGGTGTCGAGGGTCACGGTGCTGTCGACGTCGGCGTGAAGGCGATCGATGTCGATGTAGCGATCGGGCTGCAGCCAGAACTGCTGGCCGGAGGCCTCAACGATGGCGTAGGGGCCGGGGCCTGCTTGGGCAGCGTCCGTGCTGGCGGGGGCTGCGGGGGATGGCGTTGCGCTCATGGGCGTCGGGGCGCGGCCAGGCTGAAGGCAGGGATCTGCCTCCATTGGGCCTGGCGCGCGTCAAGTCGGAAAACAAACAAAGACTTTCGCATTCCGCTGTGCTTTCGGTCAACATGCAAATGCCCCGTGGCTTGTCCCATCGTTTCGGCCGATGCCCGAACCGGAGCTCACCATCGCTTCCCTGCTGCGCGACCCCAGCCTGGCCCAAGCCTGCGGCCAGTGGTTGCGGGGCGGGAGATATCGCCTGGAGTCGTTGGATCCCGATGGGGATCCGGTGGCAAGCCTTGATCGTCAGCGCGAAGCCTTCGATGCTCTCCTGCTTGAGCAGGGCGTGCTGAGTGAAGACACCGCCCGCGCCCTCGGGGAGCGGGGCCTGCTGTTGCCTGCCGTGGTGATTGGTCAGGTCACCGGACGGGTGGCCGTGCATGAAGCCGAGGTGCACCTCCCCCCCGACCAGCTCGAGCAGCTGAGCTACAGCCTTGATGCGGCCGTGTCCCGCTTCCTGCGTCGGGGCGCTCCCAGCGCCGCCGGCCAGGGCGAGGGAGTCCCCACCCAGGGCGGGCCTGGAGATGCCGCCATGGAGGACCGCTGGAAGCTGGCCAACCGCCTGCGGGGGCGGTTGGGGTACCTCGGGGTCTATTACAAGCGCGATCCCGCCCGCTTCCTGCGCAACCTCTCCCCGGCTGACCGGGAGGAGCTGCTGCAATCGCTCAGCCGCACCTACCGCGACCTGCTGCTGAGCTACTTCCGTGATCCAGCCATGGCCAACCAGGCCCTCGAGAGCTTCGTGAACACGGCCTTCTTTAGTGATCTGCCGATCACCCGGGCCGTGGAAATCCACATGAACCTGATCGAAGGCTTCGGCAAGCAGCTCCAGCTGGAGGGCCATAAGAACGACTTTCTGCAGGACTACCGCCTCGCCCTGCTGGATGTGATCGCCCACCTCTGCGAGATGTACCGCCGTTCGATTCCTCCTGATCGCCCCATGTCAGCCGAGCCCGCCTTTGCCGCCGGTGCCCTCTCCTCCGCAGCCGCCATGGTGCTCCCATCCACCTTCCCTGCGGACCTCCGCTGAGGTTCAACGTTCTCCAGACCTCACCTCACCCGCACCCCGCCATGACTCTGCGCAAGACCTACATCCTCAAGCTCTATGTGGCGGGTAACACGCCCAATTCGATGCGGGCGCTCAAGACCCTGCGCAACATCTTGGAAACCGAGTTTCTTGGGGTCTACGCCCTCAAGGTGATTGATGTGCTCAAGAATCCCCAGCTTGCCGAAGAAGACAAAATTCTGGCCACGCCAACCCTGGCCAAGATCCTGCCGCCGCCGGTGCGTCGCATCATCGGCGATCTCTCCGACCGGGAACGGGTTTTGATTGGCCTTGACCTGTTGTATGACGAGCTCAATGAGGAGGATTTCGGCTTTGATGCTGAGGCTTCGCATCAAGGCTTGTCAGCAACCTCCGAATCCCAGTCCACCGAGGCTGGATTGGAGGCCGATGCGGACGGTGTCAGCTCGTCCTGATTCAGATTTGCCCGTTTTTGCTTTCTTTTTCATCCGCCCGGCCCGTTTTAAACAACCCACCTTCCATGCAGGATTCCAGTTCCACCGTTAATCCCACCGGCAGTTCCCTGATGAAGGTGCAGAAGCTGTCCACCGGCATCGAGGGGTTTGATGACATCTGCCATGGCGGTCTGCCGATCGGCCGCTCCACCCTGATCAGTGGGACTTCGGGTACGGGTAAGACCGTTTTCTCGCTCAATTTCCTTTACAACGGCATCAGCGACTTCGACGAACCTGGCATTTTCGTTACCTTCGAAGAATCACCTCTCGATATTCTTCGCAATGCTGCCAGCTTCGGTTGGGATCTGCAGGATATGGTGGAGCAAAATAAGCTGTTTATTCTTGATGCTTCACCCGATCCTGAGGGTCAGGATGTGGCGGGCAACTTTGATCTCTCTGGCTTGATCGAGCGGATCAACTATGCCATTCGTAAATACAAGGCCAAGCGGGTCGCGATCGATTCGATCACGGCGGTGTTCCAGCAATACGATGCGGTTTCGGTGGTGCGGCGGGAGATTTTCCGTCTGATTGCCAGGCTCAAGGAGATCGGGGTCACCACCGTGATGACCACCGAGCGCATCGATGAATACGGCCCGATCGCCCGCTACGGCGTCGAGGAGTTTGTGAGTGACAATGTGGTGATCCTTCGCAATGTGCTGGAGGGTGAGCGGCGGCGCCGCACCGTGGAGATCCTGAAGTTGCGGGGCACCACCCACATGAAGGGCGAATTCCCCTTCACGATGGGGGCCCATGGGGTGAATATCTTCCCGCTCGGGGCCATGCAACTCACCCAGCGATCCTCCAACGTGCGCATCAGCTCAGGCGTGCCCCGCCTGGATGAGATGTGTGGGGGTGGCTTTTTCAAGGATTCGATCATTCTGGCCACCGGCGCCACCGGCACCGGCAAGACTCTTCTGGTCAGCAAATTTATCGAAGACGCCTGTCGCAGCAAGGAGCGGGCGATTCTGTTTGCCTATGAGGAGTCGCGGGCCCAACTCATGCGCAACGCGACCAGCTGGGGGATTGATTTTGAGCAGATGGAGCAAGATGGCCTGCTCAAGATCATCTGTGCCTATCCCGAATCGACGGGCCTCGAGGATCATCTCCAAATCATCAAGACCGAAATCAGTCAGTTCAAGCCCTCCCGGATGGCGATCGATTCGCTTTCTGCCTTGGCGCGAGGGGTGAGTCATAACGCCTTCCGCCAGTTTGTGATCGGTGTGACGGGTTATGCCAAGCAGGAGGAGATTGCCGGCTTCTTTACGAACACCTCTGAGGAGTTCATGGGTAGCCATTCGATCACCGATTCCCACATTTCCACGATCACCGATACGATTTTGATGCTGCAGTATGTCGAGATTCGTGGCGAGATGGCCCGCGCCCTCAACGTGTTCAAGATGCGCGGTTCCTGGCATGACAAGGGAATCCGCGAATTTGTGATCACCGGCAACGGTCCGGAAATCAAAGATTCCTTCTCCAATTTCGAGCGGATCATCAGTGGCGTGCCCCACCGCATCAGCAGTGATGAACGCAGTGAATTATCCCGTATTGTGAGGGGTGTGGCTTCCGAGGACAGTTGAACCGCGCTGTGATCCACCCGGCGGCCGCTTACCGATCCCGTCGCTGATGGCACCTTCGCAGTCAGCAAATTCTTGGTGGAAGAAGCCGCTGACGCTGCGCAAGCTGCTTGTAGTGCCGGTGGTCTTGCAGATGGCGGCGACCGCTGGCTTGATCAGCCTGGTTGGCTACCAGAGCGACCAGCACACGGCCAACCAGATGGCTCTGGCCACCCAGGAGCGCACCATGCGCCAGGTGATCGATTACCTGCACGCCTACCTGCGGGTGCCCCAGCAGGTGATCGTCACGATGGAGGAGGGCGTGGCCAGTGGCGCCGTGGATCCCACCAACCGGGCCAGCACCACCCGCTTCCTGTGGCAGTTGCACCGCACCTTCCCGGAAGCCGCTTACCTCAACTACGGCTTGGCCAGTGGTGATTTCATCGGCGTCGGGCAGGCCGACAACGTGAATCCCCAGCCCTATCTGGAGGTGGCTGCCGCCGCTTCGATCCAACGGTTGGAGATGCATCGCATCGATGCAGCGGGCTCCCCCGGTCCCCTGCATCGCACCAAACCCTTCGCCGATTTCCGCGGAGATGGTTGGTACAACGAACCGGTCACCGCCGATCGGCCGGTGTGGACCAGCATCTACAACTGGGTGGACGCCCCCGAGGTGATGGCGATGGGGGCCGGCATCCCGATCCGCCGCCAGGGACGCCTGATCGGCGTGGCCGGGGTGGATGTGTTTTTGGCCAACATCAGCCGCTATCTCCACAGCCTGCCCTTGGAGGACGGTGCTGAGGTCTATGTGGTCGAGCCCAATGGCCTGTTGGTGGCTGACTCCACCGAACGGCTCCCCTTCTCGATCGTGGCGGGCCGGGGGGTGCGCCACAAGGCCGTGGATTCCAGCACCCCCGCGATCCGCGATTCGGCCCAGGCCCTGGTGCAGCGGTTCGGTGGCCTGGGGGAGATTGATGCCCCCCATCAATTTGCCCTGCCGATCGGCCCCGGCAAGGCCCTGGTGCGGGTGGAGCCCTTCCGGGATCGGTACGGGCTCGATTGGCGCATCGTGACCGCCATGCCCGACAGCGCCTTCAAGGGCCCCCTCCGCCGCGACGCCCTCACCAACCTGCTGATTTCCTTGGGGGCGGTGGGGCTGTCGGGGGGATTGGGCCTGCTGGCGGTGAACCGGGTGAACCGCAACCTGACCCAGTTGGTGGAGGGATCCGAAGCCCTCGCCCAGGGCGATCTCACCCGCGAGGTGGAACCCGGCACCATCGTCGAAACCGCCAGGCTCGCGGCCAGTTTCAATGCCATGGCCGGCCGGTTGCGGGAAAGCTTCCGCAGCCTGCGGGCCCGCAATGCCGAGGTGAGCCTGGAGGTGGCAGAGCGCACCCGTGAACTAAGGGACACCAACCGGCGGCTTGAGGAGGAGATCGGCCTGCGGCGCCGTGCCGAGGACGAACTCCGCTCCAGCAATGCCGATCTGGAGGTGTTGGCCAACACCGACCGCCTGACGGGCGTGGCCAACCGCACCCAGCTCGATCGTCAGTTGGCCCTCGAATGGCACAGCCACCGCCGCGATCGTCGGGCCCTATCGGTGCTGATGCTGGATGTGGACCACTTCAAGTCCTACAACGACTGCTACGGCCACCTGGCCGGTGACCGCTGCCTGATCCGGCTGGCCCAGGTGGTGGGGGAGGTGGCCAACCGGGGCAGCGATCTGCTGGCCCGCTTCGGGGGCGAGGAATTTGTGCTGCTCCTCCCCAACACCGACTGCCCTGGCGCCATCACCATGGCCGAAGCGGTGCAGGAGGCGCTCCTCCATCAGGCCATACCCCATCCCAAGGCGGTGGTGGATGGCCGGGTCACGGTGAGCATCGGCATCGCCACCTTGGTGCCCGATGCCTACAACAGCCCCGAGGATTTAATCGCCAGCGCCGATGCCGCCCTCTACCGGGCCAAGACCGGCGGGCGCGACCGCTGGGAAGTGGGGGGCTGAGGGCCCCGGGTCACGGCCCTCAGCAGATGCGGGGCAGCAGTTCGCCGCTGGGGGGGATCAGCAGCCTTTCGCTGCCGAAGGAGGTGCGCAGCAGCACCCGGCCCGCCCCCCGCTCCACCGCACCGATCCAGGCGCCGCCGCCCGGTTCGAGCACCGCCAGGGTGGCCTCCAGGTCGGCCGCAGCGACCACGGCCACGAACCGTCCTTCGTTGGCCAGCTGGAGCGGATCGAGGCCGAGCAGTTCGGCACTGCGGGCCACCCTTGCCGCTACCGGGATCCGCTCCTCCGCAATCCGCAGCTCCACGCCGCGGGCCGTGGCCAGTTCGTGCAGGGCGCTAGCCAGGCCGCCCCGGGTCAGGTCGCGTAGGCAATGGGGCCGCACCCCCCGCTCCAGCAGTTGCTTGACCAGGGGCCAGAGGGGGGCGCAGTCGCTCTCCAGGGGCGGTTGCAGATCGAGGCCGTGGCGGGCCGCGAGGATCGCCATGCCGTGGCGGCCCAGGTCGCCGCTCACCACCAGCTGGTCGCCGGCCTCGATGGCCCCCGGATCGATCGGCTCCTCCACCTCCAGCAGGCCGATGCCACTGGTGGTGAGGAAGGCCCCATCCGCCTTGCCCCGCTCCACCACCTTGGTGTCGCCGGTGACCACCTGCACGCCACATTCCCTCGCCGCCTCTCCCACCGAGGCCAGCAGACGGCGCAGCACGGTGAGCTCGAGGCCTTCCTCCAGGATCAACCCCAGGCTGAGGTGGAGGGGTCTGGCCCCCGCCATCGCCAGGTCGTTGGCGGTGCCGATCACCGCCAGGCGGCCGATGTTGCCACCGGGGAATTCCAGGGGCTGCACCACGTAGCCATCGGTGCAGAAGGCCAGCCGGCCGTGGGGCAGGTGGAGCCGGGCGGCATCGTGGAGCGGCGCCCCCGGATTGGGCAGCAGGGGCCGTAGTTCGGTGTCGATCAGCTGCTGCATCAGGGTGCCGCCGCCGCCATGGCCCAGCAGGATCCGCTCGCTCATGGGGGGGTGGGGGTGTGGCGGTAGCGCTGGTAGGCGGCGCAAACGCCCTCGCTGGAGACCATCGGTGCGCCGAGCGGATGCTCCGGCGTGCAGGCGCTGCCGAAGGCGGTGCACTGCGTTGGCAGCGCCCGGCCCCGCAGGATCGCCGCGGCGATGCAGGGATCGGCGGCGGGGGCGTTTATCGGGCCGTCCATGGGGCCGTCGATCGGGCCGGAAGCGCCGGCAGGGGGGCTGCTGGGGCAGCCCGGCCGGCTGCTGCTGGCGGTTGGGTGGTCGTGGGGGTCCGGGAGCCCGAAGCGCCGCCGGGCCTCCAACGCCGCCCAGGGCCCTTGCAGGGCCAGGCCGCCGCCGCGGACCACGCCGAAGCCCCGCCAGGGTTGGTCGACCACGGCGAACACCTCGGCCAGCAGGGCCCGGGCCGCCGGGTTGCCCTCCTCCCGCACCACCTGCGGGTAGGCGTTTTCCAGCCGGGGGGCGCCCTGCTCGAGAAGCCGCACACAGGTCACCACACCCCGCAGCAGATCCACCGGTTCAAACCCCGTGACCACCACCGGCAGCCCGCGGTTGGCCACCAGCTCCTTGAGCTCGCCGGTGCCGATCACGCTGCACACATGGCCGGCCGCCAGGAACCCCTGCACCTCGGTCGGTGTTCCATCGGATCGGTCGGGCTCCAGCAGGGTTTCCATCGCCGGAGCCACCCTCACATGGGCGGTGAGGATCGAGAGGTTGGCCAGGCCAAGGGCCAGGGTGCGGCGGGCCAGCAGGGCGGTGGCAGGGGCGGTGGTTTCAAAGCCCACCGCCAGAAACACCACCTGCCTTTGGGGATGGGCCCGGGCCAGCTCAAGGGCCTGCAGCGGCGAGGTGAGCAGCCGCACGTCGGCCCCGCCGGCCCGGACCGTGAGCAGATTGGCGGCGCCGCTGCCGGGAACCCGCAGCATGTCGCCGTAGGAACAGAGGATCACCTCCGGCCTTTGCGCCAGCGCCAGGGCCGCATCGAGGGTGGCGGCCGGCGTGACGCACACCGGGCAGCCGGGGCCGTGGATCAGCCGCAGGCTGGGGGGTAGGAGCTGGTCGAGGCCCCAGCGCAGGATGGCGTGGGTCTGGCCGCCGCACACCTCCATCAGGGTCCAGGGACGGGTGGTGATGGCCGCCAGCTCCGCCACCAGATCGGCCACCGTTGCCGGCGAGGCGGTGGGAACCTTGCAGGGGACCAGCAAATCGGGGGCCATCGATGGGCAGGCGCCTCCTCCCACCATGGCGCCCTGGCCGGCCCTTGCACGGCCGCGCGATCCTGCAGCCCAGGCTCCCCTTTCCCCATGCCCCTCCGCAGCGCCCCTTCCGGTGGCCCCGCCATGTCCTTGCCACTCCCCCACCAGCCGCTGCCGGGGCCCCAATCCGGCCGTTGCGGCCAATCGCCGCTGCGCAGGTTGGCCCTGATCAGCCTGCTGGCATTGCTGCCCGCGGCGGTCCTGGCGCCGCCGGTGCAGGCCCAACCGCCCGGCGGGGACATCGCCAAGGGCGCCGATGGCACGGCGGCCACGCCCCAGCCTGCTGCGGGCCCGGTGGTCTATCCGGGTCTTTGCCGCCCCTCCACCGCCCTGGCTTTCGGCAACGGTCTGGTGGTGGTGGCCGAACCAGCCGGTACCCCGCCTGGCACCCTGCGGCTTTTCCGCAGTGGGGAAGGTGGCGAACCCCTGGCGATGGGGCATATCCCCGCTGCGGCCTGGGACCCCCGGAGCGAGGGCCTGCCCCAACCGGAACTGGAGGCAGCAGCCCGGATCGGGCCGCTGGCCTACTGGATCGGCTCCAGCGGCTCCAGTGGCCCCGCAGGGGCAAGCAATGGGGCGACCAGCAATGGGGGTGGCGCGGCTGAGCGGCGGCCCCAAGGGGTGAAGCTCTTCGCCACCACCCTCGGCATCGCCACCCCGGCCGGCGGCAAGGGCCTGGGGCTCACGCTGGATCCGATCGGCCGCCCCTACGCCAGCCTGGTCGACGACCTAGCCGCCGACCCGCGTTATGCGGTCTTCGATCTGCCGGCCGCGGCCGCCCGTCCGGGTGCCACCGGCGGGCTGCGCATCGGCGGGATGGTCGCCACCCCGTCGGGGGCCCTGCTGGTGGCTTTCCGCCAGCCCATTCCCAAAGGCAAGGCCCTGCTGGCTCCCCTCACCAATCCCAACGCCGTGCTGGCCGGCGAGCCGGCCCGTTTTGGTGATCCGGTGCAGCTCGACCTCGCTGGCCTCGGCATCCGCAGCCTGGCGATGGTGGATGGATCCCTTTACATCCTGGCCGGCCCCGGCGAGGGCCAGAAACCAGGCGGGGCCAAAGGAATCCCGGCGGTCTTCTATCGCTGGAACGGCCAGTTTGAGAGTGGGGCGGTGCGGTTGCGCAGCTCGGCCGCGGCCCCAGGTCCTGTCCTTTCCCCTGCCCAGGTGCTCGTGCGGATGGACGACCACCTGCTGCTGCTCAGCGAGGAGGGAGCATCGCCGCTGGATGGCACCCCCTGCGGCCAGCGCCCTGCCGAAAAGCAGCGGGTCCGGGAGCTGCGGCTACCGATCTCCTCCCTCACCCCCTAGGCGCCCTCTTCCACCAGGCTGATCGCCAGGCCCACATGCACCAGCACCCGGTCCCCAATCCGGGCCTCGGGGAGGCAGGCGAGGCTCACGTCCTGGCGAACACCGCCGAAGTCCACGGTGGCGGTGCGCCAAAGGTCGTCGCCTGGATCCCCGCTCGCCCCATCAGCGGCGATGGCGGGTGGCCGTGATCCGATCGCCAGGATGCGGCCGGGCAGGGCAAGGCACATGGTGGTGGGTTGGATTAGGGGCCTGGGTTGATTCTCGTGAGGTTGAGGCGGCTGGCCCAGATCTGGCCCAGGGCGAGGCCCCCATCATTGGTGGGCACGGTGTGGGCCCAGTGGGGTTCCTGGCCCCTTTGGCGCAGTTCGGCGATGCAGCGCTCCAGCAGCAGGGCGTTCTGGAAGCAGCCGCCTGCCAGCACCACCGGCAGAGCGGGACCCGGGTTCTGGGCCAGGGTCATGAGGTCCGCCAGCCCCTGGGCCACGCCGTTGTGGAAGCGGGCGGCGCAGCGGGCCGGGTCGCTCCCGCTGGCGATGTCGCCCAGAAGGGCCTCCAGCAGGGGTTCCCAGTCGAGCCGCCCGAGCCAGGGGGGGGCTGCTCTGGCCTCCATCGCCTGGACGACGGGCAGGGGATAGGCGCCGGCATCAGCCGTCACCTGGGCCGCGGCGCCCTGCAGCCGCAGGCCCCCTTCCCCCTCGAAGCTCAGCTTCTGGCACAGGCCCAAAAGGGAGGCCACTCCATCAAACAGCCGCCCGAGACTGGAGCAGTAGGGGGTGTTGATCCCTAGCGCCATCGCCTCCAGTAGGCCGTCGCGCTCCGCCCCGCTGAAGGCCGCCAGGGTGTGGTGCGTACCGGGGTGGGCCAACCGGTTGCGGCCACCTGCCACCAGCAACCCCAGGGCCACCCGCCGCGGTTCGACCATGGCCCGCTCCCCGCCCGGCAGCGCTAGGGGCCGCAGGGAGGCCAGCCGTTGCACGCCCCCCGCCCGGATTTCCAGCAGTTCCCCACCCCAGAGGAGGGGGGCATCGCTACCTGCAGCGGCGTCCTGCGGCTCGCCATAGCCCAGACCATCGGCGCAGAAGGCCAGCAGGGGCAGGGCCAGCCCCCGTTCGGCCACCACCGCCAGGGCGTGGGCCAGGTGATGCTGCACGCCGAGCTTCGATGGGGCAAGGCTGCTGGCCACCAGGCCGGCCAGGTGGCCGGGGTGGGGATCCAGGGCGATCCGCTCCAACGGCTGCCCATGGCGGAGCAGGAGTTCATCGATGCCGCCTTGGAAGCGCGCCTGGGTGCGGGGATCGGCCAGGTCGCCCAGGTGGGGCGCCAGCCAGACCCGGGGGCCCAGGGCCAGGGCCGGGGCGCTTTTGAGGTCGCCCCCGAGGGCCAGCAGGTTGGCTTGGGGGGGCGGGATTGGCGCCGGCAGCAGGTCGAGGGCCTGCGGTGCATAGCCCCTTGCCCGGCGCAGCAGGGCCGGCTCCCCGTCGATCAGCTGCAGCACCGAGTCATCGAGGGGGCGGGCGATGGCCCGGTTGTGGACCAGGAAGGCATCGGCGAGGCCCGAAAGCCGCTGCAGGGCCTCGCTGGGATCGGTGCAGAGGGGTTCACCGCTGCGGTTGCCGCTGGTGCAGACCAGGGGCTTGCCGAAGCGCTGTGCCAGCAGCCGGTGCAGGGGGGAGGCCGGCAGCATCACCCCCAGGGCCGGGCTGCCGGGCGCTACCGCCTCCCAGCGGTCTGGCCGCAGCCGCCGCAGCAGCACGATCGGCGCCGCTGGAGTGCTGAGCAGGCTTCGCTCCACGGCACTGAGCTGCACCCAGGCTTCGATCGCGGCCAGGTCGGCCACCAGCAGGGCGAAGGGTTTGGCGGGCCGGCCCTTGCGCCGCCGCAGCCGGTTCACCGCCGCCGGGTTGGTGGCATCCACCAGCAGCTGAAAACCGCCGACCCCCTGCAGGGCCAGGATCCCGCCCTCCCCCAACAGCTGGGCCGCCGCGGCCAACAGGGGAGCCGATGGGTGCGGGGGGGCGTCGTGGTGGGCTGGGGGCCAGCCCCCTCCAGGCTCGGAGGCGTTTGGCTCGCAGCGATTTAGCGCGTAGCGAATGAGCTCGGAGGCACTTGGTTCGCAGCGGGTTAGCTCGCATCGGGTTAGCTCGGAGGCGCTTGGCTCGAAGGGGTTGGTGCAAAGCGATGCCGACGGCAGCGAAGGCGGGGCATCGATCGGCGCGGCCAGGCGCCCAGAGGGGGGCGTGCGGGCGTCTAAACCCCTTCTGTACAGGCTGTACAGAAGGGGTTTGCGCTGACCATTGCTTCCCTCTCCACCAGCCGCGGTCTCTGCAGCCGCTCCCTGCTGGGTGGGGCCGATCCGCCAGGGCAGGCCGTCCGGATCCAGCAGCGCCAGCTGGGGCCCGCAGGCGGGGCAGCTGAGCGTTTCGGCGTGGAAGCGCCGGTTGCGGGGATCGTGGAATTCCGCCTGGCAGCAAGGGCAGGGCGGGAAGGGGGCCAGGGTGGTGTGGCTGCGCTGCCAGGGTTCGGCGGTGGCGATCGTGTAGCGGGGACCGCAGTCGCAGCAGGAGAGGAAAGGATCGCCGTGACGGCGGTTGAGGGGATCCTCCAGCTCCCGCAGACAGGCGCCGCAGGGGGCCCGGTCGGCGCTGAGGGATGGCGCCACCAGGCCGATGGCCAGGGGCAGCACCTTCCCGGCGGCATGGGGCTCCAGGATCTTCAGGCCGGTGGCCGCCGGATCGGGCGAACCCCAGCGGGGGGCCAGGGGCTCCAGCCGGGCGGCCGGTGGGAGCTCCCCCGGCAGGCGCTGCAGGAACCGCTCCAACGCAGGGCGCGGGCCGGTGAGGTCCAGCTCTACTGCCGCCGCTGCGTTGGCCACGCTGCCCAGCAAGCCCAGCTCCCCGGCCAGCCGCAGCACCGCCGGCCGAAACCCCACCCCCTGCACCACCCCCCGGCAGCTCAGCTGCAGGCGGGCCCAAGGGGCGGAGCGCTCCACTGGGGTGGTGGCGTTGGCGTTGACGGAAGGCTCTCCCATGGACCGCCGCTCATACCGGGGCGATGGCCCCGTCCCGGCGGTGTTCGGCGCCAGCAGCCAACAGGGTCTTGAGCAGCAGATCGAGGCCGGTGCCGTCGCGGGCCGAAACCTCGAGGATCGTGGCGGCCGGTGCCACCTGCCGGATGTGGGCCCAGGCCTTGCTGCGCTCGA
>Ga0114980_10001500_pt1 | contig 16789 bp, 10 predicted proteins | sample S_140806_EF_Meta_FD_87018 | JGI IMG/M metagenome (GOLD analysis project Ga0114980, IMG submission 87018) | Freshwater microbial communities from Lake Simoncouche, Canada to study carbon cycling - S_140806_EF_MetaG | ecosystem: Environmental > Aquatic > Freshwater > Lake | place: Lake...
CCACTGCTGAATATAGGTCCTCTGCCAAGAGGCGGGAATGGACAAACCCCTGGTTCAACCGGTGGAACCGATAATCAAATGAGTGGAGCCAGTTTTCGGATATTGACAGATACCCAAGATTGGGATAAAACTTTACTCATCAATTCACCTGGCCAGTCGGGTGATCCGAAGAGTCCTTTTTATAGAAATTTATTTGAAACCTGGGCAAATGACCAATACTTTCCAGCCTATTACTCCAAAAATAATATCCTAGGAGTAAAAGCGTCTCAAACCCTGCTACTGCCCAAATAAGGGTGATGGTAGAGGATTGAACTTTTATGCTGTTATATTGTATAATTTTTATGAAAAATATTCTTGCTATTGGCGTCGTATTAATGCTCATAACCTTTGGAAATACAGGTAATGCCCAAATTTTGCAGCCTGTATCAGAACAATCTACTATTGAATTTCGGATAAAAAATATGGGTATCAATACTGGGGGTACCCTCAGTGGCTTGCGTGGAACTATTTTATTTGATGAAGCTAAACTCAGTGCTTCGTATTGTAAAGTAACGGTTGATGTGACTTCTATTGATACACGCTCAAAAGGGCGGGATAATCATATTAAGAAAAGTGACTTTTTAGATGTGCTAGCTTTTCCGGTGATTAGTTTTCAGTCTACCCAAATAACATCGCTCACCAATCAATCGGGATATCGTATGCAGGGCATGCTAACTATTAAGGGAGTGACTAAGACCATTAGTTTTCCTTTTCAGGCTAAAAAAGAAAAATCAGGATATCGCTTTACTGGTGAAATTCAATTGAACCGACTTGATTTTGGAGTAGGTGAGTCAAGTTGGATATTATCTTCTCCTGTTTCTGTTCAGTTGAATGTTTTGGCGGTTCAATAGTTGTTTAAATAGCAATGGAGTTATTTATTGTTTTATCAGCGTCAACAAAAATGATAGGCGATTGCTTAATTTTTTACACAGCGAACCGAAAAGCCAAAAGCTTTTGTAGGGAAATAGCGAAAAGCATTTCCAAAATTATATTTCTGATAGTAGAGCCAGGCGAAACTGGTATAATTAACCGGAGAAGCCCACCAAACTGCAAAAAGGCCTCCGTAATTAAAGAATCCATAATCGTATCGATACCCTCCCGGCATTCCATTAAACCCACTTTCATTGGTTCCATTTCCGTTGAGTTCCCATCCGCTTACGCTCTTCATTTTTTTTCCTGCCGCTTCATTGCCGCCTATAAAATCTGTTAATTGCTTCCATTCTACATCACTGGGGATATGCCATCCGGCAGGAGCAAGTCCACGGGGATCATTTACCGCAAACCAATTGTATAATTTTCCATACTTGCTGTCGTTGGCAGGATCGTTGTTGTAATAACACCAGGCGGGTTTTTGTTCTTTGCCTGCTTTTTCCCATTCTTCTGCGGTTTTGGCATAAGGAACCGAATCGCCATTGAGGAAATGCGCCACTTTCAAGTTCTGCGTCATCCAAATTTGGTTGCCAATTTTTACTGAAAGTATGGGAGCTAATGTATCGCTAAAGATTATGGGTAAAGTATTTCCGCTTCCATTTATTGGAATATGAAGTAAAAATAAAAAAGGCTGCAAAAAAGTATAGATAATAGAAAACCTTCTCAACATAAATATTTTGTGTAATCAATCAAAAGGTACATTGTTAAGATACAATTTTTTTTGTTTCTGATAAAAATAACAACTAGAAACCAAACTACTTACTACTATTAAAATACCTAATGCTATTCCTGCGTTACAAAAAAAGTTGGTCCAGTTGTTGGTTGTGAATCCTGCTCCTTTACAACATAAAACCACTGTGCTACCTAAATATCCAAACGCATCACTAATATACATGAGATAACCTATATTACTCTTGTACTTAAAGAGTGCAATCCATCTTTCATAAAACATCACATGAAATGAAATATAAGGCAAGTACATAGAAAAGCCCATTAGAATAATCCACGTGATAGGGCTAATCAAATGCTGCATAAACAATAGCGTACAGGTTAATAATAGGATACCCCCTGAAAAAATTATCATTTGATTTGTAAAAAATGCAATCGAATTATTTTTTATTAACATCATTAATCCGATGATTAATAAAACTGATAATCCAATGGGCACTTCTGTAAGCGAAAGAAGTGCAGGAATATTTGTAAAACCTAAATCAGTCCATAATTCTACTGCAAAATTATCTCTCAGGTCTCTGATGATAGTTAGGCCCACGTAAATCAAAATTGATAAAATTATTCCTGGTGCGAATGTTCTGAAAAACTTATTTCTATCCTCCTTGTTCATGGGCAATCTTTTGGTACGATATTGCTCATCTTCATCCGTTCTTGCGGGAATTTTTTGTAACATAAAAATGCCTACTAGTAAAAGCGGAATAAAAAGTAATCCGGCAAAAAACGGCATCCAGAATTCAGTAATTTTCAACTGCTCAATCAACATGCGACCAGCCGACTTTACAATGCCAGAGGCGAAAATAAAACTACTGGCCATCATAGCACCTAAAATTTCTGTATATCGCCTACCCTCCAGAAAGCTAAATACAATACCCCAAATTAATCCTAAGGGTAATCCATTTGCCAAAAAAAATATCATATTATAGGGTGCAGGTACCATCGCAAATAAAAACAATGCAATCCAAGAAATAAGAATCAATACTAACAACGTTTGAATTCTTTTCTCAGGCTTTAGTTCGGTAACAAAGCGTATTCCAATGAATTTTGAGGCAGTATAGCCTATCGCTTGGATGATAATTAGTAATATTTTGTAATCCATACCTAAAAAGGTATAGCCAGAGAATGTAGCTGCGGCAAATGGTTTTCTAAAAGCATACATGCTGCAATACGTTATAAACGCTGCAAAACCAGCATAAAAAATCCATTTAAATGGAAGTTGGTTGATGTTTTTAGATACCTGCATTTTGTTTTGATACTTGTAAGAAAAATGAATGTTATTACTCAACCCTTCTTTTAATCTTGCACCCTGCTTAACCTGTTAAATAACATATTTTGGATGGATAGAATCATTTAGTGATAACCATGCTCCATTCTCTACATATTGGGAAGTATAATTTACTTTCCCTTAACTCCAATTCTAAAATGATTACTATTCACGGCTAATTGAAATGCTTCATTAATGGAGTGTAAGTCAAATCCTTGATATACTAATTCTTCAAAAGGATATTTGTTGTAATTGGTTTCAATGAAATCTACCGCCGCTAGTAAATCTTGGTCATTGTAATTATGCAGTCCTTTGATAGTAAGTATTTTTCTAACCATTTTTTCAGCATCTACTGGCGTTTTCTTTTGTGGAAAGGTAGCTCCAATCCAAACGGCAGTTCCACCAATAGTAAGTGCATCTAAACTTTGCTCCATTACCAATGATGATCCGGTAATATCAAAAACGATATCTACTGAAAGTTCTTTGCCAGTTTGATTTTTAAATGCTGAAATCAAATCAGTTGATTCATTAGAAATGCAACATACATTTTCGGCTCCAAATAATTTTGCTTTTTCCAGTCTGCTAAGCTGGGTATCTATCGTATTAATCACTGCTGCTCCCATGGATTTCGCCATTGCACAGGCAACAATCCCTAACATTCCTGTACCACAGATTAAAATATTTTTATGATTGATACCGCCTGCAATTCTCATTGCGCCAGCTACAGTAGCTACAGCACAATTGATAAGTGCTGCAACTGCCAATGGAACCTGCTCATTTATTTTAATGATGGGCGTATTTTTTCTCAAAATAATATAATCACTTAATCCTCCATGCAAATGACTGGTTGACGTAATTTGTTCATGACCATATTTAAATAAATCATCCGATTTTTGCGGCATGCCCCTTTTTGAATATGCTGAGTTTGGATTGCTGGCAAATATAGCCCAGGTGATTCGGTCACCTAATTGTAATGGATTATTCGAAAGATCAACAGATATTGCCTCCGGACCAAAAGCGGCAATTCTTCCAACTATTTCATGACCTAATATCGTTGGTGATTTTTCTTTTCTGAGGCCGGTGTAGGTATATAAATCACTTCTACACAAAGTAGTGTACTCAATTTTTACCAATATCTCCTGGTGTTTTAAGGAGGGTATTGGTACAGTTTCAATTGACAATTTACTTTCTGGTGAGGTAAATATGGCAACATTTGATTGTATCATATACTTGGAAAATTATGGCAATACTTTTTCATATATTTTTTAATTCAAAAATTCATACAAAGTTAACGTGCATCTTTGTATAAATTTTTCGTTCCAGCTATAAAAAAGTATATACTTTACTATCCATAATTTTAGCAGCTATTGATTTTGAAACAGATTGTATTAGTCAGTTTATTATAGTTTTCCTGAAATAGGTATATAAATTCTCACCATAATATTTCTTCCCATATTAAATACTCCCATCCTACCGGTAGCGAGGTTTTCATCGGTGTATTTTAATCTGCTAAGATGGCTTTGATAAGCCACATCTGTTAGGTTATTAAGGGCGATATACCAACTCAGAATGGTTTTGTTTTTTTTAACTAGGTCAGCTCCTAGTCCTGCGTTTAACAATGCATACCCGGGAGTTGCCGTTTCTGTTTCATATCCGGTAAATATATTGCGCTGCTCAAAAGTTTGATCTAAAACAACTTTAGCATACATATTTTTTATGCCGGCAGTTACTTTTTTAAAATTACCCCTCAGTTCGCTGGTCCATCGGGCTGCAGGAATAAAGGGTATTTGGTCGCTCCCATCTATATTTTGGTTAAATAAACCCCTTACTAACGATAAGTTATTTTCAAAATGCAGCCAATCCAGCGGATGGGGATGTATATCTACATGAATTTCAGTGCCATATAGAAATGCGGGGGATTGACTAAATGTAAAAGCTGGAATCATGGAGCCATTATAATCAACAAGGGAGTCCCCACCAGATTGACCTATCAATTTTCTATAGAAAATGTAGTTAGCAATTCGGTTATAAAACAAATTTACGCCTACTGAAATGTGTTCGGTATTTACTTCTACACCTCCATCCAATTGAAGTGAGGTTTCGGATTGTAAATTCCTCTGGCCATATTCATAGCGATTGGTTCCTTCGTGGGCACCGTTGCTGGTTAGTTCAGCCACCGAAGGTGCCCTAAACCCTCGGGCAATGTTTAGCTTCCAAACAACTAATTTTGAGGCCTCATAACTTATACCGGCACTGGCACTCCAATTAGAAAATGTTTGTTTTAGTTGGTTAAACCGAAGGGTGCCGCCTTCTTCATAAGCGTCTGTGTTTAGGTTCCTGTAATCATATCGTATACCCCCGCTTACCGTTAACTGGTTACGGAAAGTTTTTCGGGCCAACACAAATCCTCCCCAGTCGAACTGGCGATAGGCTGGAATAATTACTTCCTCTGCCAGATTCTTATTTTGCTGATGCATACCACTCATTCCATAGGCTGTTTTCCAGCCGTTGAAAGATTCTGTATGATATTGAATATTGTAATTAAAGGTGGAAAGCTGAAAATACAAATCAGGAACATCCGAACTGGATGGATTCCCATATTCTCTTCTTTTGTTTTGCTGATAAGCCAGTAAAATGCTTAGTCTGTTTTTTCCAATGGTAAGATTATTATCGGATGCTACTTTCAAGTGTTGCACATGCTGATAGGGTGTGAATAGTTGATTCGCTTTTAATTCATTATCTGTTGCAACCCTTTCCATTGCGGATTCGGGGTAAATTAGAAAACGACCTGTAGTGGCGTCTCTACTACCTGCTATGATTCCCAGTTGTTGATCGAATTTGCTCAGGATTAAATGACTATAGCCCCAATTTTTATTGATACCGATATATCCTCCGAAATTATTTTCTTTCATTCCGCTATTCAAAACATAGCCATCATATTTATTTTGATAGCTGCCGGCTTTTTTCAACGATGAGTAGATATTCCAGTTGATTCCATTTTTGTGATTGGCACTCAACTGAGCATTACCTGTTATCATTTGGTTATTGTTGACATAGCTGCCCGTTATATTTCCTTTAATGGTTCCCTGTTCTACTGGTACATTCGATAATAGGTTAATTACGCCTGCCATTGCATCGCTCCCATACATCAGTGATGCCGGACCTTTTAATATTTCTGCCTTTTGAACACTAAACTCATCAATTTCAATTCCATGCTCATCTCCCCATTGTTGACCTTCTTGGCGTACCCCGTCGTTCACAACTACCAATCTATTATAGCCCAAGCCCCTGATAACCGGTTTGGCTATGGCTGGTCCTGAAGTGATTACGTTTAATCCCGGCACCAAAGCAGTTAAACCCTCCATTAAATTGGTGGAGGAGTTTTTTAATAGATCTGCTTTTTTTACGATGGAAATCGGTTGTATCGACTGGCGTGTTTTTACAGCTGATGCTACCCCAGTTACCGTTACATTTTCATGCTCTGCATAGGTCAGTTGCATTTCAAAATTTCTTTCTGTATTATTTTTTATTTCGATTGTTTCTATAATGCTCTGATAGCCCTGAAAAGAAATTTCCACCAAATATTTCCCTGCCGGCACAAATGGGGTTGCGAATAGCCCCTGATCATTGGTTATGGTTCCGGTTTTCGCTTCATGAAGGTATATACTAGCTCCGGCTAATGGAAGATGCGTAAGTGCATCCGTAACTTTACCTTTTAAAACTGCTTTATCTGAATAGGCAGCAGAGGCCGATTGTAGTAAAATCAAAAAACCACAAATGAAACTGGTTATTTTATAGGTATAATTAGTTGGTTTCATATAATTGAAAATCGAAGGTTAGTCTACTTATCTTAAAAATACATTCACCATAGTTAGTCTGATATGCTCTTTTCAAGGGAAGTAGTATATCAAAGACTCGGGGGTAGTTGTGAGAAAAAATCCTCAGCTGATAATGGATGTAGGAGGTGCTCTTCCGGAAAAGTAGCTTAGCGGTTGCTTGCAAGCTGTGGTGCATAATTGATTCGAAATGTTTACCAAAAAGGTTGGCGTAGTTACTGCTGGTATACTCGAATCTTGATAAAAACTGCTATAATGGTGCGAACAAATTTTACAATTGATTCCTGTTGGATTCTGCAAAGTTGGCGATTGACCCTCTTTTTTTGAAATACTGGAAGAAGACTCGGTAAGGATGATATCATGATGATGCCACCACTGGGTAGGCGTTACTATAAATGCATACAGCGCTATTAAAAATGCGCTAATCAGCCTTTTATGAGTCGCCCGTAAATTCATTAATTGCAATATTGTTGCAAAGTTACTCAATTTATCAATTGCTGAAAAAGTTTGCAATTCGGTAATTTTGTTAGGGTTGCAGGGGCTTTTTGCGGTCTTTGATATTTAATCATTATCCAATCAGTAATTTATATATAATATATTTATTATTCATATATAGTCAAATCAATATGATCCGAATTAAAATTTGTTGCATCAGCTCCCCTGAAGAAGCCCAACTGGCCATCCGGTATGGTGCTGCTGCTTTGGGGATGGTTGGACGAATGCCATCAGGCCCCGGAATTATCTCGGATGAAGCTATATTTTCGATTGCTAAAACAATTCCACCCGGAATCAGTAGTTTTTTACTTACCAGCGAAACTACTGCTGAAAAAATAGTAGCCCATCATCAGGCTACCTATACCAATACCATTCAACTGGTAGATGCTGTAGCGGCGGGTACCTATGCTGAAATAAGACGTGCTATTCCAAACATTAAACTGGTACAGGTTATTCATGTTTTATCCGAAGCATCCGTAAACGAAGCGCTAAGCGTAGCTGATGAGGTGGATGCATTGTTGTTAGATAGTGGAAATCCGAATCTGGCGGTAAAAGAATTGGGAGGTACGGGGCGCACGCATAATTGGGAATTTAGTAAGGATATTGTTCGTCAATCTCCGGTTCCCGTTTATTTGGCAGGGGGCATTCATCCCGATAATATTCGGGAGGCAATTGACCGGGTAGGGCCTTTCGGAATTGATTTGTGCAGTGGCGTTAGAACCCAACAGCAACTGGATGAACAAAAATTAGCAAGATTATTTGCCGCAATCGGCAAGTAAAAGTCTATTTATAAACCTGCTTTTTCCAGTTTACATTTCGTTGCTGAAGGTATTGGATAATATATCCGAAAAGCGCATCATCCTCACCCATAATTTCCGGAGGGAAAACGCCCTTTTTTGAAATATTTCCCTGTAGCATCCATTCAGCCATAGCGCAGCAGGTATAACCGGTTGTTCGCGACATAGAGCTTAGCTTTTGCTGATTGTCGTAATAATCTATCAATGAATATTCAATGGTAATGGGTTGTTGATTTTGTACTCCGCGAATGAGTACTTTCATGGCCGTTACATCCTGATCATCCTCCTTTTGCAGCCAACTTTCTAATAATACTTTTGCTGTTGCTGCTAGGTGTTCCTCCTTAAAAAAACCAATGCTTTGCAAGGTTTCAATCAGTTGGGCATGGCCAGGATAGCGAAGTGTTTTTTCACTCATATCGGGAATATTCGGATAACTATCCAATAAACTCCTGAGTCCATCCGTATTAAATCCTTCTAGTTCGCCCAGTTCTTCAAAATGTATCCCTTCTCTTTCACTCAAAGCCGGAAGGGTTATATCCATTCCAGCTTTGCGCAAACGGGCTGGCCTGGTATATTCTTCAATCACATCAATAGGAGAGAAGGGTGCTTTATATTCAAATGGGGGTTCGCGTAAAATGGGCAATCCGCCTACATAAAAAACAAATTCTTTTACTTCTATTTTATGTACATACTGTCCTAGTATTAAATTACTCATGCCGGGTGCTACTCCGCAATCCATTACTGCTGTTACATTTTTTTCAATGGCCAGCTGATGCAAGGGGTCGATGGATTCTGGAAAGAAAGAAATATCTACCACATTTTTACCACACAAGATAATCTGCTCCAACACCCGATATCCCAAAAATCCAGGAACGGCCGAAATTACCAGATCAGCATCCGATACTAATTCACTAAAATGAGTATCGGCCTGGGATAAATCTGCGGGAATACAGGTAATTGTAGCATCTTTTTCAGCTAATTTTCTTAGGTTTTCGGTTGAATAATCAATAGAAGTAATTTTATGCTGTTTTGCCAATTCTCTTGCAATGGTTCTTCCCACCATTCCGGCACCTAATACAGTAATTTTTTTATTGGAAAGCATATTTATTTTATTTGTTGGTTATAGTTTCGGATTTCCATCCTGTAATTGATTTGAAATAATATGTATATCCTGCTGTGGAAAAGGAATTTGAATATTGTTTTCCTGAAAGCGTTGGTGAATGGACTGTAAAATTTCGCTTTTGGTGGTAAACCAGTTTTCATGACTCGTCCAAAATAACAACCGAATTTGAATAGCACTATCCGCAAACAAATGGGTGAGCACCAGGGGTGTTGGCCAATGCTGCACATGTTCATGTTCTTTGAGAATTTCCAATGAAATTTTTTCAACCAATGTTAGGGAGGAATCATAGCTCACGCCAACTAAAATTTCAACCCTACGGTAGGGACTATTCCTCGTCCAATTGATGATATGTTGCGACAGTAAATCACCATTGGGTATAATCACTTCACTTCCATCTGGGGTAATGATTTGTGTAGATCGTATACCAATTTCTTTAACGGTTCCCAGTCGATTACTAACTTCAATAGTATCTCCTACACTAACAGGTCTTTCAAAAGCAAGAATTAATCCGCTAACTAGGTTGTTCACTACATTTTGTAATCCAAAACCAATACCAACGCCTAATGCTCCAATGATGATGGTTAGTTTATCCAGCGGAATACCCGATGCAATAAATGCAAGAATAATCCCCAGAGAAAGTATGCCAATTCGGGCAAGCAAGAGAACACTTCCTCCTTTAGCAGCTTGAGAATTATTTTGTGAACTGCTGTTTGCTTGGTCGCTAAATATCAGCTGCAGTGATTTGGAAAGCACGTTCGAAATCCAAATAATACCAATAAAAATTAGGATGCTAAAGAAACTGAATTGGATACTTCCCAGTACCCTTTCCTTCAATAAAAGTTCAGCTATTCCATCAAAGAAAATATCATATATATTTAAGTTTCGGGATAGGATAATCAACCAAACGATTCCTACAAATCCTGTAATGAAGGTTTTTATTTTCTTGTTTAATGCCTCCAGATCTGCTTTGTGATGTGTAATCAGACTATTGCGGTATTGTGCCTCATAAACCCAAATAGTTTCCATAATTAACTCAATCAGGGAATATAAAATTCGAGCTGAAAGTAGCCCCGTAATGGCACTGGCTGCAAAATATTTCGCCAAGATAAAACTACCTATTACATTAAATATTGCCGATAGCATATTGAGTCCAATAAAAATTAGAATTACTAGCCTAACCGGGAATCCATTATGTATGGTAATATTATGATGTTTTCTGAGAATTGAAACTCCTAGTATTAGGGAAGCGACCACCAACACCAGATGAATCCATCTTTCTGCCTGTGTTGTTTGAATAAGTAAATTGAATCCACTGAATACAACGAAAAATAATATCATAACCCACCATTCCTTATTCAGTTGAATGGTTTTATTTTTTGTGAATAGATAGGTATACAAGGAGCTAACCAATAGCCAAATACAAAGTGTAAAGGAGGCAGGTTCTTCCTGCGAAAAAAATGGTGAGAGGGCCCCTACAATTAAGAAAGTAGCGAGTATGGGGTAATGAGCAATCGTGGGTGCTTTTTCCTGCAATAGGGCGTTTGAGCTTTTTGTAAGTTTTTTGGTTACTGTTTGCGTAGAAAAAGCCAACAGCAACGTGATTAACAAAATGATGATAATTGTATTTCGTTTATTCATCAAATAAAACGAAAGAATTCTGCTGGCGATTTTGGTAGATCGTTCCAATACAAGAACAAATCCATCATTTTTATTTTTTGTAGCCGAATTCCAGAGTGGATTTTCTTCGGGTAAGGCAAGCTGTCTGCTAAAATTTTTAATTCGATAGTTGGTTTCGTTAGTAAGTTCAGAACAGGTTAGGTATGCGTTCGCTACCCGGGTTTGGAGGTTTTCAATTTTTTGTAGGATTGTTTTATTGGAAGAGTCTGCTTTCCCCCATTTCTCTGTAAAAATCAGTAGCTGCGTTTTGTAGGTATTACTGATTAAAGTGTCGTGAGGCAGATAGCTAAAGGTTGAATCTCGAATAATCAGATTCAATTTTGAGTTGATCTGCATCATTTCGGTGGTATAACCAATCAGCATTTCTTGCCATTTTTTTAATTGCTGACTATAATTGAATAAAATAGATTTGATAATATTTAAATTCCGAAGATTGAGTAGTTGCTGATTTTGTTGATAATTGGCTTGTATATTTTGAATATACATTTCAGTTTCCGGAAGCGCAGTTTCTAAGGTAGAAGTATCGAAGCCCCTTCTCAAAATTTCTTTAATATTATTAATGATTTGTGTTACTGCTTCTGTTTTTTTAATAACCAAACTTACTGATGTGTCGATCACATATTTTTCCGACTCATTTCTGAGGGAATCAATCCGGTGTTGCAGACTATCTTTAGTTTGTGCAAAAGAATTGATTGATAAGGTTCCCAACCCCATCAAAAACACGAAAATAAATTTATAACAATAGTTGATTTTCAAATTTTTTATTTTAAAATTAGCTGATTTTACTGAAATTCATACTTCTGTGATTATGAACATTGTTATTTTGCCCTATCTTTAAAAATAAATCGCTTGTATGAAAAAAATTTTTGGAGCTCTTGTTTTGATGTGCACATTCGTAAATCTAATTGCGCAAAATAGCTATCCCATTATTCCAAAGCCAGCCAGTTTGGTTACTGCCGAAGGCAAACAAATTATCAAAAAGGGAATGAGTATCTCTTTTTCAGATTCCTCCTTATTACCAGTAGTAAATTTGTTGCAAGCACAAATTGCCAATGGTGCTTTGCCTGTTAAATGGGTACCTGCTTCTAAACGTTCTTCAGCCGCTATCCATTTCGCAATAGACCAAAACCAACCTAGGGAAGCATATAAACTTCAAATTGGCGCTAAGCAAACGATGATTTCTGCGCTTAGCGGACCCGGTGCTTTTTATGCGGTACAAACCTTACTTCAATTGTTGCCGGTTACACCCGATGTAAATCCATCTGTTTTGGCAAGTCTTCCCCAATGTACCATCGAAGACAAGCCCCGTTTTGGCTATCGTGGATTGATGCTGGATGTTGCCCGCCACTTTTTTACGGTTGAAGAAGTAAAACGATATATTGATTTGATGGCTACTTACAAGATGAATACTTTTCACTGGCACCTAACGGAAGATCAAGGATGGAGAATTGAAATTAAAAAATATCCACTGCTCACCAAAGTATCTTCTGTTCGGAAAGAGTCGATGGTAGGTGCTTTTAAAGATCAAAAGTTTGACAAAACACCCTATGGTGGTTTTTATACCCAAGATCAAATTAGGGAAGTGGTGGCTTATGCAGCTAAAAAATTTATTACTGTAGTACCTGAAATAGAAATGCCCGGTCATTCGCAAGCACTTTTAGCAGCCTATCCGCAATTTGGATGCAATCCCGACAAAATGTATGAAGTAAGAACAAAATGGGGGATTTCTGAAGACGTGCTTTGCCCAAGAGAAGAGACGTTTCAATTTGTTGAAGATGTGCTAACTGAAGTAATGGATTTGTTTCCGGGAACGTATATTCATATCGGTGGAGACGAATGCCCTAAAACACAATGGAAAGAGAGTAGGTTTTGTCAGAATCTGATTAAACAATTGGGATTAAAAGATGAGCATGAATTGCAAAGCTATTTTATACGCCGGGTTGATAAATTTATCACTTCCAAAGGCCGTCGTTTAATTGGGTGGGATGAAATTCTCGAAGGTGGTCTTTCTCCAAACGCAACCGTTATGTCGTGGCGCGGCGTAAAAGGTGGGATGGAAGCCGCCAAGCAGCAACATGAAGTGGTAATGTCGCCCAATAGTCATTTTTATCTTGATTATTATCAGGGTGAACCAAAGGGAGAGCCATTGGCCATTGGGGGATTTCTTACCCTTTCTAAATGCTATTCTTTCGAGCCCGAATTGCCTGAGCTTACCCCAGCAGAAGCCAAGTATATCATAGGTGTGCAGGCGAATGTGTGGACCGAATACATATCTACATTCAGTCATATAGAATACATGACGTATCCTCGTGCCCTTGCATTGGCTGAAGTTGGCTGGTCTCCTAAAGGCACCAAGGATTTTCCTGCATTTTTGGAGCGGGTAAAGCAACATTTGCCTGTAATGGACAGCAGAAAAATCAATTACTCCAAAACTTTTTTAAAGCAATAATTACTCAACGAAGTAAAGTGATAGATCCCTTTATCACATCACTGCCATTGCCCGGTTGAATGATATAATAATACGTGCCAACTGGCAGGGGTTGTCCCTTGAAGGTTCCATCCCAAGGAGTTGCAAAGCCTACTGACTGATAAATTAATTGACCGGCCCGGGTATATATCTGAACCCGGCCATTGGGGTAATCATTCAGATGTAGTATTTGCCAGGTATCATGAATGCCGTCGCCATTGGGGGAAAATGCATTGGGTGCAATGGGTTTCAGTAATACTTTAATAAATATCGTATCGGTAGATATACAACCATTACTATCACTTGCCAGCAGGGTGTATGTGATGTTTTGTAATGGAGTACAAATCGGTTGCAACAGGGTATCACTATTTAAATACAAAATCGGCGACCATTGAAATTGTAGTCGATTACCCGAAGCACTGGCGGGAAGTGGTATGGATTTGCCCTCAATCACCAGCTGATCAAAACCTGCGGATACTATAGGCGCTGGTTGCACAATAACAACCTGGGTTGCCGCTTGTAAACATCCCCGTTTACTTACATAAGTATATTGTATAGGAAATTGGCCTGCAGTAAACGGAGTGAACATGCCCGAAGCAGTAACTCCTAATCCAGAAAAACTTCCTGTGCCAGCAATACCCGTAATCTCAGCTGCCTCGATAATTGGATACGCAGGATAATTACTGCACAAGGGAGTTACTGGACTGAACACTACTTCTGGATTGGCTACCAAACTAAAACTTTGCGAAATCACATTTTTACAAGAAATCCCCGAATAAACTTCGTACCGGATGGTAACATTTCGGCCGGAGGTATCGGTAAACTTTGGATAGCGGTGGATATAATTTTTTCCAATAACAGGACTCATATCCGTTTCGGCAATGGTGGGATTGGTTGCAAAATCCCAAAAAATATCCACTCGGGTAGTGCTGCCAAAATTTACGGATGACTGATCAAGTAAATATAAGTTTTCATTGTTACAGTAATTTCGTGCCGAACTGATTTGCATGCCAGCTCTGGGTATTGAACCATTTACGGTGAAGGGTAGGGTAAGACTATCTACACAGCCTGCGGCACTGGTTACTTTATTTTTTACCTGATACACTTGGGCTGCACTGTAAATATGTGAAGGGTTTTTTAGGGTGGAAACGTTTGGATTTGCCATAGTAGCTGCAAGGTCATCAAAATACCACTGGTAGCTAAATGGTAAGGAGGTTGGATCTTTCGTATAGGAACTGTCGGTAAATTGAGCCAATGCATCTTGCAAACAAATGGCAGGTTTGCCGAAGTTGATTGTAGGGTTCGGTTTTACCTGAATCGTTATACTGTCTGAAGAATAACAACCCGGGTTAGACTGAAAGGCGGTTCGCACAAAATATTGTAAAGTTTGAATGGTATCGCTATTATTAGGTAGTTGCAAAACCGGATTGGCAATAGTTGCATTATTGATTCCGGAACTGGGCGTCCAGGTATAACTATAGGCATTGTTGGATGTAGTGCCTAGTTGTATCAATTCCTGCGCACATCCACTAGCCATGCCATTAACTCCTCCTGCAAAGGAAGGAGGCATATCGGTGTAAACTATCACATTTTTAATGGAGTGATTGTCCCTTGAACCTCCCGTGCTGGCCGTAAAGCCTAGATAGCCCGTAAAATTGAAAGTTTGATTGCCGGTTAGCAGCAATTTTCCATTTACCGAAACTGAGATATTTCCATTGTTATATTCAATCAAAGCCCGGTTATAATCATTCGATCGTAAATAGGAAATCTCCCCAGTGGTATTTTCTAAAGTGGGTTGCGACCAGCATTCATTATAACCCACTCCCCATCTGATCTCTACTTTAGGCACACGGGTATTGCTAGGGCTCACGCAATTATTATAAGTATCGAAGCAGATTTTTAATCCATTTGCTGAAGAAGGAATTCCCATGCCTTCGCCAATAACAAAGCCAGCCGGAGGAACTTCTAAAAAGCAAAAGGCAAGTCCATCTGCTCCATTCCCATCATACATTCTGAAATCGAACTCAGCTTTCCATTTATTGCAGATACTCAGGTTAATCGGCTGATTAAAAAATACGGCTCCGCTTGTACTATTTCTGGCCGGACAAACCACTACTTCACTATTATTCGTATTGAGAATATTTCCGATTGCTGCACTCCCTTGTAAGTTCCATCCATTGGAATTTACCGGAACACCTCCCAACTGAGCAAACACATAACTCTGGCTATAGGATACTCCAGGAAGAAATCCAATTAAACTGAGTAGAGCAATCTTCCACCACTTCCCGTTCATAGGTAAACAATTCAGTTGTTGTTAGCAAAAATACAGCAGAACCCGTCTATAATGACTGGCTATTCTCATTGATTCTTGCTTTCATTCATTAGATTTCCCGTAAAAAATGTATTTTACCATACGATTTGCAGAATATGAAAAAATCATCATTCATAACGGGACTATTGGTTTTTATGTTGGCAGGTTCTCATCTGTATGGGCAGAAAAAGCCGGTTACCCTTTCAGCTGAAAAAATTCAATCTATTAATCGGATAATGTTATCCTATGATTCGGCCCTTTCCCCGGGTGCTGCTTTACTGGTGCTGGATAGAGGGAAAATTGTGCTGCAAAAAAATTATGGACTTAAAAACAGGGAAACTGAAGCTTTGGTGGATGCCACTACCTGTTTCCGGTTGGCTTCGCTAACTAAGCAGTTTACTGCGATGTGTGTTTTGCAGTTAGTACAATCTGGTAAGCTCTCCCTCGAAGATCCAGTGCGCAATTATCTGGATAGTTTACCTACCTATACCCAGCAGATTAAGATTCGTCATTTGCTTACCCATAGTTCCGGTTTAGTAGATTATGAAGATCTGATTCCGGCCAGTCAAACCCGGCAAGTACTGGACATCGATTGTATGCGTTTGATGAGCAAAACCGACCATTTATATTTCGAGCCCGGCAGTGAATATCGATACAGTAATACCGGATATGCATTGTTGGCGCTGATTGTAGAGAAAATTAGTGGAGAAAACTTTGCGGCTTATTTGCAGCGACATATTTTTCGGCCATTGAAAATGAAACAAACCCTAGCATTGGAAGCCGGTAAAACCCAAGTACCCAATAGAGCTCTGGGTCATTCTCGTTCTTCCAATGGATGGACTGTAACCGACCAAAGCCTTACCAGTGCAGTGTTGGGTGATGGGGGCATTTATACCAATGTACAGGATATGGCTCGTTGGATTCGTGCCATTTGTAATTTTCAACTAATACCTGCTACCCTTCAGCAGCAAGCCTGGAGCCGCGCATCGCTTTCGAATGTTAAAGCGATTGATTATGGTTTTGGCTGGCATGTAGAAGAATATCGGGGTAAGGCGCATCCCTATCATTCGGGCAGTAGCATAGGATTTCGCAATCACATCTTATTATTCCCCGATGAAGAA
>Ga0114980_10001501_pt1 | contig 16786 bp, 13 predicted proteins | sample S_140806_EF_Meta_FD_87018 | JGI IMG/M metagenome (GOLD analysis project Ga0114980, IMG submission 87018) | Freshwater microbial communities from Lake Simoncouche, Canada to study carbon cycling - S_140806_EF_MetaG | ecosystem: Environmental > Aquatic > Freshwater > Lake | place: Lake...
CGATTCCGCTGCGGAGTTCCCTGATTATATCCACCCCCCGGGCGAGGGCGGGGAGACCTCCGAGGTCCGTCTTGCGGTTGAGCGCCATGAGGGTGGTCTCCGACTGGATCGATTCGTAGCGATGCGCTTGCCCGATGTCTCCCGTTCAAGAATTCAGCAGTGGATTGCCTTAGGTGCGGTTGAAGTGGAGGGCGCTGGTCGATCGGCAAAACACCGTTTGATTGGTTATGAATCGGTTACCGTAGTGCCTCAGCCACGCGCGGCCGAATCCGCATTCGCGCCGGACCCTGTGCCCTTGTCCGTTGTGCACTCGGACGAGCACTTGCTGGTGATCGATAAGCCTTCGGGTTTGGTGACGCACCCGGCCGCGGGGCATTGGCGAGGAACCCTAATGAACGGTGTCTTGCACCATTGGCCGGATCAGGCCGCTTTGCCGCGAGCCGGCATCGTGCATCGCCTGGACAAAGACACCAGTGGTCTGTTGGTGGTCGGTCGCTCGGAAATGGCCATCGTCCGCCTCGTAGCCCAGTTGGCCGATCGGTCAATGTCACGGCGATATCTGGCCCTCGTTGATGGCGAAACGCCAGAGAGTGGAACGATCGACGCGCCGATCGGAAGGGACCCGCAATCGCCGATCCGCATGGCCGTCGTCGACGCCCACAAGGGGCGCAATGCGGTGACCCACTTTAAGACGATACGGCGCGGTCGTTTAGGTAACGGCAAACCGGTCTCGCTGGTGCTCTGTCAACTGCAGACTGGTCGCACGCATCAGATTCGAGTGCATCTGCGGCACCTTGGTTTCCCACTGATCGGCGACGCGGTTTACGGAAGAGGCGTCGGAGGCAGCAGCAGGCAGGCACTCCATGCCTGGCGTCTGGGTCTCATGCATCCAGCCGATGGGCGCCCGGTGTCATGGGCAGCGCCGATTCCTAATGATTTGTTGCAGTTGCTGGAGCAATGCCAGATCGACGCAAGTTCGATCTCTGAGCCCTCAGAATGACGCGCCTTCAACCACCACAGTCACTTGGCCAAGGCGTATCGGCATTTTTTACGACTCGCGCCGACGGCAACCTGGCGACCCATGTCGGCGACGATCCCTTGTTGGTGGCGCAAAACCGTTCACGATTAAGAACCGTTCTCCCGGCTGAACCCATCTGGTTATCGCAGGTTCATGGAAATGCGGTGCATGAGGTGACGCAACGCGAGGGTTTGTCTGCGCCGATTCTGGCCGACGCCTCCGTGACAACCTTGCCCTCGGTCGTACTCGCGATTTTGACGGCTGATTGCCTTCCGGTCCTGATCGCTGATTTTGAAGGTCGTGTTGTCGGGGCCGCACATGCGGGTTGGCGAGGGCTTGCCGATGGCGTTTTAGAGGCGACCGTGAGAACAATGCGGTCGCATGTTGCCGATACCCAACTGCGGGCCTGGATCGGTCCCGCAATTCATCAGGCGCGCTATGAGGTCGGTGAAGAAGTGCGGGTCGCAATGCTGCGTGATTGCCACGATGGTGGTGAAGTTGGCGCTTGCGACGATGGCGAATTTCGTCCCGCCGCCGAGGGCCTGTTCATTCCGTCGACTGCGCAGGGTAAATGGCTGTTTGATTTGCCGGGTATGGCAACACTGCGATTGCAACAGCTTGGGGTGACCGTGATGCCTTGGGCCACCCCGTGCACTGCTTCCAATCCGGAGCAGTTCTGGTCGTATCGTCGAGATCGTTCGAGAGGCCGCACTGCCGGTTGTATCTGGATTGATCCGACTTTGAATCTCATTTGACGCTTGCGTCCCTCGGCTTTCACAATGCGATCAATTTTTGAATGAATCAGTAGGGGTTAAACATGCCACGCGCCAAGCGTAAGGAAAATCTCGAGACGGCGGCGGCGCCCTCACCATTGGCCGGCTCTCCACCGCAACTGGAGCCCTCCGCGCCGGCGGAATTGGCACCTCAGGAGGCGCCGTTTGATCCAACCTTTGGATTCGGCACCATCATGCCGATGGCGATGGCGCAAATGAGTGAGGCGATGTCCCGGTTCCCAGGGATGGACTGGATCAGTCGATTGCAGGGTAAGCCGCCGGCCGCCTTGCGGATTGATCAGAACCGGCTTATGGGGCTGCAGGCGGAGTACACCCAACGCACACAGCAGTTATTGAAGCTGGCTGCGACTGGTGATGCGCCCGAATTGAAAGATCGTCGCTTTAGTGATGATTCGTGGCGAGATCAGAATCAACCCTGGGGCTGGGCCGCCGCGCTCTACCTCGTCAACTCGGAGTTTTTGCGCCGCACTGCCGAGCTTCTCGAGGGCGACCCGAAGACGGTAGAGCGGGTGTGCTTCGCGGTCGGACAGTGGTGCGACGCCTTGGCACCGTCGAATTTTTTGGCGACCAATCCCGAGGCACAGCGGCGAATCGTGGAGAGCAAGGGCGAGAGCCTTCGACACGGAATTGACAATCTGTTGAGTGATCTTCAGAAGGGGCGCATCTCGATGACCGACGAAGAGGCGTTCGAGGTTGGACGCAACGTCGCTACGTCACCCGGTGCTGTGGTCTTTCAGAATGAATTGTTTCAACTGATTCAGTACGGTGCAAGCACCGACAAGGTGGGCAGTCAGCCTCTGCTGATGGTTCCGCCGTGCATCAACAAATACTATGTGCTCGATCTGCAGCCCGAGAATTCCCTTGTCGGCTTTGCGGTCTCCCGCGGGCATACGGTCTTCATGGTCTCGTGGTGTAACCCGGGGCCGGAACTGGCCAATTTGACCTGGGACGACTATGTGGGTCGAGGCGTTCTTGAAGCGATTCGGGTCGTCCGTGAAATCAGCGGTTCGGAGCAGATCAACGCGCTCGGATTTTGTGTGGGCGGAACCCTGTTGGCGAGCGCCTTGGCGGTTCTTGAAGGACGCAATGAGCGCCCAGTGGCGTCGATGACCCTGATGAGCACCTTCCTTGATTTTGGCGATCCCGGCGCGCTCGGGCTCTTCATTGACGAGACGGTGGTTGGGTTGCGCGAGCAACAGCTCGGTCAGGGCGGCTTGATGACAGGGCGGGACCTTTCCACGACCTTCTCTTTTTTGCGGCCCAACGATCTGGTCTGGAACTACGTCGTCGGTAACTATCTGAAGGGCGAAGAGCCGCCGGCATTTGACCTGCTCTACTGGAATGGGGACACGACCAATCTGCCCGGTCCGATGTACGTGTACTACTTGCGCCACATGTACCTGCGCAACGAACTCTGCAAGCCTGGCGTCCTTGAGTTCCTCGGTCAGTCGATCGATCTCGGGTCCTTGTCAATGCCGGCCTATGTCTTCGCGGCCAAAGAGGATCATATTGTTCCCTGGAATTCTGCGTACGGCAGCACGCAAGTTTTGGGTGGTCCAATTCGTTTTGTTCTTGGCGCAAGCGGTCATATCGCTGGTGCGATTAATCCTGCCTCCAAGAACAAACGGAGCTATTGGACTTCTGAAGTCGAGAGTGCGGCTGCGGATGATTTCCCGATCGAGGCGGCGCAGTGGCTACGAGGGGCCGATGAACATGCCGGGAGTTGGTGGAATGACTGGGCGGCTTGGCTCGACGATCATCGGGGGCCACTGCGTGGGGCGCGCAAACTTGGCACGACAGCCTTCCCCGTGATTGAAGCCGCGCCGGGCACCTATGTTCGTAAGAAAGCAGTGGCATGATCGGGATCAGGAACCAAATTTTTTCAACTGGAGACTTCATCAAATGACCATGCATCAAGCCGTAATCGTCTCGGCAGTTAGAACGGCAATCGGTAAGTTTGGCGGCTCGCTCGCATCAATGTCTGCCCCCGATCTCGGCGCTATCGTGATTCGGGCCGCACTCGAGCGGGCAAATATCGAGGCTGCTCAGGTCGATGAGGTGATTTTTGGTCAGGTGTTAACAGCCGGGAGCGGACAAAACCCCGCGCGCCAAGCCGCATTGAAAGCCGGTCTGCCGCATGGCGTTCCCGCGATGACGATTAACAAAGTCTGCGGCAGCGGGTTGAAGACCGTGATGCTGGCCGCACAAGCCGTGATGACAGGCGCGGCCGGGATCGTGGTTGCGGGTGGTCAGGAAAACATGAGTGCCAGCCCACACGTGCTTCTTGGGTCTCGCGATGGTCATCGAATGGGCGACGCCAAATTGGTCGACACCATGATTAGCGATGGATTGTGGGATGCGTTTAATCAGTACCACATGGGGATCACGGCCGAGAATGTGGCCCAGGCTCACGGCATTGATCGCGAGCGGCAGGATGCGTTTGCCGCTGACTCACAACGTAAGGCCGAGGCCGCCCAACTCGCCGGCAAGTTCGTGGACGAGATTGTTCCGGTCCCTGTGCCTCAGCGTAAGGGGGCGCCTGTTGACTTCAAGGCGGACGAATTCATCAAGGCCGGCACCACGGCCGAGTCCATCAGCGGTCTAAAACCCGCTTTCAAAAAAGATGGGACAGTCACCGCAGCCAATGCTTCGGGGATTAATGACGGCGCAGCCGCGTTGGTGGTGATGTCTGCCGAACGAGCGCGAGCGCTGGGTCTGCGTCCATTGGCGAGCATCCAGGCCTTTGCGTCGGCCGGTGTCGATCCGGCCATGATGGGGATTGGACCGGTACCCGCTAGCCGTCGGTGTCTGGAGCGGGCAGGGTGGTCGGCTCAGGATGTCGATCTGTTGGAGATCAACGAGGCGTTCGCCGCTCAGGCCTGTGCCGTGAATGCCGAAATGGGTTGGGATGTCTCCCGGGTGAATGTCAATGGCGGGGCGATTGCGCTTGGCCATCCCATCGGCGCGTCCGGGGCGCGTATTCTGGTCACGTTGCTGCATGAAATGCAGCGCCGGGATGCCCACCGTGGACTGGCTTCCTTGTGTATCGGCGGGGGCATGGGTGTCGCTCTGGCCGTTCATCGGGGCTAATCAGCGCGAATCAACCGTAATCGTCCGAGAATACTCATTAACAAAAGGGGCCCCTCGGGGCTCGACAATCAGGAGACAGACCATGAGCGACCAGAAATTAGCCTACGTCACGGGCGGAATGGGCGGTATTGGAACCGCAATCTGCCGGCGACTCCACGACGCAGGGTTTAACGTCGTCGCCGGCTGTGGTCCGTCCCGCGACCATGCCAAGTGGATTGAGGAGCAGGCCGCCGACGGCTATACCTTCCACACCTCGGTAGGCAACGTAGGCGATTGGGATTCCTGCAAGGCCGCATTCGACCAGGTGCGCGAACAGTTCGGCAATCCCGACGTTCTAGTGAACAACGCGGGTATCACCCGCGACGGAGTCTTTCGCAGAATGTCTGCGGACGACTGGCGTGCCGTGATCGATACGAATCTGAACTCCCTGTTTTACGTGACCAAGCAAGTGATTGAGGGCATGGTCGAAAAAGGCTGGGGGCGAGTGATCAACATCTCGTCGATCAACGGCCAGCGAGGACAGTTTGGCCAGGTCAATTACTCGGCGGCTAAAGCTGGTATTTACGGATTCACGATGGCGCTTGCGCAGGAAGTGGCTTCCAAAGGCGTCACCGTGAACGTCGTGTCACCAGGTTATATCGCGACGGATATGGTGAGGGCGATGAAGCCTGAGGCCCTTGAGAAAATCACTGCGATGATTCCTGTGCGCCGACTCGGCACCCCCGAGGAAATCGGCTCAATGGTGGTTTGGCTTGCATCGGAAGATGCCGGGTTTGCCACGGGTGCTGATTTCTCGGTCAATGGCGGCTTACACATGGGCTAAAGGCCCCACGCCGCGATCGAACGCATGGGATAATCGGTGGATTGTTCCGAGGAGCCGTATCCCGTGCGTCTTATTAAGAAATACCCCAACCGCCGTCTTTACGACACCCAGACCAGCGTTTACATCACGCTGGTCGATGTCAAGGAGATGGTGTTGGCTCAGGACGAATTCCAGGTCGTCGATGCGAAGACGGGCGACGACCTCACGCGTAGCATTTTGCTCCAGATCATTCTCGAAGAAGAAGCCAGCGGGCAGCCATTGTTCTCCTCTTCCATGCTTTCGCAAATGATCCGCTTCTATGGCAACACCATGCAATCGATGATGGGTTCTTATCTCGAGAAGAACGTCCAGACGTTTGTCGAGATTCAGGCGAGAATCCAGGAGCAATCTCGCCAACTATATGATTCGAAAGGTTTGCCAAGTGCTGAGCTCTGGACGCAGTTCATGAGCCTTCAGGCGCCAATGGTTCAGTCCATGATGTCGAATTACGTGGATCAGTCCAAAAATCTATTTGTGCAGATGCAAGACCAGATGCAGCAAAACGCGCGCTCGATGTTCACTGGCTTTCAATTTCCCGTCCCCCCGGGTGGTGCAGGCGGTGCGGGCGGTACGGGCGGTGGCGAGTCCAAGTAACTTGATGACGAATTTGCCGCGGGTTGGATTTGTTTCTCTTGGGTGTCCCAAAGCGCTTGTCGACAGTGAACTCATCCTGACGCAATTGCGTTCGGACGGTTACGAGATTGCGCCAAACTACCGGGATTCCGATCTGGTGGTCGTGAACACCTGCGGTTTTATCGATGACGCTGTGCGCGAAAGCCTCGATGCCATCGGTGAAGCACTTGCCGAAAATGGTCGAGTGATTGTGACGGGATGTCTTGGCGCGAAGACCGCTGAGGACGGCGCAAACTGGGTCGCGCAGATTCATCCCAAGGTCCTGGCCGTGACCGGCCCCCATGCGACGGAGGCCGTGATCTCACAGATCCACCGCCACCTTCCGCAGCCAGAACTCGAACGCTCCATTCAAAAGCGCCATTCGACGCCCAGGCCTTCGGACCAATCCATTATTGAGTTTGATCCAGGGGTCAAACTCACGCCGCCTCATTATGCGTATCTGAAGATCAGCGAGGGATGCAATCACCGTTGCACCTTTTGCATCATCCCTTCGATGCGCGGCGATCTCGTCAGTCGACCAATCAGCGAGGTAGTTCGCGAAGCTGAAGCACTCTTCAAGCGGGGTGTCCGCGAACTCTTGGTCATCTCTCAAGACACCTCAGCCTACGGCGTCGATCTAAATTACAGAACTGAATTTTTGAACGGTAGACCAGCCCGAACCCGGTTCGCGGATCTAGCCGAAGCGCTCGGGCGGGTTGCCTCCGACTATGGCGGCTGGGTCCGGTTCCATTATGTGTATCCCTACCCTCATGTGGACGAGGTGGTTGGGATCATGGCGGATAGTCGGTACTCGAGTGTGCTTGTCCCCTATCTCGATGTCCCTTTTCAACATGCCCACCCGGATGTGCTTCGGCGAATGAAGCGCCCCGCAAATGGCGAACGAAACCTTGAGCGTATTCAGGCCTGGCGCGCATTGCTTCCAAATCTCACAGTCCGCAGCACGTTTATCGCGGGTTTTCCGGGTGAGACGGAGTCCGAGTTTCAGGCGGCACTTGATTTTCTATCCGCTGCCGAACTCGATCGCGTGGGCTGTTTTGCGTACTCACCCGTCGAAGGCGCTACTGCAAATACCCTACCGGGTGCCGTTCCCAGGGAATTACGAGAGGAGCGGCGCGATCGGTTGATGGCCCATCAGGCCGATATCTCATCGCAGCGGTTAGCTCGGCGAGTGGGGGCGAAAGAACGTGTACTGATCGACGAACTCGTGTGGCTTGTGGGGGATGACGATCCCGACGACGATCCGGGTGAACCCACGGCGATCGCCCGCTCAACCGCAGATGCCCCCGAAATTGACGGGGTCGTTCGGGTCACCCTCAGTGCGAATCAAATGCGCGAACTGCGGGTTGGCCAGTTCATTGATGTCACCATTCTTGCGGCTGATGAGCACGATCTTGAGGCGCGTCTGACGTGACCCGGTTGGTTCGATCGTTTTTGATCGTTCTAATGTGGATGGTGATAAGCGCAACGCAAGCAAAGGCGCAGGCGCAGGGCCAGGCGCAGCAAAGCCCCGCACCATCCGCATCGTCGTTCTATTTTGTCGCGCTTGGCGATATGCCGTATGGGCCCGCGATGCTGTCGCATCCGCCCTATGAGCGCCTGATCGCGCAGATCAATCGCCTTGACCCAGTTTTCAGCGTACACATCGGCGACTTCAAGTCGGGCAGTTCAATTTGTTCGGATGAAGCCTTTGTCGAGCAACTCGGTTTCTTCAATCGATTCGAGCGCCCGTTGATTTACACGCCGGGCGATAACGAATGGACTGATTGTCACCGGGCACTTGCCGGTCGATTCGATCCTCGCGAGCGCCTCATCCGTCTGCGCCAATTGTTCTTTACCGAACCCCGATCTTTGGGGCGTCAGCGGATGGAATTGGAGCGCCAGTCAGAGGTCGATGCCCGGTTCCAAACGTACGTTGAAAATGCACGATTCTCCGTCCAGGGCGTACAGTTCCTGACCGTCCATATCGTGGGCTCGAACAACGGATTCGACCCTAGGGAGCCGGCGGCAGTTGAAGAATTCAGGTCGAGGGAGTCCGCGGTGGTGAGCTGGCTCGAACAAGGTTTTGCAAAGGCAACTCGAGAGCAGGCCCCGGCAATCGTGGTGATGTTCCATGCCGACGTGTTGGATGAAAACGCAGGCCGCCCGAGCGTCGCAGAAACCGGCGGCTTTGCGCGAGTCATTGGTCGTACGCTGCTGCCGCTGGCCAAGCAATTTGAGCGCCCCGTCCTTGTGATTCACGGCGATTCACATCAATTCCGGGTCGACAATCCTTTTCGGGATTCTCTTGGGCAGCCGATCACGAATCTCACCCGCCTCGAAGTCTTCGGCGCGACGGACACTCGCGCAGTCAAGGTTCAGGTAGATCTTGGCAGCCGCTCCGTATTTGGATTCGTCGTGGTGGATGGTCTATGAGGGTTGCAAAAAGTCGAGCAGCCGGTCAAGGCCCCCGTATCGGATAGCGGTATGTGCCTGTGCTGCCACAACGGGCTTGGCACGATAGGCGACCCCAAGTCCAGCGAGTCCGAGCATTTTGAGATCGTTAGCGCCATCGCCAATTGCGATGCTTCGATCCAGGCTCACGCCGAGTTCACGACACACCCGTTGTAGCTCAGTGGCTTTCGCCGCAGCGTCGACAATCTCGCCGAGGACGCGTCCAGTCAGCTTGCCATCAATGACTTCCAGTTGATTTGCCAGGGCGAATGTCAGGCCCAACCGTTCGCGCAGGCGATCTGTAAAAAACGTAAATCCACCCGATACCAGTAAGGACCGTAGTCCTGCCGAATGGGCAGCGCTCAAAAGACGATCCGCGCCAGGTGATAGCCGAAGCCGCTCGGCATAAACCGACTCCAGAGATCGCGAATCCAGGCCAGCCAGCAACGCGACCCGCTGGCGCAAGCTCTCGGCAAAGTCTGGAATCTCTCCCAGCATGGCGGCTTCGGTAATCGCTGCGATTTCTGCTTTTCGCCCACACCAGTCGCCCAGTTCATCGATACATTCGATCGTGATGAGCGTCGAGTCCATGTCCATCGCAAGTACGGAGTAGTCACTCAGCCGGTGGCGGCCCGATGGCAGGAAGGCGTGGTCGACTTCATGCCTTGCGCACATAGAAGCGACCGCTGATCGCCATTCCGGGGTGATCTCCAGCGAAGCAAATCGCAGGCTTGATCTGGTCTCGCCATCTGATCTCGAAGCCGGTTGAAGGACGCCAACCCATGACGAAATTTGATGCAGTAACTCAGCCAGTGAATCTGGCCGACCCTCGTATTGCGATAAGAGCCCATGTTCCATTTCTTTCACAAGAACGAGGTCGAACGGGGTTGCCTCTAGGGTGCAGTCGAAGACTTGGGCGGGCGTATTCATATCTTAGCCAACTGCGCCTGGGGTTTGAGCGCTTTGCAGATGGCGCGAATCCGTTGAAGTCGGGTATTCAGATCTGCGTCCTTCAGGGTGATCCGGATGCGGTCCGATCCGGTCATCCGGACATCTTTCTGTGATTGCAAATAGCGGATGATGGCCTCGGGTTCGACCGACGAATCTTGGCCAAACTGTAGAACGATCGCTTCGCTTGCGGCATCGATCCGGCTTAAACCCAAGGCCTGTGCAACCAGGCGCAGGCGGTGAGTTTCGATCAACGCCTGGGCCGGCTCTGGAAGCTTTCCAAATCGATCCACGATCTCTTCGGTCAGAGCCTCGAGGGCATCCGCATCCGCCGCGCTCGCCAATCGTTTGTAAAGCGTCAGGCGTTCATGGACATCCGGACAGTAGTCGTTAGGCAAGAGTGCAGGGGTATGCAGGTTGATTTCTGTGGTCACCCCCAATGGGGCATTCAGGTCTGGCTCGCGACCTGCTTTTAGGGATCGAACCGCCTGCTCGATCATGTCAACATAGATCTGAAATCCGACCGCTGACACTTCGCCGGACTGGTGCTCGCCCAGCACTTCGCCTGCGCCGCGAATCTCCAGATCATGCATCGCGAGATAGAAGCCACTCCCAAGTTCTTCCATGGCCTGGATGGCTTGCAATCGCTTCAGCGCATCCTTGGTGATCGCCGATTCGTCGGGGGTCAGCAGATACGCGTAGGCCTGGTGATGTGATCGACCGACCCGACCCCGCAGTTGATGCAACTGGCCGAGGCCAAAACGATCCGCACGATGGATGACGATGGTGTTGGCAGTCGGCACATCGATGCCGGTTTCGATAATCGTTGTGCACAACAGGACGTTAAAACGCTGCTGATGGAAGTCCTTCATCACGCGCTCAAGCTCTCGCTCATGCATCTGCCCGTGGGCCACCGCGATGCGCGCTTCGGGAACGAGATCCACCAGCATCTGCCGACGGTTCTCGATCGTCTCGACCTCATTATGAAGAAAATAGGCTTGGCCACCGCGTTTCAGTTCGCGCAACAGCGCCTCGCGGATCGCACCGGACTCTTCTCGCCGCACAAAGGTCTTGATGGCCAATCTGCGCTGAGGCGCTGTGGCGATGATTGAGAAATCGCGCATCCCCTCAAGGCTCATGGCCAGCGTTCGGGGAATCGGTGTCGCGGTCAGGGTGAGTACATCAACCTCGGAACGCATGTTCTTGAGTGCCTCCTTCTGGCGCACCCCGAACCGGTGTTCTTCGTCGATGATCAGGAGGCCCAGACGCTTGAACTGGACATCCTTGGCAAGCAGCTTATGGGTGCCAATGACGATATCGATGGTTCCGTCCGCCAATCCGGCCAGCGCAGCCTTAATCTCTTTGGGGTTACGAAAGCGACTGAGTTCGGCAATCTTGACTGGCCAGTCGGCAAACCGGCTGCTCACGGATTCGTAGTGTTGTTCTGCGAGCAACGTCGTTGGCACCAGAATTGCCACCTGCTTGCCATCCTCAACCGCAACAAACGCGGCGCGAAGGGCAACTTCCGTTTTGCCGAAACCGACATCACCGCAAACCAGCCGGTCCATGGGTTTGCCCGACACCAGATCCTGAATGGTTGCGTGGATGGCGGCCAGTTGATCGGGCGTCTCCTCGAAGCCAAACCCCTGTGCAAACGCCTCATAGGCTTTGGCATCAAAGGCAAAGGCATGGCCACTCCGTGCAGCGCGGCGAGCGTAGAGATTCAGCAATTCCGCGGCGGTATCACGGGCCTGGGCGGCGGCTTTGCGTCGAGCTTTTTCCCACTGCCCTGACCCAAGCGCATGAAGCGGAGCATCTTCAGGGGCGGCCCCCGTGTAGCGTCCGATCAATTGGAGGGCGCTCACGGGGACAAACAACTTGGTTTGATTGGCGTAGATCAGCTCAAGAAATTCCGCTTCACCATCGCCGAGGTCCATGGTGATCAAGCCGCAATAGCGACCGATACCGTGGTGGGCATGGACGACCGGATCACCAATCTTGAGCTCAGACAGGTCACGGACGATCGCGTCCACATTGGTCTGCTGACCTCGCGCGCCTCGACCTCTGCGTCGAACCGTTCCGCGGAAGAGTTCGCCTTCTGTAACGATGGCGATTGGGGTCTGCGTCGAATCTTCCGACGTCGGAGCCGCCAGTGAAAATCCATCGGTAAGGGGACCAATCCCGAGACCAAACGAACAGTCGCTTGCGAGGAATGCCTGCCATGACTCGATCGGATGCGGCTTGAGACCGGCGTCGACAAAGAGCGTGGTCAATGTCTCGCGTCTACCCGCTGATTCAGTCAAAACGAAAACACGCCCGCCTTGCGTCGCATTGGTGAAGTGGCTAATGTAGTTTCGTAAGGCGGCTACGGGGTCTTCCGCACGTCGCTCAACGCTCAGGTCAGGGAGCGGACGCGATGGCGGCGGGGTCTCGGAATCAGCCCCGGTCGGACCCTGACTGGTATTGACCCGGCGTAGGGTGATCCGCCCGAACGCGCGAGCGGCCACGAAGAACTGCTCTGGCGATAAGAATAATTCTTCGGGCTTTAATAGTGGGCGTTCCGAGTCATGGGCCAGGAAACGCCACCGATTCTGGGCGTCCTCCCGAAAACTTCTTGCTGCCGCCTCGACATCACCGTGCAGCGCCAGGAGAGCGTTCGCCGGCAGGTATTCGAAAACCGTTGCAGTCGTTTCGAAAAAGAGCGGTAACCAGTATTCAATGCCACCCGAGGCGATACCGTTCCCGAGGTCCCGGTAAATCGGCGCACGCGAAGGGTCGCCCTCGAAGCGTTCGCGCCAACGGCTACGAAAGGCGTTACGGGCGGCTTCGTCGAGTGGAAATTCGCGGCCGGGTAGTAACCGTACGGACTCCACCGGATAAAGTGTTCGTTGAGTGTCGGGATCGAATGCCCGGATCGAATCCACATCCTCATCAAAAAGATCAATCCGGTAAGGGAGTGGCGAACCCATTGGAAAGAGGTCGATCAGACCCCCGCGCACCGAGTATTCACCTGGCTTGATGACCTGAGCAACATGGTCATAACCGGCCAGTACCAGCTGAGAGCGCAGGCCCTTGGCATCGAGTGCCGACCCTTTAGTGAACTCAAAGGCATGGGCTGCCAGGAAGCCCGTGGGTGCTAGCCGCTGCAGCGCGGTTGAGGCGGCCAGGACAACCACATCCACTTCACGACGGCCCAGCCGCCAAAGGGTCGCGAGGCGTTCGCTGATCAGGTCTTGGTGGGGTGAGAACGCGTCATAGGGGAGGGTCTCCCAGTCAGGTAACTGAGCGACCCTGAGCTGCGGCGCAAACCATGCGATTTCTTCGCTAAGACGAGCGACGTCGGGCGCGCTGGCTGCGATGACAACGAGCAGGCGGCGCTCCGCGAACGCGCGGTTACCGCACTCCGCGAGATGTAAGGCATCGGCCGCGCCAATAGTTGGCGCGACGCTCCAGGCCGCACCCTCCTTCGGCAGGGAATGGGTTGCCAGGCGAATGGGGCTTCCGGTGGCGTGGTCGGGTGAATGTTTGCGTAGGTTCGACATGGCGCGAAGTCTATAGAATCCCGGGCATGGTGCAGTCAGAACCGCAACCTCCGATCGGCCCGATTCGACATGTCGCACTCATACCGGCGGCTGGCGAAGGTCGTCGAATGGGTGCCGCAGTCCCCAAGCAATACCTGATGTTGAAGGGTGAATCGCTGCTGCGGCATGTGGTACGAGCCTTTCAGAAGGCGCAGCGGGTTGATGCCATTGCGGTTGTCGTTGCCGCCAATGACCCTGAGATTGACCAGCATCTTGGTGACCCGACCGGGCGGCAACCGCTCGTCTTTCGGGTGGGCGGCGCAACGCGTCGTGATTCGGTGTTGAACGGGCTGATGGCGCTGCGCGATCTGCCGTTCGCTCTCGCCGAACACGATCGGGTGTTGGTTCATGATGCGGCGCGCGCCGGGATTCGCCCGGCCCAGATCGACGGATTGATTACGCAACTCGAGGACGATCCGATCGGTGGATTGCTGGCACTTCCGGTGGTTGACACAGTGAAGCGAGTCCAGGACGGGCGAATCATTGCCACCGAGGATCGAGCGCTTTTGTGGCTTGCGCAGACCCCTCAGTTGTTTCCGGCCGGATTGCTTCAGCAGGCGCTTGAGCGTCATCCTGAGGTGACCGATGAGGCCAGAGCGATGGAGCTTGAGGGATGGCATCCGCGGGTATTGCAGGGCACTAAAGGGAATCTCAAGGTCACCGTCCCGGAAGATCTCGAGTGGCTTTCACGTTCATGGGAGATTCGATGACCTCGGTGCGCAATGCGATCCGGATAGGGCAGGGTTGGGATATTCACGCGTTGGTGACAGGACGACCGCTGATTTTGGGTGGCATCACGATTCCACACTCTCATGGTCTACTTGGGCATTCCGATGCAGATGCACTCTTGCATGCGATTACCGATGCCCTGTTGGGCGCCGCAGGGATGGGCGATATTGGTCAACATTTTCCCGATAACGACCCGCAGTATCAGGGGGCCGATAGCCGAACTCTGCTCGGTCGGGTACATCAGGCGATTGCCGCTGCTGGCTGGGAAATTGGCAACCTGGACGCAACCATCATCGCCCAGGCGCCCAAACTCGCCCCACACTTACCTCGCATGATCGAATCGATCGCTGAGGTTCTTAAACTCGACCCCAGTGCGATCAACCTTAAGGCTAAAACGGCTGAAGGCTTTGGCGCCGTTGGGCGCGCGGAAGCGATCGAAGTTCAGGCGGTTGTTCTCCTGTCCCGCCTGAATCTTCACCCAACCTAGCTCGATCCGGACTCAGGCGAGGTCGGCTACCAGCGCGTTACGCTGCTCGTTGCTCAGTGGCGACACCGTTGCCGAGTAGGCTGGGTGCGTGACGCCGATGCTCAAACTAACGCCATATTTCAGCGCCGCGGCCATATCCGGCGTGAGTTCAAAACGCAGAAAATGAACCGAACTTGTCTTCTGTTCGTTCTCTCGTTCGAGATCTTCATCGGCGATGGCAAAGACCTTGGCTGAACCTTCTACTTGAACCCAGACCTGGCGCTCGATGCCATGCATCTTGGCGAGCGCTGCTTTACGGGCCTTCTCGTCGCCGTATTCGATCAGCATGGTCGCTTTGAAATTGCTACCGTCGGGGATCAGCGGGGTGTACGACTCCAGTTCATGTTGAATACCTTCTTCCTCGAAGATTTTCTCAACCCGCAACATTTCCTGGATTTGATAACGAATGGTCTTCTCGTCCTCGAAGAGCAGGTTGACATGCTCACCCAGATGAACGGATCGCAGTTTTTTGTGAGCGATAACTTGCTCACGCAGTTCGGGCCGCGCCTTGGCGTAGGCCTCGAGGGTCATGAGTGATTCACGAGTAACTTTAGTCATGGCGTGTTTTCCTTAGGAGGGTTTGGAATTCTGTTGCAGATCAGAGTCCGTACGCACGTGCCATCAGGGTCAGGGGATGCGCAATTTTGTCTTTAGCCTTGTCACCAAGGCCTTCTTCAATGTGCCGGCCAGCGAGCTGACAGTCACTGGCAATCCAGTCAGGAGATCCACCAGGGTGTTCAGTCAGCTGGCGGAAAGCAGGTCGACCAATCTTTAGAGAGGTTTGATGAAATTCCTTTTTAACGCCCCAGGTCCCGGCATGTCCAGAACAACGCTCAACGGTATGGACCTGTGTCCCTGGAACGGACGCCAGCATTTCCCGCGTCTTTTGACCCACATTCTGAACCCGAAGGTGGCAGGCCACGTGGTACGAGACCTTGCCCAGTTCCACTGAATAGTCGGTCTTCAAAAGCCCGTCTTTCTGGCGATTGACGAGATACTCAAACGGATCACGCATCGCTTGTTTCACCGCCTGGACGTCTTGGTCCTCCGGAAACAGGAGTGGAAGCTCCTGCTTGAACATCAGGGTGCATGACGGAATTGGCGTCACGATGGTCCATCCATCCCGAGCCAGCGCTGCGAGAGGCGGAATATTCTTGTTCTTGAGCTCTTCAACCGCATCCAGATCGCCCAGTTCGAGCTTGGGCATTCCGCAACAAGCGACCTTTTGAACGACTTGATAGGGGATCTTGTTGTGATCCAGAACCTTCAACAAATCGTGACCAATGCCGGGTTCGTTGTAGTTGATGTAGCAGGTCGAGTAGACCGCTACCTTGCCTTTGGTCCGCCCGCCGTCAATCACGGGATGGGGCGCAGAGACCTTGGCGTTCGGTAAAAATGGTTTTCTTGCGAATTCAGGCACCCACGCCTGGGCGTCGACGCCGAGGTGATTTTCCAGCTGCTTGCGGAACGCAGGCATGTGATTGACTTTGTTAACGATCTCAACAACCACTGGAATGGTGGCCAGCTTTCCGTTGCGGTCTGTCGAGGACAGGACACCATCGCGGAACTCAGTTGGCGAGCCCTTCTTAAACTGGATCGCCTTGGCCCGCAGCATCACGTGCGGAAAATCCAGGTTCCAGGGATGCGGCGGCACGTAAGGGCACTTCGTCAGGTAGCAGACGTCGCACAGGTAGCATTGGTCGACCACTTTGGCGTAATCGCTCTTGGCTACGCCGTCGATTTCGCCCGTGCTGCTCTCATCGATTAAATCGAAGAGGGTGGGAAATGCGTTGCACAGGCTGACACAACGGCGACAGCCGTGGCAGATGTCAAAAATGCGTTCGAGTTCAGCTTCCAGAAGCAACTCATTCCAGAAGTCCGGGGTTTTCCAGGCGACCGGGTGGCGCGTTGGCGCTTCGAGGGAACCTTCACGAACGGACATGACAAACTCTCCAGAGGGTCTGGGTAGGGATTTCAGAGAATATAAACGCCCCTAAAACTGGGAGCGTTTTGGAAGGGGACTGGTACGCTGACCAGTGCCCCAACCAGGGATCAACTAAGGATCAACCAGGCATCAAGAGATCAGGCGTGCAGAGCGTCCAGAGCTTTCTGGAACTTGTTTGCATGCGAGCGCTCAGCCTTTGCCAGCGTCTCAAACCAGTCGGCGATCTCATC
>Ga0114980_10001504_pt1 | contig 16772 bp, 14 predicted proteins | sample S_140806_EF_Meta_FD_87018 | JGI IMG/M metagenome (GOLD analysis project Ga0114980, IMG submission 87018) | Freshwater microbial communities from Lake Simoncouche, Canada to study carbon cycling - S_140806_EF_MetaG | ecosystem: Environmental > Aquatic > Freshwater > Lake | place: Lake...
AAAAGGTACCCATGAATTTTTAATTGCTCAAAATGGCCTCTACAAAAAATTAGTGGATATGCAACAAGTGAAATAAATTGTGCTATATTTGAACCACGAAAAAATTTATTTACAAATGAAAATCTTTTTATTGAGCATCGTTGCCGTAGTTTTAATTTCTTTCAGTTTTACTTCTTGTAAAAAAGATTTTACTTGCGAATGCACATTTACAGATACCACTCGTAATTTCTCGATTGATATAAAAAGTAAATTAAAAAATGATGCTAAAGTAATTTGTGCTGATTACAGCGATGCAGTTGGCACTTGCGTTATCAAATAACTTAGTACCCATATTTTTCTTCCCAACGCGCTTTTAAAAAACGTCGTATTTCTTCCTCTTTTGCATTTTTACTTGGCTCTTAAAGGTGTTTTTTGCAATTGTGAATTGTAAATTATGAATGGTAAATTATAAATGCATAAACAAATCTAATATTAAATTTCATTCAAAATCTGTCTTCCGACATCTGACATCCGTCACCTGTCATACAACATCCGACATCTATTTAAAAGTTACTTTTCCAAAATCATAATGCAGTTGTTTGAGTTCGCCCACTTTCAACAACAACGGACCATCCATGTCCACATAATCTAACCACGGAATAAAATGCGCGATGGCAACCGAGCCAATTTCAGTTTCATTCATGCAACCCATCATAACTTGTAAATTGAGTTGACGGGCTTCTTCAATCATTCTAATAGCAGGTGTAATACCGCTACATTTAGTGAGTTTAATATTGATGCCATCAAATACTTCGGCACATTTTTTTACATCGTGTTCGCTCACACAAGCTTCGTCGGCAAACAATGGCAAACTCGACTTTGCTTTTAGTATTTTCATGCCCTCCCAATTCTCTTTAGCCAAAGGCTGTTCTATGAGTTCTACACCTAAATTTTTTAACTCCGGTATCATTTCCAAGGCCGTTTCCAAATCCCAACTTGCATTGGCATCTACTCGGAAAGGCGCATCTGTATGTTGTCGCAAAGCTTGTATGATAGCCATGTCTTCTTGGGTGCCTAATTTTATTTTATAAATAGGCGATGGATTGGCTTTCATTTTTTCGATCATTTTTTCGATGCGATCAATGCCAATGGTATAGTCTGTCAATGGAGGATTTGCTACTTTCAATGCTGGTGAAAGTGACCACAAGTCTGAGACCGACTTGCGTTTGAACTGCGCATATAAATTCCAATAAGCGATATCCAATGCACAAACCAAAAACGGATTATTGGGAAATAAATGATGACAGAAATGCCAAAAACGATCCGGTTCGGTAAAGGCATAGCGCTCCAGAACATTTACTTTTTCATTCAACTCAGCAATCATGCTATCGACCGTAACATCATAATAAACAATGGCTGGTGCTTCGCCAATGCCCATAAATCCATTGAATGATATGGCAACCAACAAAGCAGGCTGATGGGTTTTGAGCCCATGTGCCGTCGTAAACGGATAATGAAATTCGGTGTTTATTTTTTTGTATTTGATATCGAGCATACAGCAAAAATAATCGAAAGTTTTAGTCGGTAATAGAAAGATGTTGGAATTTAAAATTTGTGTTGTTTTTTTAAATAAATATTCCACACTGCACATTCGTCAAGGTTTTTAGAAACATTTCATCTCAAAATATAAATTGAGGGAGGCGTTTGACAAAGACAATAAACGGTGCGCTTACTGAAAAATTCGTTGTTGAATATCCTTTTCGATACGCATTGATCTATCTTGTTGTTCAATATTTTTCCTGATAACACAACGGATGTATTGCTTTTGGGATTACTTTTGTAGGATTCGAAAAAGTTTTGGAAAAGAGGTTTAAAAATATTGCATTGGTTGGCAACCCTAATTGTGGAAAGAGTTCTCTTTTTAATGCATTGACTGGTTTAAACCAAAAAGTTGGGAATTTTCCAGGCGTGACCGTCGATAAAAAAACAGGGCGATTTGCGATTACCGATTCGTTATTGGCAAATCTAATCGACTTGCCCGGCACCTATAGTCTTTACCCCAAAAGCGACGATGAAATTGTAACATTTGATGTGCTTTTTGACGATGATGAAGCCGTAAAAATTGATGGAATTATTGTGGTGGTAGATGCCTCTAATTTGAAACGCAACTTATTGTTTTGTTCTCAAATCATGGATTTAAAAAAACCCATGATAGTGGCGCTTACCATGCTGGATATCGCTAAGCAAAAGGGCATTCAAATCGACATCAATGGCTTGGCGAGAGAATTGGGATTGCCGGTCATCGCCATTAATCCAAGAAGTAATAAAGGTACACAAGAAATTAAAAAACAAATTGCAGCCACCTTCTCCGCTCAGTACCGAGCGCCCTCGAGGAATTTTATAGAAAGCGATCATTTATTTCTTGAAACTGTAAAAACAGTTCATCAATATAAACAAACGAGCAGTGATTATGCAGCCATTCATTTTGCATCGGCTTTTCATAAACTCAGCATCATTTCGGAGGAAACAAAAAAAGGATTAAAGGCCGATTTAGAGAAAATATATTTCAACAAATCGAAAATACAAGCAGAGGAAACCCTGAAACGATATGCACATATCAAAAAAATAATGCAGGTTTGTGTGGTAGAGAGCGACCCTTTGAAAAAAGAATTAATTAGCCGCAAAGCGGATGAAATTTTATTGCATCCTATCTATGGCAATTTAATTTTATTGTTGATTCTTTTTTTACTCTTTCAAAGTGTGTTTTGGGTTTCGCAATATCCCATGGAGTGGATTGATACGGTTTTCGGCCAATGGATATCTTTTCTAAAAACCAATTTACCAGCCAGTTTTTTAACAGATTTATGTGTCAATGGCATTTTAGCAGGCATCAATGGCATTGTGGTTTTCATACCCCAAATCATGATATTATTTGGACTCATCACCATTCTGGAAGATACAGGTTATATGTCTCGCATCAGTTTCTTGTCGGACCGACTCATGCGCAGTGTGGGCCTCAACGGGAAGTCCATCATGCCTTTGATTAGTGCGGTGGCTTGTGCGGTTCCAGCGATTATGGCAGCTCGTACGATTGAGAATAAAAAAGAAAAATTAATTACCATATTAATTACACCCTTTATGAGTTGCAGCGCTCGATTACCGGTGTATACAGTGCTTATCTCGTTGGTCATTCCGAATAAATTTTTATTCGGCTTTTTAAGTCTGCAAGGCTTGGTTATGATGGTCATGTATTTATTAGGCTTTGCAATGTCTTTATTGACAGCATATGTTTTGAATTTAATCATCAAGGTGAAAGAACGAAGTATTTTTTTAATGGAACTGCCCGTGTATCGTATGCCCCGATGGAATAATGTGGTGATCACGATGATTCAAAAAGCAAAAGTCTTTGTATTTGATGCCGGTAAAATCATTTTATTTATTTCCATTATCCTTTGGGGTTTATCCTCTTATGGACCCTCTCAAACTAAATGGATCGCAGAAAGTAATTTAGAGAATTCATATGCGGGTCATTTTGGCAAAGCCATAGAGCCAGCGATTAAACCCCTTGGCTTCGATTGGAAAATTGGCATTGCTTTAGTCACCTCATTTGCAGCAAGAGAAGTATTTGTTGGCACCATGGCAACACTTTACAGTGTAGATGAAGAAAATGAAAAAACACTCATTCAAAAAATGAATTCGGCCGTTAATGCATTCGGGGAAAAAGTGTATACGCTCAAAACCGGATTGTCGCTTTTGTTATTTTATGCGTTTGCCATGCAATGTATGAGCACCATGGCAATAGTAAAAAGAGAAACAGGCTCGTGGAAATATCCACTCATCCAATTTGCATTCATGGGCCTCATTGCCTATTTATCGGCATGGGTGATCCAATTATTATTTTAAAAATATTTAATTTAACTTTGGACCCAGAAATAAATTTTTCACTACCTTACAACCAAATACATACAATGCCTACAGAAAGAACCAACATAAAACGCCAACTCGACCCTGATTTAAAAAAAACAATCCAAAAAAGAAATTACCGCTTAGCTAAATTTTGGCAAAAATTAGGAATCGATATCGAAATTATTGGAGATATTGAAACGCCTGCGATTATTAAAGATGATTATTGTTTAGCTTGCTATGTTCATAATTTCCACCTAATATTTACGGATCATTATGACCAAGGAAAAGAGTTGTATAGAATTAAATTACAAAATGATTTAGTTTTTGAAATGAAGCCTATTATTGATTGGTTTGCAAATGCAACGCATCGAAAAATTTATAAAATAAGAATCAAAGCAGTGCCCGAATTATATGTAGCTGGTTATAGCTATCAATCAAAAGAAATAGGGGATAAATCTAAGTTTCCTGTGTTTGGGAAATATGCGCCAAAAATATATTTTACAGAACAATATGCGAGTGAGATCATCGACATTTATCAATTGGATTTCTGTGAAGTAGTTTAATGATACCAATCAAAAATAATTAATCTAAAGATCGATATTTTAATATACTGTTATATAACCAGTTTCTATTAAAATGCTGCCATCAAAAAGTTGAAAACTATAGGTCCCTTTTGAATTAAAATTATTTTTATCTAAAATCAATTTTGTTTTAATCACGCGAGATATCCGAAGAATTTCATTTTTAGAGGGATCAAAAAAACGAATGGAATATTTTTTAGACAATGCATCCTCTAAATTAATTTGAATATGTTTGGTTGTATCATTTGTATAAATTCTAGCAGATGGAGTATAAACAAACTCGGCAGGTTTAGTAGGCGGAGTTGAAACAGGAGTTGTTTTATTGGGTCGAATTGGTTCTACTATCGAATGATCCACATCCTGATTTTTAGTGATTACTTGGTAGGTATTACTAAACCACTCCACATCCCCTGCAAATAGGATCAACAATCGATAGCTATTGACGCCAACCAATGGTTGTATATCGGTGTAAGAATGCAACCCTATTTTAGGCTTTGTGACAAGGCCAATGGTTACAAAATTATTTAAACTGTCTGAGAAACGTTGAATAGCAATGGATTTTATTCCGTGATACTGAGAATTCCAAGATAAAATATTTATGGTTTCATCCGTTACAATTTGCATAGCAGGCAGTTGAGGCACCTGTATAGCTTCAGACACTTGTGCATTTGCAAAAAAGCTACTAAATAAAATGATTGCTAGAAGGGATGAAAATTTCACGTAATAATTTTAACGAGAGCGAAGGTATATCATTTAATTCAAAACAATTTGCTAAAAAAATCAACGAATCTATGTTCTATTACCCTGCAATCCGCCAGTGTGAATCGCTAATATTTGAGTGTTTTCTTGAAGACTATTTTTTTCAATTAAATCCAATATTCCAAACATCATTTTTCCAGTATATACTCTATCCAACTCATATGATTGTTCACTTTTAAATTGTTGCATAAAGGTCTTTAAATGATCTTTTATTTTTGCAAAGCCTCCAAAATGATAATCATATTGTAATTCAAAATTTGAATAAGGAGTTTGCTGTTGAATTTCATTGGCGAGGTAATGACCATTTTTGATTGCACTAAAACCCATCGCTTTTTTTTCTCCACCTAAAGCATTCACAATGCCGGTAAAGGTAGCTCCAGTGCCTATTGAACAACAAAACAAATCGTATTTTTCTTTGTGCGTTGGCGATAAAATTTCCACACAACCTTTTTGTCCAAGCATATTATTTCCACCTTCAGGAATAATATAGGATGTTTTAAATTCTTCTTGGATCGTTTTTAAAAAATGCACCTCATCTTTTTCCCGATATTGTTCTCTTGAAATAAAATGGATATCCATCCCCCATTTTTTACAATCCTGCAATGTTTGATTTTCAACTGCTTCCCCTCGAATTATCCCGATTGTTTTAATATTAAATTCTTTTCCTGCAAAAGCCAAGGCATGTAAATGATTCGAATAGGCACCTCCAAATGAAACGATGGATTTAAAGTTATTTTCTATGGCAAAGGCAATGTTGTATTTCAATTTAAACCACTTATTTCCAGATATTTCAGGGTGAATTAAATCGAGCCGCAATAAGTCTAAATGTATATTTTTATCTTGTACAGTTTTTGTATTAATATTTGAAATCAGTATGTCGGTTTTAAATAAATCCATTCTTAAATGACCCAATCATCAAATTATTAATATCCATATTCTTTTAAATACAGATTATTATTTCGCCAATCGTTGCGCACTTTTACCCGAAGCTCTAAAAACACTTTACAATCAATAAATTTTTCAATATCTTCCCGAGCCAACTGACCAATTTTAGAAATCATACTTCCCCCTTTACCAATAATAATTCCTTTTTGGGTTTCTCTGCTGACAATAATTTCAGCTACAATTTTAGTCAACGTTGTTTTCTCTTCAAAGGTTCTTACAATCACTGCTGAGTGATAAGGCAACTCTTCATCAAGTTCAAAAAACAATTTCTCTCGAATGATTTCAGATACAAAAAAACGCATGGGTTTATCTGTGAGTGTATCTTCATCATAATAGGCAGGCATTGCTGGCAAAAGTTCTACTAAGCTACCTATCAAATTATCTAAATTTAATTTTTGCAAAGCAGATACTTCAATGATTTTTTTTACATAATTTAGTTTGGTAAATGCTTCTTTTACATGCTCAATTTTAGAAGGTTTTGCTTTGTCAATTTTATTAATTACTAAAATGGTTGCGCTTTTACTTTTCAATGTTTCTAACAGCGCAATATTTTCTGGTACATCATCATTGGCATCCATTATATATAATACCACATCGGTACCTTGTTTGACTTGTGCTACTTCTTGCATCATACGTTCATGCAATTTGTAGCTACTATTGAGTAAACCAGGGGTGTCTGAAAAAATAATTTGATAATTTTTCTCTGTTAAAATGCCTAAAATTTTATTCCGAGTAGTTTGTGCCTTTGGCGAAACGATTGCTAACTTTTCATTCAAGATCGCATTCATTAAGGTAGATTTACCTGCGTTTGGTTTGCCAAAAATTCCTACAAAACCACTTTTAAAATTGTCCATTAGTACAAATATAACAAATAGAATTTGTAAGTTACCAATAAAGCCCTACATTTGCATTGCGAGATAGAGCAGCGGTAGCTCGTCGGGCTCATAACCCGAAGGTCACTGGTTCGATCCCGGTTCTCGCAACTAAAAAAATGGCAGAGCTTACCCTTTGCCATTTTTTATTTTAAAAATATTTCTACAATTTTGTGTTCAATGAACGAATTCTTTTTATTCTTCATTAAACATTAAACATTCAAAATTAATTATGTATACAGTCGCTATAGTTGGTCGTCCAAATGTCGGAAAATCTACCCTTTTTAATCGTTTAATTGGCGAGCGCAAAGCCATAGTAGATGATGTAAGTGGAGTAACTCGTGATCGTCAATATGGCGAAAGTGAATGGAATGGAAAGCATTTTCATGTGATAGATACCGGTGGATATGTAGTCAATGGAGATGATGTATTTGAAAGAGAAATTCGTCAACAAGTAGAAATTGCGTTGAATGAAGCCAGTGTGATTGTTTTTGTGGTAGATGTTACCAGTGGCGTAATGGGCTTAGATGAAGAGTTTGCACAATTATTACATCGCTCAACAAAACCAGTTGTAGTGGTTGTAAATAAAGTAGATAACAGTCGCCGTCAAATAGATGGCACCGAATTTTACAGCCTAGGGTTTGAAAAAATACATTTCATTTCATCTCTATCTGGCAGTGGCACAGGTGATTTAATGGATGAAATTACCAATTACATGACCGATGCGGGCGAATTATTGGTGACTGAATTACCTAAAATTGCGATTGTTGGCCAGCCCAATGCAGGGAAGTCATCTTTACTCAATTCATTGGTAGGAGAGACCAGAAATATTGTTTCAGATATTGCAGGAACCACTCGGGATAGCATACATACAGAATACAAATTATTTGGGAAAGAATTTATATTGATTGATACAGCAGGACTACGTAAGAAAAATGCCGAGAAAGATGACCTTGAATTTTACTCTACCATTCGTGCTGTGAAAGCGTTAGAAGAAGCCGACGTTTGTATGATCTTAATAGACGCAACCAAAGGGATTACTTCGCAAGATGTTAATATTTTTAGTTTGGCAACTCGAAAAGGGAAAGGCGTTGTTATCTTGGTAAACAAATGGGATTTAGTTGAAAAAGAAACGATGACATCCAAAAAAGTAGAAGAAGAAATTAAAGAAAAATTAAAACCGTTTACAGATATTCCAATCTTGTTTATTTCTGCAACAGAAAAATTACGAATTCACAAAGCGATCGAAGAAGCCCTAGATGTTTTTGAAAGAAGAGCACAAAAAATACCTACTTCTAAACTGAACGACGTCATGTTGAAAGAAATTTTACATTACCCACCGCCATTTTTCAGAGGCAATGCCGTTTCAATTAAATTCATCAATCAATTGCCCGTACATGTGCCTTCATTTGCTTTCTTCAGCAATCATCCAAATGAAATCAAAGAAGCATATAGCAATTTCTTAGAAAATAAATTACGCACACACTTCAACTTTAAAGGGGTTCCATTGCGTTTGTTTTTCAGACAAAAATAATTGTACAATTATATTCAAAAAAGCACTGATTTATCAGTGCTTTTTTTTGCTTTTAAACATTCATTTTAATGAAAATCTTTTAAAAATAAAAAATGCCGTTTCTTTTGAAACGGCATTTTAATTATGATGAAAAATTACAATTATTTTTCTTCAACAATTTCAGCATCAACAATATCATCATTGGCATTATTGTTTGCTTGAGCAGCACCATCAGCAGATGCACCACCAGCTTGTTGGTCGTTCATTGCTTTGTAAAGCTCTTCGCTAGCTGCTTGCCATGCTTGGTTTAATGCTTCCAAGTTTGTATCTATGCCTACTATATCTTTTGCTTCGTAAGAAGCTTTTAAGTTTACTAAACAAGATTCGATTACTGATTTTTTATCTTCAGGCAATTTATCGCCATAGTCTTTCAATTGTTTTTCACTATTGAAAATTTGACTATCTGCCATGTTTATTTTTTCGATTTCCTCTTTCAATTTCTTATCCGCATCTTCATTCATACGAGCATCGTTTTTCATTTTTTCGATTTCTTCTTTGCTCAAACCACTACCCGCTTCAATACGAATGTTTTGTTGTTTACCTGTGCCTTTGTCTTTTGCGCTTACTTGCAAAATACCATTCGCATCGATATCAAAAGTTACTTCAATTTGAGGAACACCACGTGGTGCTGGAGGAATACCATCTAAGATGAAACGGCCTAATGATTTATTTTGATTAGCCATTGGGCGTTCTCCTTGTAAAACGTTGATTTCTACACTTGGTTGATTTTCTGCAGCAGTTGAGAATACTTCTGATTTTTTAGAAGGAATCGTCGTGTTGCTTTCGATTAATTTTGTCATCACACCACCCATTGTTTCAATACCTAAACTCAATGGAGTAACATCTAATAACAATACATCTTTTACATCACCACTTAAAACACCTCCTTGGATAGCAGCACCAATCGCTACAACCTCATCAGGATTAACCGAACGGTTTGGTTTTTTACCAAAGAATTTTTCAACTACTTCTTGAATTTTAGGAATACGAGTTGAACCTCCAACTAAAATTACTTCATCTAATTCACTTGCATCAATACCAGCGTCTTTCAATGCTTTACGGCAAGGCTCTAATGTTCTTTCAACTAAGCTATCTACTAATTGTTCGAATTTAGAACGGCTTAATTTTTTCACTAAGTGTTTAGGAACATTATCAACAGCAGTGATATATGGTAAATTAATTTCTGTTTCAGTTGAAGAAGAAAGTTCTACTTTAGCTTTTTCAGAAGCCTCTTTCAAACGTTGCCAGCTCATTGGATCTTTACGTAAGTCAATGTTTTCGTCAGCTTTAAATTCATCTGCTAACCAATCCATAATGGCATTGTCAAAATCATCTCCTCCTAAGTGTGTATCTCCGTTCGTAGATTTTACTTCAAAAACACCATCTCCTAATTCAAGTACAGAAACGTCAAACGTACCGCCACCTAAATCAAATACAACGATTTTTGAATCTTGACTTTTTTTATCTAAACCATAAGCCAAAGCAGCAGCTGTAGGCTCATTGATAATTCTTTTTACTGTTAAACCAGCGATTTCACCAGCTTCTTTTGTTGCTTGACGTTGTGCATCATTGAAGTAAGCAGGAACTGTGATAACCGCTTCAGAAACTTCATGTCCTAAAAAGTCTTCCGCCGTTTTCTTCATTTTTTGAAGCACCATAGCAGAAATTTCTTGAGGTGTATATAAACGACCATCAATATCAACACGAGGTGTGTTGTTATCTCCTTTTACTACTTTGTAAGCTCCGTGATTAATTTCACCAGTTACTTCATCGTATTTACGTCCCATGAAACGCTTAATACTCATAATTGTGTTTACAGGGTTTGTGATAGCCTGACGTTTAGCCGGATCACCTACTTTTCTTTCACCATTTTTTAAGAATCCAACTACCGACGGTGTGGTTCTTTTCCCTTCGTCATTTGCAATAACTACTGGTTCGTTACCTTCCATTACACTCACACAAGAGTTGGTTGTACCTAGGTCAATTCCTATAATCTTTCCCATTTTATTTGTTTTTTATTTCTTACCAATTGTCAAAATTTGTGCCATCGCATTTATTTCTTTTTTTTGCGCATACATGTCATAAAAAACGAATTTTTGGCATAAATTGTATGACTATTCGTCGAAAAGCACCTTCTTACCCCTATAATTTGTGCGTGTTGAATATTGTTGTCCAATTTTTAATAGTTTATTTTTCAAGACATCTTCCCTCTATTTTCTAATTTTTTATAAAATATTGTATTATTGCGCAACTTAAAATAGAAAAAATGAAAAAAATATTATTTGCTTTGGCATTTACCATGGAGTATATATTTTTTTGCTCGTCAAATTGAATATTATTTTCTTTGACAATAGTCAATATTTCACCATTTGTGGTCGCTAAATATTGTTGAAAAATGGTATTGTAGTTTTGAGCCTGCAGGCTTTGCATACCGACACATAAAAGAATGAAAACGTATATTTTTTTTATCATAAAAAGAAAATTTTTAAGCCAAGACGGAAAGTATGAATAATAAGTTAGTCAAAGAAAAAATAACTTGCCCTAAAAATTCATTGCATTATGACCATGCATGCAAAATAAACTTTAATTCCTCATATTGTATAAAAGAAATTCATCCATTATTCCTGATAAAAAAATTATTAATTTATTCTGGTACAAACTTTCTATTAAATTATTACTTTCGCCTCAAATATTTAATACAATGAAACACGCTTATATTTTTCCTGGACAAGGATCGCAGTTTACAGGCATGGGTAAAGATTTATATGACAATAATCCCTTAGCAAAAGAATTATTTGAAAAGGCAAATGATATTTTGGGTTTTCGAATTTCCGACATCATGTTTGAGGGAACAGCTGAAGACTTAAAACAAACCAATGTTACACAACCCGCGATATTTTTGCATTCCGTAATTTTATATAAAGTAACTGAAGGTTTAAAACCGGATATGGTGGCAGGGCATTCTTTAGGTGAATTTTCTGCTTTGGTAGCCAATGGATGTTTGAGTTTTGAAGATGGTTTGAAACTGGTTTCGCTTCGTGCGAATGCGATGCAAAAAGCCTGTGAATTAAACCCATCCACGATGGCTGCTGTTTTAGGTTTGGAAGATGCAAAAGTAGAAGAAGTGTGTGCATCTATAACGGACGAAGTGGTAGTAGCGGCCAATTACAATTGCCCTGGTCAGTTAGTGATTTCGGGTAGTATGAAAGGCATTGAAATTGCTTGTGAAAAGATGAAAGAAGCTGGAGCAAAACGCGCATTGGTATTGCCAGTGGGGGGGGCGTTTCATTCGCCATTAATGGAGCCGGCGCGCCAAGAATTGCAAGCAGCTATTGAAAATACCATGTTCTCAACACCGAATTGTCCTGTTTACCAAAACGTAACTGCAACGGGCATTTCGGATGCGACTGAAATAAAGCAAAATTTAATTACACAATTAACAGCGCCTGTTCGTTGGACCCAATCTGTATTGCAAATGGTTGCGGATGGGGCTACTCAATTTACTGAATGTGGGCCTGGAAATGTATTGCAAGGTTTAGTGAAAAAAGTAAGCAAGGAAGCCGAAACGAATAGTTTGTAATTTTTTGCCACGAAGGCTCAAATAAGCACAAAGAAAAAATCCGAAGTTTAAAAGTAAATCTATTTTTTATTATATTAAAAAGCAAAGCCCTTTAAGCACATAGGTGCTACAAAGGCAAATATGCTTCGTAGAGCAGATGCCTTTTAAAATGAATTTTGAGTTGCAATAAGAGAATAGATGATATCAAAAAAGGTGTGCATATTGCACACCTTTTTTGTGGAAATAAAAATTAATCTTTAATTAGTTTAAAAGATTTTGTTTGATTTTTAGTTTTAATTTTTAAAATGTAGATGCCATTTACCAAATTAGAATTTGGTATTTGAAATATCTTATCTGATGTACCTATAAATGTGTTATTCCAAATAGTTTGACCTTGAAGATTTTGAAGTGCCATTTTTAAATCCTGTTTTTCTTGATTTGGAATTGTTACATACCAAATATCGCTTGAAGGGTTAGGGTGGACAATAATATTATCTACTTCATTTAAATTAGAAGCCATTTTATGTCCTTGACCATGACCATCTTCTCTACAATCTGGGACAATACCTACAAATGTTTCTGAAACGTTATAACAAACATTTGATACTGTAAGTACTAAATCAGGCAAAGGACCAGCAGCTAGAAAATAGTTAAATGGGCAGTCTGAATATGTAGTTACTGCAAAGTTTTGACCTTGGTCAAGTGACCAAGTATAGTTGGTATTGTTAAGGTTGATAGCTCCAATTCCATATAATGGTTCGGAATAGCAATATGTAGAAAATAAACTAGGATAAGACGAAGGTGGAGGGATTTGAATACCTGCTGTTGCAGTAATTTTTTCAGATCCACAAGGATTTGAAATAATACAATGCACCATAGGAGAACCATCAAATTCTTGTGAGTCAAAATCGACAGTAAATGTAATTGAGTTATTAGATACAGTTACATTTATTGCTTGGTACTCACTTGTATATAATTGAACTGTTGCACCTACTGGTGGTGCTGGTACAATTTGATAGGTATATGAGGAACCATAACATAATAAACCATCTTGACCTAATGGCAAATCTGTTCTTTTTAATTGAAATGTATAGCCACATAAATCTACACAGTCTGAACCTTGATGACCTTTTAAGATTTCTTGATATGCCCATTGAGAACTATTTTGAGAAATATGTACATGATCTTCATTAATAGGTGGAGAATAATATCCATCAAAGTAAATTTCATTATTACAAACTAAATTTCTGTCATCAAATCTGGTCGACCAATTGAAATTAGGGTTTTTAAATCCAAGTGCACTAATGGCAGGAATGAACGTATGGCTTGCATTTAAAGTATTAAGATGAATTGCTTTAATTGCTGATGTTGATTGTAATTGTGTATTAATTGGGACATAAAAATCTTGAATAGCACTGAGCCTTCCACCTGGAACGACATCCATTGAACCGTTAGGATTATTATTTATTGTTGTAAATTTTCCTTTGTAATGTTTTATTATATAATGGTATAACCAAAAACCTGGTAATGTATATTTACTTTGAAAATATTTTTTTGTAATACCAGAAGTTGGAGAACTTGTTGTAGAACTTGAAGTATAATACGGAAGACTCCATTGCCAACCTGGTGGATCTATTAATGAACCTTTATACGTTTCAGTTGAGTTACCAGTGTTAGGCATAAATTTTAAATTAGCTTCAAATCCAGTTATACCAAGGTATGTATCACCTACCACATCAAGAGCGTTACCACCTGCATTAAAAACATTTGCCCCGTTGCTTGCACCATTAATTAATGCCACCTTTCTTAAGTTTTGGGGATACCCATGTGAGTTAGGAAGTCCATTTGAGTTTAAGTTATCATAATAACTGGAATGGAAACTTGCAGTTCTGTTTAAACCATCATTTTGTTCTATTAATAATTGGCGCGCAGCTTTAGACCTAATTTGTGACTCATAATTGATTGCTACATCTTGTTGTCCTGCAAAATTGCCTAAAAAATCTAAACCTTGTTGAAGTCCTATTGGAATATTAGCACCATCGTGTGGGCTATCGAAACTAATCCATTCTCTGCAATTATGTTGCATAGCAGGGTCGGCAGTTAATGCATACTGTTTTTCCATATAAGCCAAACCATATCTACTTATTTGACCGCCCATGCTTGGACCTACTATTGCTAATTTTTCGCTGCTAAGATTTGCATTTAGAGTTGAGTCAAGTTTCTGCACTAAGGCAATAAATACCATCGCGTTGCGTTCAATGTAATCCGTACCTCCGTCTGTCCATAAACGGTTCACTTGTTGGTTGCTGGCATTATGAACATAGGCAGGAATATGAAGAAAAGTCTTTACGAATATATTATCTGTCGTTATAAGAATATCTTCATTTAATCGAGGAAAATTAAGGATCACCACATCAAAGCCATTGTGCCGAAGTTCTTCGGCAAGTGTTCCAGGAACTAAAGGTAGTTGTTGAATTGTCAGATAATCATTATATATTTTTTGATAATTTCTTCCATTTCCTGCATCGAATCCATCTAAAAAAAGAACCGGTTTTTTTAACTTGTCTTCGCAATCTATACCATTTGGTTTATAACGATAAAAAATGTGGTAATCACCATAGCTTGTTGTAGGTTCGGTTTCATCGTATCCTTTAAAAGGGATTTTTGATTCTACTACATCATAAAATTCACACCCACCGCCTCTTAAACGTTCTCGTACTTGAACATTTTGTGAGCAAGAAAAGGCAGATTGGTCATCTAGTGTGAACGTATATTCAAGTTGATTTAATCCTATTTTATTGAACGTAATACGCTTTATTTCTCCTTCTGAAATAGAGAAGGTTTCATTGGTTGTTGAGTTTAGAATGCTGACTGACATTATTTTGCGGTCAGTGTTTGATAAAAACAATTCTTTTGATAAAACTATATTTGAAACCATTTCACTTTCTACCTCATTGGTTAGCAACCCTCCCATTCTGATATTTCGTGTGCCGTATGGCAATAATGGTAAATTATTGTCAGTTAATATTCCATATTTATCCATTTTCATTCTTCCGTCTGTTATTGCTAAAGAATCAATGAAACTATAATTGTAATCATAGACAACAAAAGGGAAGGTGGTATGGGTTAAATCATATTGATTGATTTTGTTTTTGAATTGATCAAAATTTTGTTCGTCAGCTATTGCATAAGTTGAGGTTGATAAGTCATACCAAGTTTGATTAAGCAGGGATTTATTGACCTTGGTATTTTGTGTTATAGCATTCAAATTACTCCAAGGATAGACTCTGTCGTAAAGGACACCATTGGGAATTCTATTAAGAATCAGTCGTTTACCATACACGCTATCAAATAATTGCGTGTAGTTAAAATTTTTTTCATCAAGATTGGTAAACGTTGAATCTTGTGCGAAACTTTTGTTTTGTATGACAAAAATGCAAATAAGCATAAAGCCAAATTTTAGTAAGTTGTTCATTTTGTTTGTAGGTTAAATTGTAAAAAAAATTATTGTTTTGTAATGTCAAAACGACCTTCGGTTAAATGGGCAATAGTGCCATCGGCATTGCGCATTTGAATATCGAATGTGCCCGAAAAAATATCTCCTGCCACAGCACCTTTTGAAACTTTACCTGAAAACTTCGTAATAGTAACTGTTGCAGGCAGGCTGTCATAAGCCACATAATAACCACTCCCACCAGGAACTCCACCACCACTCAGATTTAAGGAAGAATAACCACTTAGAACATATTTGTTTGCGTTGTGAGTTCCCAAAATGGATGTAAGGTTTTCAAGTTTGAAAATTAGATAAAAATCTCTTCTCGGATTTTGTGTAATTGCACTTATATTAATAGTGCCATCTGCATAAAAATGGTATTCAACTCCCTGGTTTCCAATTAGTGAAGGCATGTAACGATTGGTATAAGCAAGTTCTCCATTTACTTTACAACCGAAGGTGTTCGCTCCAGTTTGAGTTGCATCGGGCAATTTGGGTGTGGTGTCTTTCTTTTTGCAACACGCAAATAAGAAAATAAAAATTGCTGGGATAAGAATAGTATTTATTTTGTGTTTCATGTGATTTATTTTTTTATTTATGAATAGAAATTAATTTATTGTTTTGTAATGTCAAAACGACCTTCGGTTAAATGGGTAATAGTGCCATTCGCATTGCGCATTTGAATATCGAATGTGCCCGAAAAAATATCTCCTGCCACAGCACCTTTGGAAACTTTACCTGAAAACTTCGTAATAGTAACTGTTGCAGGCAGGCTGTCGTTCGCTACATAATAGGCTGACCCAAATAGAGTACCACCATTACTTAAATCTAATGTAGAATACCCACTTAACACATACTTATTTGCATTATGTGTACCTAGAATAGATGTTAAATCATCTAATTGAAAAACTATCCAAAAATCACGTCTTGGATTTTTCGTTATACAACTTAAGTTGACTCTTCCATTGGGTGATAAACTATACTCAACTCCTTCAATTCCAATTAGTGAAGGCATGTAACGATTGGTATAAGCAAGTTCTCCATTTACTTTACAACCGAAGGTGTTCGCTCCAGTTTGAGTTGCATCGGGCAATTTGGGTGTGGT
>Ga0114980_10001509_pt1 | contig 16753 bp, 11 predicted proteins | sample S_140806_EF_Meta_FD_87018 | JGI IMG/M metagenome (GOLD analysis project Ga0114980, IMG submission 87018) | Freshwater microbial communities from Lake Simoncouche, Canada to study carbon cycling - S_140806_EF_MetaG | ecosystem: Environmental > Aquatic > Freshwater > Lake | place: Lake...
CGGTGGCGACCGCAGCATTAAAACGAACCTCAACGGAATCCATGTTCGCCGTGCGGCCTTCGCCGCGGCAGCCCGGACAGACGTTGCGCAGGCGGCCCGAGCCGTTGCAGCGGGAGCAGGAGAGGTTGAACTTCATGGCGCCGGCGGTTTGACTGACCTGACCGGTGCCGTTGCACTCCGGACAGGAGGCGATGTTGCCACCGGCGGACCCGGAGCCGTGGCAGGTGGCGCAGGACTCCTGTCGGGAGATGCTTAAACGCACCTGGGTGCCGCGAATGGCCTGCCAGAAGTCGATGTTCAGGGTGTATTCGAGATCGGCGCCTTTTTCGGTCTGCTGGGGCTGGGCGCCGGAGCGGCCGCCGAAGAACTGACTAAAGATGTCGCTGAAGCGGCCTCCGGTGTCGGCTCCGGGGGCGGGGCGGCGGCCGGCCTGCTGGTTGATGAAGTCGGAGAAATCGAAGCCTTCAAAGCCCATGCCGGGGCCGGCGCCGGGCGGGGGTCCGCCGGGCGGGAAGCCGTTGTCGGAGTAGAAGCCGTACTGATCGAACATGGCCCGTTTTTTGGGCTCACTGAGAATGTCGTAGGCTTCCTGAACGGTTTTGAACTTGTCTTCGGCGGCTTTGTCGCCGGGGTTGAGGTCGGGATGATACTTGCGGGCGAGGCGGCGATAGGCCTTCCGGATCTCATCGTCCGATGCTTTCTTGTCGACACCCAAGGTGCCGTAGTAGTCTTTGCGTTCCGGCATGGCATACCTCGGCGGTGGGGCCGTTCAGCGGCGGCCCCACCGGCCCGGGACTGGTGACTACTTCTTGCCTTTGTCGTCGACGTCGACAAACTCGGCGTCGACGACCGAATCGGCCGGCTGCTCCGCCTTGGGCTCGGCGCCGGGGGCGGGTCCGCCGGGGGCGCCTTCGCCGGTTGGCGACTTATACATCACTTCGGCAAGCTTGTGGCTGGCCTGGGTGAGGTTGTCGATCGCGGCGTTGATCTTGGCGGCATCGCCCTCCTGGACCGCCTTTTTGGCTTCCTCGAGAGCGGCTTCGACGGTTTTGGCTTCGGCCTCGCTGACCTTGTCGCGATGATCTTTCAGGGTCTTTTCGACGGAGTAGATCATGCCGTCGGCTTTGTTGCGGGCTTCGACGCTGTCGCGGCGCTTCTGGTCGGCGGCGGCGTTTTCCTTGGCCTCGCGGGCCATCTTCTCCACCTCGTCCTTGCTGAGGCCGGACGAGCCGCTGATGGTGATCTTCTGCTCGTTGTTGGTGGCTTTGTCCTTGGCCGTGACGTGCAGAATGCCGTTGGCGTCGATGTCGAAGGTGACTTCGACCTGGGGCACGCCGCGCGGCGCTGGCGGGATGTTGCCGAGTTGGAAGACGCCGAGCTGCCGATTGTCGGCCGCCATGGCGCGCTCACCCTGGAAGACCTTGATTTCGACCGAGGTCTGGTTGTCCGAGGCGGTCGAGAAGGTCTCGCTCTTGCGCGTGGGGATGGTTGTGTTGCTCTCGATGAGCTTGGTGAAGACGCCGCCGAGGGTCTCGATGCCGAGCGAAAGCGGGGTGACATCGAGCAGCAGGACGTCCTTGACCTCGCCGCCGAGCACACCGCCCTGAACGGCGGCGCCGATGGCGACCACCTCGTCGGGGTTGACCGAGCGGTTCGGCTCCTTGCCGAACATGTCGCGGACGATCTGCTGGACCTTCGGGATGCGAGTGGAGCCGCCGACCAGGACGACTTCGTCGATCTGCGCGGGCGAGAGCTTGGCATTCTTGAGCGCCCGCTCACAGGGAGAGAGCGTGCTGCGGAGAATGTCGTCGATCATCTGCTCGAAGCGGTTGCGGGTCAACTTCATGACCAGGTGCTTTGGGCCGCTGGCGTCGGCGGTGATGAACGGCAGGTTGACTTCGGTTTCGAGCGTGGTGGAGAGCTCGATTTTGGCCTTTTCGGCGGCTTCTTTGAGCCGCTGCCGGGCCATGTTGTCGTTCATCAGATCGATGCCGTTCTCTTTCTTGAACTCAGCGACGATCCATTCCATAATGCGGTCATCGATGTTGTCGCCGCCGAGATGGGTGTCGCCATCGGTGGACTTCACTTCGACGACGCCGTCGCCGACTTCGAGAATTGAGACGTCGAAGGTGCCGCCGCCGAAGTCGAACACCGCGATGGTTTCGTTCTTCTTCTTATCGAGACCGTAGGCGAGCGCGGCAGCCGTAGGCTCGTTGATGATGCGCATCACCTCGAGGCCGGCGATCTGGCCGGCGTCTTTGGTGGCCTGCCGCTGCGCGTCGTTGAAGTAGGCCGGGACGGTGATGACCGCCTTGCTGACCTTTTCGCCGAGGTAGGATTCAGCGGCTTCCTTCAACTTGGTGAGGACCATCGAAGAGATTTCGGGGGCCGAGAGCTTCTTGCCCTGCGATTCGACACGGGCATCGCCGTTGTCCCCGGGGGTGACCTTGTAGGGGACCAGCTTCTTTTCGGCGTCGACTTCGTCGAAGCGACGGCCCATGAAGCGCTTGATGGAGTAGATGGTGTTTTCCGGATTGGTGACGGCCTGCCGCTTGGCCACCTGTCCTACCAGGCGCTCGCCGCCCTTGGTGAAACCGACGACGGAAGGGGTGGTCCGCGCACCTTCCTGATTGGGGATGACGACCGCTGACCCCGCTTCCATTACGGCAACAACGGAGTTGGTGGTGCCAAGGTCAATTCCAATGATTCTGCTCATGACTAGAACTTTTGCCTCCTGCTTTAGTCTACTACAAGTATTGAATCTGCGCGACTCACTGTCAAGTAATATTTTAGCAGGATGGACTCAGGTTCTAGCCGGGAAGGAGTTTGCTGATGTCGTTATAGAGGACGAAGACGACGAGCATCATGAGGAAGACGAAGCCGAGCCTGAAGACGGTTTCTTTGACCTGGAGGCTGAGGTCGCGGCGCATGATCATTTCGATGGCGAGCATGAGGATGGTGCCGCCGTCGAGGATCGGGATGGGCAGGAGGTTAAAGATAGCGAGATTCAGGCTGACGGCGGCCATGAGGCCGACGAAGGAGGCGAGACCCTCGCGGGCGGCGTCGCCGCTGAGGCGGGCGATGCCGACGGGTCCTTCGAGGTTTTTGGGAGACATGCGGCGCTCGACCATGCCGCGGAGGAACTGGACGATCAATCCGGCGCTGCGGAAGTTCTGGCGGGCGGATTCGCGGAGGGCTTCGGCGAAGGGGAGCGAGACGAAGGTGACGCGGGGCGAGAGCTGGACGCCGAGCATGTAGCGTTTGGCATCGCCTTCGCCGACGGCGCGGGGCGTCACCTGCGCCTTGCGGATTTCGCCGCTGCGGCTATAGGTGAGTTCGACCGGTTTTCCCTGCCCCTCTTTGAGCAGGGACAGCAGCTTCTGTGTGGAGCGCAGGGCGACACCGTCGAGGGCGACCAGCAGATCGCCGGCCCGCAGGCCGACGCGGGCGGCTTCCATATCGGGACTGACGCCGCCGAGTTGAATCTCATGCTGCGCGGCCCAGCCGAGGGAGCCGACACCGATCTGTTCATCGAGGGCCGGGGTGACCGTGACGATGACCTGCCCGGACCCGCGCGCCAGGACGACGGGGACGGGGCGGTTGGTGGCGGCTACTTCGGCAATGGTTACGTCCTCCCAGGTGGGGTCGGCGATATCGTCGAAGCGGGCGATGCGGTCGCCAGGGAGGACGCCGGCTTTAGCGGCAACCGAGTCCTTGGCGACAAAACCGACCACGGCGGGGCCATCGGCGCCGACGATTTTCGGGTAGCGGTAAACAAAGAGCCCGGTCAGCAAGACGAGGGCCAGCAGGATGTTCATGGCCGGACCGGCGAAGGCGATGATCATGCGTTGCCAGCGGGGTTTGGCGAGAAAGCTGCGGGGGTCTGCGACGGCGCCGTCGGGGGAGTCCTCATCGGCGGCCTGTTCGCCGGTCATCTTGACATAGCCGCCGAACAGGATCAGCGACACGCGGAAATCGGTCTCGCCGCGGCGGAAGCCGAACAGGCGGGGACCGAAGCCGAACGAGAAGGCTTCGACGCGGACGTCGAAGTAGCGGGCGGCCCAGTAGTGACCCAGTTCGTGAATGAGGATCATGATGCCCAGCAGGACGAGGACCCACCAGACGTTTTGAAAGAAGACCATAGAGTTGGCTATCCTACGAGCGCGCGGGCCGTCTGGCGGCTGGCGCGATCAATCTCCAGCACCTCTTCGACGGTGCGAGGGGTGCGATTGGGTACCTTTTCGAGGGTTTCCCTGACGACGCGGGCGATGCCCGGGAAAGAGATCCGCCCGGCCAGGAAGGCTTCGACGGCAACTTCGTCGGCGGCGTTCAAGGTACAGGTGGCAGACCCGCCGGCGGTTTGGGCAGCGTAGGCGAGGGCGAGCAGGGGGAAGCGGTCGAGGTCCGGGGGTTCGAACTCCCAGGTGCGGGCGGTTTTCCAGTCCATGCGGGGCACGGGGGCGGAGGCGCGGGCGGGGTAGGTGAGGGCGTACTGGATGGGCATCCGCATGTCGGTGGCCGAGACCTGGGCGATGACGGAGCCGTCGTTGTACTCGACCATGGCGTGAATCGAGGACTGCGGGTGGACGACGACCTCGACTTCGGCCGGGGGGAAATCGAAGAGCCAGCAGGCTTCGATGACTTCGAAGCCTTTGTTCATCATGGTGGCCGAATCGATGGTGATGCGCTGGCCCATTTTCCAGGTGGGGTGGTTGAGGGCCTGGGCGACGGTGACCTTTTCAAGATCGGCCTGCGGGGTGCGACGGAACGGGCCACCGGAGGCCGTGAGAATCAGCTTGGTGACCTCATCGCGACGGCCGGCGCGGAGGCATTGGTGGGCGCCGTTGTGCTCGCTGTCGACGGGAATCATCTCGGTACCGGCTTCGCGGCAGGCAGCCATGACGAGTTGACCGCTGGCGACGAGCACCTCTTTATTGGCCAGCCCGATTATTTTCCGGCGGCGGACGGCTTCGTAGGTGGCCTCCAGGCCGGCGACGCCGACGATGGCGGACATGACGATGTCGACCTCCGGGGCGATGGCTGCGGCCAAGCGTCCGGTTGCGCCATGGGAGAGTTCCGGAGGTCGGACGCCGGCGGTGGCGAGTTTGCGGGCGAGTTCGTCACACAAATCGGCGGTGGCGACGACGGCCACGGCGGGAGAAAACTCGCGAATCTGGTCGACCAGGAGGTCCAGATTGCTTCCGGCGACGAGGGCGTAGACAGCAAATTCTTCGCGTCGGCGCCGGACAACGTCGAGGGTGTTGGTGCCGATCGAACCGGTCGATCCGAGTAGGGTGAGGGTCTTCATCCAAGCAGACAGCTCTATGGTATCACTCGGTTAGCAGAAGATCGGAGGAAGGAAGCACCGGGAGACAAGGAACCCCGAGGGGCGACGGGAGGGATGCTTCAGGGGTCTATATTGAGGTTAGTCTCGCTTTGGTGGGAGTTGCCCCCCCGTCTTACTTTCAATATTAGAATATGATTTTTGGAATCGCAAGAGTTTTTTTCTGAAAAAGTGGAGACGATGGCTTATGCCGTCGTCTTGCTCTTGACTTCGACGCCGGCGATTCCCTCTAAGACTTTGATTGTGCTGCAGATATCCTCATCGCCGGAGCCGAGGGAGATGGCGGCCTGGAACATTTGCTGGGTTAAAGCGGTGAGCGGGAGGGGTACGCCGATCTCTTTGGCCGAGTCCAGCATGAGGCCGATGTCCTTGTGCATCCATTTGACGGAGAAGTTGGTGGAGAAGTCGCGGCGGAAGACGTAGGGGGCCTTGAAGGAGATTAATCCGCTGCGGGCGGCGGAGTTGCTGAGGATATCGACCATGAGGTCGGGATCGACGCCGGCCTTGGTGGCGAGCACCATGCCTTCGTTGAAAGCCTGCAGGAGGTTGGAGAGGATCAGATTCTGGGTGAGTTTGGCGTTCATGCCCAGGCCGGGGCCGCCGCAATAATACAGTTGCTTACCCATGGGTTCGAAGTAGGGCTTGACGGCGGCGAAGACATTCTGGTCGCCGCCGATCATGAAGGTGAGGGTGCCGCCTTCGGCGCCGGGTTTGGAGCCGGTGCAGGGCGCGTCGAGGAACTCGACGCCTTTCGCTTTGCAGCGCTCGGCTGCCGAGCGGCTGTAGGAGGGGGCGACCGTGGAGGCATCGACAATGACGGTGCCGGGCTTGGCGCCTTCGAGCAGACCGTTGGCGCCGAAGATGACGGCTTCCGACATGGCGGTGTCGCCGACGATCAGGAAGATGCAATCGGCGTTCTCGGCCACCTCTTTGGGAGTGGCGCAGGGCCGAGCGTTGGACCGGCCTTGAGCGAGGTCGGTGACCTTGGAGGCCGAGTAGGACCAGAGGGCCACATCGTGACCGGCGTCGAGAAGGTGCCGGGCCATGGGATGACCCATGATGCCCAATCCGAGAAAGCCGAGTTTTGCCATAACGGGCTTATTGTATCGCTATCGGAGGTTGGCGAGGAGCCGCAGGATAACGAGGTCGGAGGGCTGGAAGGTGGTCGAAGGGATCATCTGTTGTTCCTCTTCGGAATGCGCGACATGGGTACGAACGAGAGATCGGAATTGCTCGATCGAAACGCCCAAAGCTTCCGCAGCTTCGGATTCCGAATAATAGGACTTGGATGCTCGAGTAGCTAGCATGAAAAGGGTTCCTTGGAGCTGGTCTTTCTTCGATTGTAGAAAGAAAGCGCCAAGTACCCAATTAGCAAGAGTGCCTAGATGTCGATGGTTTTTTCCTGATTAATTGCAGGCCCGGGCGGCTCTTTCTCCCGAGAACCCAACTTTGTTCCTTAGGGAGACGCGGAGCGAATCGACGTGGAAGAGGTTGGCCGATGGGGGCACCGGAAGTGGGATCTCGAGTTGGAAGGCCCCTCCGGTGCGGATGCTGAGTTCGTTCGAAAAGTATTCGGCGGCGTAGGTGGCGATGTTCAGGTCTTTCAGCTCGGCGCCGTTCAGGAACAAGGAGATGGCCGTGAGATCGCGCGTCGAACTCGACCCGGCGACACGCAAGGCCAACTGCCCGGCCGTCAGGGCGTAGCAGGCGTCTGTCAACTGGGGCGCAGAGCGCGGCACGGTAGCTCTGGCCGCCCCAGGCACCGCCGGCTGCAACTGGCCGGCAATTTCAAGCCTACTGACACGAGCGGTGAGGTAACCGGCAACCGTACCCGGCCCGGCAATGGTGGCGGCAAACTGCCGCTGCCCGGCGGCGAGTGAGAAGTTGAGTTGGCGGCGGCCATTGGCGGCAAACACCACGGCGGGATCGGCCTGATTGACCTGGGCGTCCCCGGCGCCGGTGTCGGGCTGCATTTCAAGCGACAAGGTACCACTGACCGCAATAGGATACGCCCGATCGAACTGCACCACCAGGGGAATGCTGCCACCCGCGGGCGCGGCAAGGGTGGGCATTCCGGACAGGCGTAGGCCGGTGACCGGCGGCAGTTCGACCGCCAGCGAGCAGGTGCGGCTGACGGCGGCACGGCGGGCATCCTCCACGAGGACCATCGGTTCGGCCTTGCCGGGCACCTGCGGAGTACCTGAGATCGTACCGTCCGCGCTGAGGGCTAGACCCGATGGCAGTTGCCCCTCAGAGCGGAACCGGTAGGGTGGGACGCCGCCATCGGGGATCACCTGCGTCCGGTAGAAGGAACCTACCGTAGCCGGGGGCAATGGACAGTCACCGAGGAGCCGGAGCGGCTTGGGGGTGACGAACTGCTCACACTGTTGGGTGGCCACGATGCCGTTGCCGTCGCGGACCGCAACAGTGAACACGGCAGTGCCAGGAGCAAGCGGAATACCGCTCAAGCGACCCTCCGAGCTGAGGGTCAAACCGGCCGGCAACGCGCCGCTCGCCGTCCAGACGTAGGGCGCCACGCCTCCTTCGGTGGCGAGCGCCGCTTCGAACGACCGGCCGAGTTGAGCGGGCGGCAGTGGACAGGAGGAGATACTCAAGGGCGCCCGGCGCACCCCGATCGCACAAGCCTTGCCCGCGGCCAGTCCATCGCGGTCCCGGACAACGATCTGAAATTGAAACGCCCCGGCGGCGTTGGGAGTGCCCTGTAGTTGGCCGTCCGGGCTTACGACCAGACCAGGGGGCAGGATTCCCACGGCGCTCCAGGAGTAGGGCGCCGTTCCCCCGGAAGCTTCTAAACCAATCTGCACGGCTTGACCAGTCTCAACGGGAGCCAGCGGACAGGCCGTCTCAAGGTTCAAAGCGGGCTCCTCGACCGTCAGATTGCAGGTCAACCGGCTCGTGCGGCCCGCGGCGTCATTCACCTCAAGAGCGTAGACGAAGCGTCCGGACACCGCTGGGATGCCCGCGAATCTCCCGTCCCCGGAGAGAGAGATACCCGGAGGCAGGGCCCCGAAGGCCGTCCACCGGTGCGGCGGCAATCCGCCACTGGCCTGGGACAGTTCGTCGTAGCCGACGCCGGCGGTGCCCGATGCCGCGGGACAGGCAGTCACGGTCAACTGCGTGAGCCGAGGCCGGACGTTCAACGAACAAGTGCGAGAGGCTGGTTCCACGTCGGACCGCGGGTTGCCGGCTACTCGGACTATGAAATTGTAGGACCCGGCCGTCACCGGGGTACCCGATAATACCCCATCCTCACTCAACTGCAGACCAGCCACCGGGCTCAAGCCGTTCTCGCCCCAGGACCAGAGATACGGGCCGGGCGCACCGGCCGCACGCAGCGTTTGCCGGTAGATGGAGCCTTCGGCCACCTCCGGCAGCGGGCAGGTACCGCTCAGAATCTGCAGCGTGGCCGGCAGGACTTCGAGGGTGATCCGTTGCGCTAGGGTCTCCTCGACCCCGTCGATGCGCGTGGTCACCCGGACGGTGAATTGATAAACACCAACCGCCGTCGGCGTGCCACTCAGAACCCCGGACGGGGAGAGGGAGAGGCCAGGCAGGAACTGGCCCGGATCGGGCAGAAGGCTCCACTGATAGGCCGAGCCGCCTTCGGCGGTGAAGATGGCGGAGTAAGCCGTGCCAATGCGCCCATTTGGCAGTTGGCCGCCCGAGGTGATCCGCAAGCCGGGACTTAACTGGCCATCGCGGGCCCGAAACAGATAGCGGCCGATGACGGGGGCATTCAAACGGCGCCGGGCGAGCGCTTGGGGACCGCTGTCGAGAAACGCACCGGAGATTAGCGAACCCGGCAATTGAAAACTGGTTCCGGGTTGGCCGGATCCGTTCGACCAGCCGACGGAGGCCGGAACCCCACCAAATCCACCCGAGCCACCCGAGGCATCGCCCGTTTCCCAAACAATCCGCTCGTAGTTAAACTCAACATCGAAATTGCCGGATCCAGTATCGGAACGATCGATCAAAATGACCTGAAAGCGGTTCAGCTTGTCGTCATGACTGGCAAAGTACCCAACGTCCAGATAGTTGGCTCCAAAGGCCTGGCGACCGTTAACCTTATCCTCGCCAAAGGTCACCAACCGGGACCGCGCGCCCCGGGTATCCACATCGGCAAAAAACGGCGCGATGATTTCGGTGCGAGTGCTCTCCAGACCAAACGGTGTGTAGGTGGACAACGACCGGTCGAAGGTGATGTTGCCGTTGTTGTTGACCCAGCAACCGCCCCGCAGACGGCCGAAAAAGTTAATCGGGAAGGGAAGCGAAACGAAGGGACCAGAGCCGTCATCGTTGCGCGGCACCACCCGCGATTTAAAACCGGGCAGATCCCGGATCGCTTGCCCTTCCATGGATTGCGGAGAGGCCAGCGCACCGGCCAGAATCGCCAGGAGGGGCAGCAAAAGTCCGGTTTTTTTCAGCAGTACTTTGCTCGGTTCGGCAGCAGGCTCAACCCCGGCCTGGGGCTGCGCATGGCCCGGACCGCACTCTTCGACGGCGCTCGCCAGCGCGAGAAGACTCCGGGAAAACTCCCGCTCCTCCGCCAAGACATCCTTGCGATGACTGGCCGGCATCAGCGGACCTCCGGCGCGAAAGCGGGGAGCAGGGTGAATGCCGCTTCGCCCCGCTCGAAATCCAGGAAGTGGGTGATGTGCTTAAGCGAGTCATGCAGCCGCACCAAGCCCGACCCGACGGCCCAGGCCCCCACCGGCTGACAGCCGCAGTTGCCGGCCAACACTTCCCTGGCCTGCTCATCCCATCGGCGGAATTCGCCGGAACCATGCACGGTCAGCAGAAAATCACCAGACCAGACCAGCCCGACCGCTCCCGGAGGAGCCTCCACTTGGCGGGAGGCGGCGCTCCTGACATCGGTGAAGGCGAGGGTTCCCGCGGCATCGATCGTCGCCAGCCGACCACCACCCGGAGCGAAAGCGCCCACGATACCTTCGCCGGTCGCCACGGGAACCAGGTCGTCATTCTCCCGCCACAGCGCGGCACGATCCTCCTGCCCAAGCAGCGCCGCGCCCCCGTCGTCTGACAGGCTGAGCGCCCGTAAGCCGCCGGCGACCCGAATCTCCCGCACCAGGCTGCCATCCGCGGCCCGGTAAACGCGGCAATGTCCACCCTGCTCGCCACAGGCGAGCCAGGCCGAAGCCCGAGCATTCCAGACCGGAGCGACCCAATCCTGCGATCCGAGGTCCAACACACCGGTCACGGTCAGGGATTCATTCCAGGTCAGCAGCTGCCAGCCGGCCGCGCTGCGCACCAGTGCCCGCGACCCCGCCGGCCACACCGACTCCGCTGGACCATCCCAAATCCGGCGCCCCAAACTCAAACGTCCCGCCACACCCTCCACCGCTAGCAAGTGACCACCCTCCGGCTCCAGCGCCACGTCGACGGCGGGGGGCGGCAACACTCGGCCCGAGCCCGCCCAACAGACGAGGGCCGCGAGAAAGAACACTCCGATGCTGAGATGGCGCATGAACAAGCCTCCGGGACCGATCCCCTAGGGAGATATCGACCGGCGCCGGGGAAAACTTTACCCCCTGCCAGGTCCGTAGTCCGGGTGGTAATCTAAAGAGGGCGTAACCTTCGCCGGGCCTCGGGCGTCCTCCCCTGCGAAGTCGTCCGTCCGCGGTTGCTCTACGCGGTTAATTTGCATGGAAGACGTTGGTGCACACAATATGTCGGCGATACTGAACCCCACTCCCCAACCGACCCCGTCTGGCCAACCGGCCAAACTGGCTCCGGCCCTCCCTCCCGATGCTCCGGCCGGAGGCCGGTGGAAACCCTTCCTGATCCTGGCGCTCGTGGCTGGCGCGGCATGGGCGGGCTACGAGTTTGGCTACAAACCGCTCGAGGCCAAGAAGGCGCAGACGGTTGCCGTGGTCATTCCAACGACGGTCGTCGAACGAGGCACCCTCGAAAAGCGGACCCGTATCGCAGGCACCACGGCAGCAAAGAACTTTGCAACCATCACCGCCCCCATGATCCGGGGGCCGGAGGGCAACCGTCCCATGGTTCTCCTCAGCATGGCCGACTCGGGCGCGCTGGTCAAGCAGGGCGATGTGATTGCGCGGATCGATGGGCAGAGCCTGCAGGACCATATTGACGACGTGAAAGATACGGTCGAAGCCGCCCTCGCCGATGTGCGGAAGCGCAAGGCGGAGTTGGAGATCGACTGGAAGAATCTGGAGCAGACGGTCCTGGTGGCCAAGGCCGATCTCGACAAGGCCCGGCTGGAAGCTTCCGCCGCCGAAGTCCGGACGGAAGTGGAGCGCCAGCTCCTGCAGCTCTCCTTTGAAGAGGCGCAGGCCCGCTACAAGCAGCTGCAATCGGACTTCGAAAACACGAAAAAGTCGCAGGCCTCCGAGTTGGCGATTCTGAATTTTACCCTTGAGCGGCACAAGCGCCATCTGGCCCGTCATGATGCCGACGTCAAGCGGTTTTTGATAACCGCTCCGATGGACGGCTTGGCGGTGTTACAGTCGGTCTGGGGTGGCAGCTCCATGCGCACGATTGAACAGGGCGATCAGGTCACACCGGGGCAGCCGTTCATGAAAGTGGTTAATCCGAACAGCATGATGCTCGAAGCCAAAATCAATCAGGCCGAAAGCGATGATTTCCGGCTGGGCCAAACGGCCGAGATCCGCCTCGATGCCTTCCCGGGCATGGTGATGAAGGCGAAAGTCTTCAGTATTGGCGCGATTGCCACCGGCGGCTGGCGGCAGAACCCTTATATCCGCAGCATCCCGCTCAAACTCGCCATTGACGGCTCCGATTCCCGCCTGATTCCGGACCTATCCGGCTCGGCGGACGTAGTTCTCGATCAGGTAAAAAACAGTCTCATTGTTCCCCGGCAGGCGGTTTACCGGCAGGACGGCAAGGCATTTGTCGACGTCAAAACTGCCCAGGGGTTTTCCGCACGCGAGGTTACGGTCGGCCTGACAAACGATACCCACGCTTCAATCCTAGGCGGCCTGCAGCAGGGCGAGCAGATCCGGCTTAGCCACTAAGGATCCATGCCGGGGGAGTAACCCCTCAAAGTTACTCGCTCGGAACCAATTCCTGGGGCCGTTCGTCGACATTCTCCATCTGTTTTTCCACCTCGATCTGTTCCTGGCACTTGACGCAATAGTTAGCCCAGGGGATCACCTGCAGGCGTGCTGGCGAGATCGGCTCGTCGCACTCGGCGCAGATGCCGTAGCTTTCATCGTCGATTCTGACCAGCGCAGCCCGCACCTCACGAAGGTCCAACGCCGTCTGGTGGAGCAAACCACTCTGAAACTCCCGGTCTACCAACTGAAGCCGGGCATCGAATTCGTCCGGTGATACCTGAACCTCCAGGTCATCACGGCGAGCCAGCCGGTTTTGCAACTCGATCTGTTTGGCGAGTAGCATCGCGTGGAACTTTTTTCTGTCAGATTGATTCATTAAGAACTTTCATCCTAGTATACAGCCAAACGGATTGCCCGCCGGTTACCGCCACCGCCCTTCGAGTGGTGCCGGCGGATCCGCAATCGACTGAAACATGCCCACCCGGACCGTATCAGTTCCCTTCATCGTTAAAAGCGGCATCAGACCCTGGGCGATCATACGCTCAGCCGCCTGCAAGGTCAGAAGCACTTCGGCGCAGGGCTTTACCTCGGAACTGCCACAGTCCACGTAAGCGTGCAAAGGCAATCCGTCGATGTTTTGAAACTGCCCGGGGCGCATTTGCCAACGGTTGACGGCGAAGGCGTGCGCGGTAAGTTGCACACAGGCATACATGGAATTGGCCCACAGGTATCCGGCATGCTCCGAAGTGCGGTTCGGCATCTCCTCGAAGGCGAACCGCTCCACGGGATTCGATAGCCTGCCATAGGGCAACCGGACCAGGAACCGCGGCAGGGCCAAACCAATCCGCCGTGCCTCGGGCAGTAGCCGCATCTCGCGCCAAAGCGGGTCACCCTCTTCCCAATCCTCGGTGTGCCGCAGATCCTCGGAATTCTTGACGCCCAGAATCGACGGGTCCGCCCCGGACAAGAGCGGCGCTCCGGAATGGTCGGCAATCATGGCCAATCGGGCGAACAGTTCGATCTCGTCGATCCAGGGCCGAAAATAGAGATCGGCTCCGAGCAGCGACCACGGCTCCCCCTCCGCCGGCTGCGTAACCAACAACCGGTACAGGGCGGTCGTCCGCAAGTCGCTAGCCGTGGCGAGGTCGGCAATTAACTCCGCCTTGCTGACATCGAGAAGGTAGAGCCGCAGCTGCGAATCCGTTTCGGTGTGGCGCACGAGCCAATCGAGCGCTCGCCAGGAGCTTTCGAGGGCCTGAAACTGGGGCTGGTGCAAAAGCGCCCGCATCTGCCCGGCGATCGTCTCGTCCAATTCAGCCAGCAGCGCTTTCTGCTGCGGGTCCTTGGTTTGTTCGAGATGAGGAGCCACCAGGTCGTGCACGTAGGCCAGCAGGGCATCGGCGGGCTTTCGCCGGGCGGTGGACTGCGGAGCGGGCTCGGCACCGTCGACAATGGCGTCGAGCAGGCTGCCGGTTACGATGCCAGCCTCCGGCGCCGCGGCGGGCGGCTCAGGCGGTTTCGCCAGGCTGCCCAGGATCTCGTCGGTAGCGGCCCGGAACGACGCCGGATTCTCGAGACGCCGGCGCATCTGCTGCAGGGCGGCAAACAGCGGCTGCGTGGCCAGGATGCGATCGGGATGAAAGTCGTCGAGTTCCGCGATCGCCAGGTTAGCCGCGGCCCCATCGGCGCCCAGGGGAAGGCGCAACTGGATGTTTAGGCTACGCATCACGCTGTCAATCTCGTCGCGATCGACAGCCAAGGGGCGGCGCCCGGCCAGCGGCTCCACGACTCCCCGGCTCGTCCGCCCGGAAAAATCACCCAAGATCAGAATATGAAACGGCGCATCGGGCTCCGGCCGCGCGGTCGAACGCCGCAGCGGATCGACATCCAGAAATACTTCAGGCATTGCAGTTTTCGCCATGGCGCTCCCGATTATACACGCGGTAGGTGTAACATGACCCCATCAGCGTTTCCCTCGACGGAGTTTTTCCGTCATTTGCGCGCGTGATAAGGGAAGGAACCATAACCGGATGACCTCAGAAGCCATACTCGATCCCTTTGCCCGCCTCGACCCGCGCACGCTCGACGCGCTGCGGGAGGTCTTCGACCGGGTCAGCTATCACGAAAAGTCGGTCGAGGCCATTCTGCCGGCCGGCCTGAACGGAAATGCCACCGCAGAAGGCGCGGCGCCCATGGTGCTTCGGGCGCTCGGCGGACCGACGCCGCTCGGGCTGCTCATCCGGCTGTTTCTGCTCTCCGCTCCGGTAGCCGAGGAATTAGTGGCCGAACTGTTCGGCGAAAGCCTGGTCGCCGCGCTCACCGCCGGTGGGCTTCTGGAGGTGACACCCCAGGGGCTGGCTTGCCCGGTGATCATCCAGCCGGTGCGCGGGTTCTATATCGTCTACGACCCCGTTGCGGCCAAACTCTCGCCGGTGGGCAAGTACCTGGTCATGGGCATGGGCACCAGCTCGCTGGCTCCGGCCAATGCCGCGCCCCGCCGCCACTTCCGCCGCGCCCTCGACGTCGGCTGCGGCGGCGGCTTTCAATCCTTCCACCTGGCCGCGCACTGCGACGAGGTGGTGGGCCTCGATATCAACCCCCGCGCGTTGAGCCTCGGCCGCCTGGCCGCCCGCCTGAACCGGACCGGCAACACCGATTTCCGGCTCTCGAACTTCTATGCCGCCGTCGAAGGAGAAAAGTTCGACCTGATCCTCTCCAACCCTCCCTTTGTCATCTCGCCGGAATCGGAGTTCCACTACCGCGATGGCGGCCTCGGCGCCGACCGGGTTACCGAAACCGTCATCCGCAACGCCAGCAGCTATTTGACCGAAGGCGGCATCGCCGTCATTATTTGTGAGTGGGCCATACTGCAAGGAGGTGAACCGCACGACCGGCTCAAACAATGGGTAGCCGGCAACGGGTGCGATGTGTGGGTTTCCACGAGCAAGGGAGAGGACCTGCCCTCCTACGCCATGTCTTGGCTGCGCGCCTACCGGGCGCACCTCTCTCCCGAGGAGTTCCACCGCACCTACAATCGCTGGCTGGACTACTACGACGATCTCCACATGACCGGAATCCAAACCGGACTCGTCGTTCTGCGCAAGCGCGCCGGCGGTAACTGGCTGTACATCGACGAAGCGCCCCCGGTGATCCGCGGCCGTTGGGGAGAAACGCTGCTGCAGTTATTCGCGATCCACACGCTGCTCCACCAGGCTACGGTAGACGAGCTGCTCGACCAACCCTACCAGCTCGCCAGCGCCGCCCGCATGCGCCACGTCTACCAGCAGGTGGGCAGCCGCTGGTCGTCGACCGAAGCGGAGATCTTTCTCGAAGAGCCGCTGCCCTACAGCGGGCGCATCGATCAGTACACCGCCGGGCTGCTCTCCCGCTGCGACGGCACCGTCCCCCTGCGGGAACTGGTCGCCGCCATGGGCGATGCCGTCGGGGTCAGCTTTCCCGAGATTGTGGACGCCTCGCTGCCGATTCTGCGCGGGTTGCTGCAGCGGGGCTACCTCATCCCGGCGTCGCTGTTGCCGCCCGGCGACGAGGCGCCCCCGGCATGAACCTGCCGCTGGCGGGTATCCGGGTGCTCGACCTGACCCGGGCGGTAGCCGGGCCGTTCTGCACGATGATGCTGGGCGACCTCGGCGCCGAAGTGACCAAGGTTGAAGAGCCGGGCGCCGGCGATGAAACGCGCCAATGGGGCCCGCCCTTCCACGGCGACGACAGCACCTACTGGCTGGGACTCAATCGCAACAAAACCAGCGTCGCGCTCGATCTCAAGGCCGACCGCGCCGCCGTCCTCGCCCGTATCGCCGCCTCGGATGTACTGGTCGAAAACTTCCGCCCCGGCGTGATGGACCGCCTCGGCTTCGGCTACGAGCAACTGGCGCAGCCTGCGCTGATCTACGCCTCGGTAAGCGGCTTCGGCCCGGAGTCCTCGCAGCCTGGCTACGACCTCATGATTCAGGCCCTCAGCGGCCTCATGCATACCAGCGCGCTGCCCGGGAACACCGTTGGGAAAACCTCCTTCCCCGTTGCCGACGTCCTCGCCTCGCTCTTCACCAGCCAAGCCATTCTTGCCGCACTGTTCCGCCGCCAGCGCACCGGAGAAGGCGCCCGGATTCACGTCTCCCTGCTCGAAAGCCTGCTTGCCGGTATGTCGCCCCTCACCTCGGCGGCGCTCCTGGCGGGCGTCGACCCGGCGCCGGCCGGCCTGGGCCTGGCCAGCATCGTCCCCTATCAGGTATTCGCCTGCGCCGATGGCCAGCTTGCCGTCGGCGTCCCGAACGAACGCATCTGGCTCCGCTTCTGCGACGAGATGGAG
>Ga0114980_10001517_pt1 | contig 16665 bp, 13 predicted proteins | sample S_140806_EF_Meta_FD_87018 | JGI IMG/M metagenome (GOLD analysis project Ga0114980, IMG submission 87018) | Freshwater microbial communities from Lake Simoncouche, Canada to study carbon cycling - S_140806_EF_MetaG | ecosystem: Environmental > Aquatic > Freshwater > Lake | place: Lake...
GGTATGCCTGGGGATCGCCGCCAATGAGACGCTCGGGCCAGGGCGAGGGTTGGATCAAAAAGAACCAATGCCAGTAGCGCGTGGCAAATGCCCGGTCCGTCGCCTCAAACATGGCCAGCGTCGGTGCGATATCGAGCAGCACCATGCGCTCGACGCAGGCCGGGTAATCCAAGGCCATTCGGTGCGCGGTGCGGGCGCCACGATCATGGGCCAGTACCCGAAAATGCTCGAATCCGAGAGCCCGCATCACTTCGACCTGATCGGCTGCCATCGCCCTAAAGCTCTGCTGCGAGTGGTCGGCGCGCACGACCGGCTTATCGGCATCGCCATAGCCGCGCAGATCCGTCACGATGACGGTGCAGTGCTGAGCCAGCCTTGGGGCCACCCGATGCCAGAGCGCCCGAGTTTGCGGATGCCCATGGAGCAGCAACAGCGCCGGGCCCTGACCGGCCCGCAAGACTGGGATCGAGAGCATTTGAGGGGAATCGGCCGCAGGATCATCGGGTCGATCCGGCACCCGAATACGAAGATCCTCAAAGCCGGGAAACAAACGACCCAGTGCCGGATCCATCATGGTCTGGGGGCTCCTCAGTAACTAAATCAGTAACTAAATCGGTGACTAAATCAGTGACTGAGAATCTTGGATAAAAAGTCCCGCGCCCTTGGGCTCAGACCCGCCTGCGCCGCTTCGCCAAAAAAATCATCCTTGAGACGGTCTTCGACGATCCGGCCCTGATCCATAAAAACGACCCGGTGGGCGACTTTGCGCGCAAAACCCATCTCGTGGGACACGACGATCATCGTCATCCCCTCGCGGGCCAGTTCGACCATGACATCGAGAACCTCCGTGATCATCTCGGGATCCAGCGCGCTGGTGGGTTCATCGAACAGCATGGCGATCGGATCCATCGCGAGCGCGCGGGCGATCGCTACCCGTTGCTGCTGTCCGCCCGACAACTGGCCGGGAAACTTGGCCGCATGTTCACGCAGACCCACGCGATCGAGTAATTTGAGCCCCCGATCAACGGACTCGTCCCGAGAGCGAGCCAACACCTGAACCTGGGCTAACACCAGGTTTTCGGTGATCGACAAATGCGGGAACAATTCAAAATGCTGGAACACCATCCCGACCCGAGCGCGAAGCCTCGGCAGATTCGTCTTGGGGTCATTGACACGGGTGCCATCGACCGTGATCGATCCCTGCTGGAAGGGCTCGAGCGCATTAATGCATTTAATCAGCGTTGACTTGCCCGACCCTGACGGCCCACAGACCACAACGACCTCACCCCGATCAATTTGGGTCGTACAGTCGGCCAGTACCTGAAAGTTGCCGTACCACTTCGAAACCGAATCGATGGAAATCATGGCCATTTGAGACGAATTAATGGAAGAGAGACGGAACGGGTGGAAAGAGGCTGGGATCTTTGGGGGCTGATGGGAGATGGCAAACGCGCTGCAGCGATGCTCAGCGCGGAATCGCGACCCGAACCTGCAGCCAACGCACGAGGCGCGACAGCCCCGTGCACATCAAGAAGTAGACCACAGCCACGAACAGATACATCTCAACGATCCGCGAATCCCGCTGCGCGATTTTGCTGGCCGCGCCAACAAAGTCGGTGACGTTCAGGAGCGACACCAGCGACACGTCTTGAAACAGAATGATGGTTTGCGTCAGCAACACCGGCAACATATTGCGCAGCGCCTGGGGCAACACGACAAAGCGCATGACCTGCCCATAACTCATGCCCAACGCCATCGCCGCTTGCGGTTGGCCTCGTGGGATTGACTGGATCCCGGCGCGCATGATTTCGCAAAAAAATGCGGCCTCAAACAACACGAAGGTGATGTAAGCCGAATGCTGGGCGCCAATGCTGGGCGGGCGCTCGGCCCCGGTCACCCACTGCGCAATCACCGGCATCAAAAAATAGAACCAGAAGATCACTAGCAGCAGCGGAACCGCACGCATGAAATTCACGTAGCCGGCTGCAACGGATGCCAACACCGGGCTCGAGGACAAGCGCAGCATGGCGAGCAGTGTCCCGAAGAGGATGCCGCCCACGGTGGCCACCACCGTCAGTTGCACGGTGTACTGCAACCCCCCCAGAACGTAGGGCCACGTCCGCCAAATGACATCGAATTCGAGATGACTCACCGACCACCGCCGATATAGCCGGGGACCCGGACATGGCGCTCAAGCGCGGCCATCACGCGGTTGGCCAACATCGAAATGACGATATAGATCACCGTCGCAGCCGCAAACGCCTCGAAATACCGAAACGTCAGTTCACCCATTTCGCGGGTGCGGAAAAACAGCTCGGTAAGCCCGATCGAATACGCCACCGAGGTGTTCTTGATCAGGCTCATCGTGTCGCTCGTGAGCGGCGGAATGATGATTCTAAAAGCCATCGGCAATCGGACATACCGATAGGTTTGCCATTCGGTCAGACCAAGAGCGAGGCCCGCCGAGCGCTGGCTCGTGGGCAGCGCCTGCAGCCCGGCTTTGACCTGCTCGGCAATTCGGGCCGACGTAAAAAGCCCCAAACAGAGGATCGAGGTGATGAATTGGTGCTGGGTCGGATCGAGCGCGGTGACCCAGACCTTTAACGGGAGGAACAACCCCGGGAGAACGAAATACCAGACAAAAAACTGAACGATGAGCGGAACATTTCGAAACAACTCAACCCACGCGTCGCCAAAGCGTGCGATCCAGGGCCGGGGGAGGGTCCGCGCAACACCAATCACAGCCCCTAAGCTCATCGCCAACAGCCAAGCCCACAGGGCCACCCCGAGAGTGAACTGGAGGCCATCGAGCAGCATCCGCCACCACGGGCTTTCGCCGTCGATCGCGAGTTCGAAAAAAATATCTGGATTCATATCCCAGGCTGACGGGCTGACGGTTGGGTCAGCCTGTCAGTCCGTCAGCGACGACCAAGCAAGCGCGGTTTAGACGCCCTTGTCGTTCGGGTTGCGGAAGGCTTCCCGCAGGCCCGGCGTCATGCCAAAGTTCAGATTCACATTCTTCGGGGGGATCGAGCTCATGAACCACTTTGCGTAGATCTTTTCAATCTCACCCGACTTCATGATCGCCGACACGGTCTTATCGACCAGCGCCTTGAACTGCGGATCGTCCTTGCGCAGCATCATGCTGTAGGGCTCGGTACGAAGCGACTCGGGCAGGATCTTGTAGCTCGCGGGCTCCTTGCTATTGGCGATCTGTCCGGCCAGCAAGATGTCGTCCATCACGAACGCCGTCACCCGATCGTCGGCCAACAGCAAAAAGCTCTCGCCATGATCCTTGCCATAAATTTCTTTGACGTCGATCGATGCGGTCTTCTCGTAGGCCTTAAGCAAGGGCACCGAAGTACTCCCTGAGGTCGTCGAGATGTTTTTACCGTTGAGCTCGGCGAGTGAATTGACACCCGAAGTCTTCTTGACCGCAGCGGTCACATTGATCACAAAGTAGGTCGGACCAAAGGCCACCTGCTGCTGGCGCTGAACGGAATTGGTGGTCGAACCACATTCCAGATCGATCGTCCCATTCATCAACAGCGGGATCCGGTTACTGGAGGTCACCGGCTGCAGATTGATTTTCAAGTTCGGCAGCTTCAGATCGGCCTTGATCGCGTCAACGACCTTCATACACAGATCCATCGCATAGCCGATCGGCTGCTGCTTATCATCCAGATAAGAGAACGGAATCGAGGACTCACGGTGACCCACGGTAATGGCCCCGGTGTCCTTAATCTTCTTGAGTGTTCCGGTCAGATCCTGTGCCTGCGCTGATGAGGCAAAGGTAGCGGCAGTCAAGGTCGCAAACGCAACGGCGGCCGCTGCGCTTGAGGCAAAAAATCGATTGAATTTCATGGCGGTGATGCTCCGGTTACTGAAAAAACAGTTTAGCACCGTGATTACAACGCCTTTACCTTCTTACAACTTTCCGTCATCGCGCGCCTGCATGGCCCAAAGCTCTGAATAACGTCCGCCCTGAAGCAGCAATGCGTCGTGCGTGCCCTGCTGCACGATCTGTCCATCTTCGAGCACGATAATCAAATTTGCATCGACCACGGTCGACAGGCGATGCGCAATCACCAAGGTCGTACGGCGCGCCGCGGCCTCGCGCAACGCCTGCTGGATTGCCTGCTCGTTGCTTGAATCCAAGGCACTCGTGGCTTCGTCAAGCACCAGAATGGGGGGGTCCTTCAACAGCATCCGCGCAATGGCGACCCGCTGTTTTTCACCACCCGAAAGCTTGAGTCCTCGCTCGCCCACGGGCGTGTCATATCCCTGCGGTAAACGGGCGATGAAGTCGTGCAACTGCGCCGAACGAGCCGCGGCCTCGACCTGGTCCTGGGTCGCTCCAGGCCGGCCATAGGCAATGTTGTAGGCAATAGAATCATTAAAGAGGACGGTGTCTTGCGGCACGATGCCAATGGCGGCGCGAAGGCTCGCCTGAGTGACCTGGCGCAAGTCCTGCCCATCGATCGTGATGCGCCCCTCATTGACGTCGTAAAACCGATAGAGAAGGCGGGCCAAGGTGGATTTGCCAGCCCCTGAACTACCCACCACAGCCACCGTCGTGCCGGGGGCAATCACGAACGAAATCGCGCGCAGGATCTGCCGGTCCGGCTGGTACGAAAAAGAAACCTTCTCGAAGCGCACTTCCGGGCCCACGGCGGCAACCGATTTAGCCAGCCGTAAGGCGGGGGCATCCGCGACATCATCGACCTCTCGATTCGCATCCAGCATGCCGAACATCTTTTCGATATCGGTCAGACTTTGCTTAATCTCGCGGTAAAGGACACCCAGAAAATTCAGCGGGATATAGAGCTGAATCATGAAGGCATTCACCAGCACCAGATCGCCCAGCGACATCCGTCCTTCAACGACCCCCACCGTTGCCCGCCACACCATCATCGTGACTGCCGTCGCAATGATCGCGCTCTGCCCGGTGTTTAGTAAGGACAGCGAGGTTTGACTGCGTACCGCTGCGCGCTCCCAGCGCTGCAGGCTCTCGTCATAGCGATTCGCCTCGAACGCTTCATTTCCAAAATATTTAACCGTCTCGTAATTCAGTAGCGAATCGATGGCCCGCGTGTTCGCCTTTGAATCGAGGTCATTCATCTCGCGACGGAAATGGGTGCGCCAGTTCGTGACTGTGACGGTCCAGACGATATAGGTGGTGAGCGCAACGACTGTGATCCCAGCGAACCATGCCTCGTAGTGCGTTGCCAGCCAGCCCAGCACCAGTAGCACTTCCACGAGGGTGGGCAGGATGCTGTAGAGGGTGTAGGACACAAGCGTGGAGATCCCGCGCGAGCCGCGTTCGACGTCGCGAGTCAAGCCCCCAGTCTGACGGTCGAGGTGAAAACGCAGACTCAGCGCATGCAAGTGTCCGAAGACCTGAAGTGACACCGTACGCACCGCGCGTTGGGTCACTTTTGCGAACACGAATTCGCGTAATTCGGTGAAAAGCGACGTGGCGAGCCGCAACAGCCCATAGCTCACCAACAGCGCCGCCGGAACCGCCACAGCCAGCGCAACTGGATGGTCACTCAGGGGCCCTGGCTGGATCAGCGGACCCATCGGCGTTCGCAAAGCCGTCGGGGTTCCCGAAGCCATCGGAGCCAGCCAGTCAATGATCGACTTGAGGACGATCGGGACACCAACGTTCGCCATCTTGGCGGCCACCAGACAGCCGAGCGCAATCGCGACCCGACCCTTCCACGCCCACAAATAGGGAAACAGGGACCTAAGCGTCTGCCAGTCGGAGCGGCCAGCCGTCCTGAGGTCGGCGGGGGGAAGCTCTCGACGATGATCTCGACTCATCCCGACATTCTGCGCTATTCGAGCTTGTCCACCGACTCAATCGCGGGTTGCAAAAGTTGGAAAAGTTGCAGAGGGGCCCTCATCGCAATCGACACCACAGCCTCGGCCCAGGCTCGATACGCCTGTACGCCCGGATGGAAACCATCGACGGCGATGGCTTCGTCGGGCAGATCCGGCAGCGGAACCCAGTAGGCCCCCGGCACGCGCGTAACCCACTGCGCCAAGGCCTGATCCAAGCGACGCGCCCGACGCCCCAGAAACCAGCGCAGGGGCTGCGGTAACGCGGGAAACCGGTGCATGGGCGGAATCCCTGAATACAAGACGCATCGTGCACCCAGGCGCCCAGTGAGCAACCCGTGCAACCCGCCCAGCCTTGACTGCCAGGCGGTCACGCCCGTTCCGGCGGTGACTTCGTTGACACCGATCGAAACCAGCACCACGTCATAAGCTTCTGGGGGGTCTTGCTGCGCCAACAAGCCGCACAGGCTTTCCACCGTCAGCCCGGTTTGCGCCACCAGCGACCACTCGATCGGGCAGGAGAATGATTGGGCCAAACGCGATGGCAATTGCCCAGAAAGCGCCAGTTGTTGGTGCGGGGCCCCCACACCGGCAGCGGCCGAATCGCCCGTAATCAGAACCCTCAGGCTTTTCGATTCATGACCCGGGTGCTTCAGTGCAGACGGCGCAGACGGCAAAGAGGGCGGTTCGACCCGCCCGGATCGGGGGCCGGGGGGTTCTGGCAAAACGGGCGTCACCCGACGGACGCGGCGCCCTTGCAACAGTAGCCATGGACCGAGTATCAGGGTGGCCAGTAGCGCCACCCAATCTGTCCGTGGCACGTCGCCCGTCAATCAATCGAAGCGGGAAAAATCGGGCGCGCGTTTCGCGGCGAATGCGGCGAAGGCCTCCTGCGCCTCCGCTGATTTGAGCCGCTCACCGAACGATCGAAACTCCTCGGTCATACGGCTCTGAATCGGATCGCTTTGGCCGAGCTTCATCAATCGCTTGGTCTCACGGACCGCGGCCGCAGGCAGGGCAGCCAGGCGTAGCGCTCGCTCCCGGGCCCCGGTCAAGAGTTCCGCCGCAGGTACGACCCGATTCACCAAACCGTAAGCAAGGGCGGTCTGCGCATCGATGGATTCGCCCAGTAGCAAGAGGCTAGCTGCACGTGCCCAGCCCAGCGATTGCGGCAGTAACAGGCTTGATCCAGCTTCCGGGCAAAGCCCAAGTGGCACGAATGGCATCGAGAGACGCGCCGTATCGGCTGCGTCAATCAGATCGCAATGTAAGAGCATCGTCGTTCCAATACCCACCGCCGGCCCGGCGACGGCAGCAACTACGGGCTTTGGACAGGTCGAGATGGCCCGCAGAAAACGCAGCACGGGCATTTCCTCGGATCGCGGGCGCTGCGCCACGAAGTCTTCGAGATCGTTACCGGCGGTGAAACAGGTATCACTGCCCTGCAGCAGCACCACGCGGACCTCGGCCTCCGAATGCGCGCGGCCGAAGGCCTCAGCCAACTGTTCGTACATGGCTGCTGTAATGGCATTCTTGCGCTGGGCGCGATCGAATCGGACGCTTAACACCCGATCTTGCAGTTCGACCTGAATCATGCTTTTCTCAGAAGAATTTCAACCCGTCGAATGTACCGAAAAAGGTCAATCCGCAGTGCGCCCGATCCGTCTCCATGTCAGCTGATCACTCGATTGAGAACCGCGGTCTTTGGCTTGGATTGGTCGGGGTCCTGATCTTCGCGATGACCTTGCCGATGACCAGACTCGCAGTCGGCCCGACGGATGCTCCCCAACTGAGCCCACTTTTCGTCACGGCCGGGCGCGCCATGGTGGCGGGTCTCTTGAGCGCGCCGACCTTATGGTTCACCGGGGCGGCGCCCTTACCACGCCAGTACTGGCCCGCGCTTGCGGTGTCAGCGATTGGAACGGTCGTTGGGTTTCCCTTGTTTCTCTCGCTTGCCCTGCGGGAGGTCCCAGCGATGCATGCCGCGGTGGTCACCGGCCTCCTGCCCCTGGGCACGGCGGTGGTAGCCGCACTCACTTTTCGACAACGACCCTCACTGGCTTTTTGGCTGTGTGCGCTGGCCGGATGTACGTTGGTCATTGCCTTTGCATGGTTCGAAGGCGGGGGCCACTGGAGCCGGGCCGACCTGTGGCTGGGCCTGGCAATGCTCAGCAGTTCGGTGGGCTATGTTGCGGGCGCGCGCATCTCGACCGAGGTTCCGGCCCAGCAGGTGATCTGCTGGGTGCTCGTCTCGTCCCTACCCCTGACTCTACCCGTGGCCTTGCTCAACTGGCCTAGCCATCCAGTCGAGTGGTCTGCCTGGGGCGGATTCGGCTATGTGTCGGTTTTTTCGATGTGGCTGGGATTTTTCGCCTGGTACCGAGGGCTCGCCATCGGCGGCACAGTGCGCGTCAGCCAGGTGCAACTCCTGCAGCCGTTCTTAGCCCTGCTGATGGCCGTCCCCATATTGGGCGAGCCCCTCAAGGCTTCAACCGTGGCCTTCGCGCTCGCGGTCATTGCGATCGTACTGATCGGTAAACGCATGCCGACTCAATAAGATCGATTCATCCCTGTCAGTCGATCCGCTCGAATACCCCGGCCGCGCCCATCCCAGATCCGACACACATGGTGACCATGCCCCAGCGCTGCTGGTGATGGCGCATGCCGTGGATTAATTGCGCAGCCCGAATTGCACCCGTTGCACCGAGCGGGTGACCCAGCGCAATCGCACCGCCCACGGGGTTGACGCGCGCCGGATCCAGACCCAGTTCACGAATCACCGCTAAGGCCTGCGCCGCGAAGGCTTCATTGAGTTCAATCCGCTCGAGTTGATCCTGCGTGATGCCGGCATGGCGCAGCGCAATCGGGATCGCTTCCTTGGGCCCAATGCCCATGACCTCAGGTGCAACCCCGCGCACAGAAAATCCGGCAAAGCGCGCGAGCGGCGTCAAATTGAAGCGCCTCAAAATCGTTTCAGATACCAGTAGCAGCGCGCCTGCTCCGTCCGAGGTCTGCGAGCTATTCCCAGCGGTCACCGACCCCTTGGCGGCAAATACCGGTCGCAATTTGGCGAGCGCGGCCAAGGACGTGTCGGCCCGTGCGCCTTCGTCGTGAGTCACCCGGCGTGATTGCAGATGAACCGTGCCCTTGGCCAGGTCCGCCGAGCGCTCTGTCACTTCGATCGGGGCGATCCCCAGGGGTTCACCGGCGGCCTGTGCGGCCAAGGCACGCGTATGGCTTTGGAGAGCAAAAGCGTCCTGATCTTCACGGGAGACGTTCCAGCGCTGAGCAACCTTCTCCGCCGTTAGACCCATGCCGTAAGCAATCCCAATGGGCTCATCAGACGCAAAGAATGCCGGGTTGAACGAGGGTGCATTGCCCATCATGGGCACCATACTCATCGATTCGGTGCCCCCCGCCAGCATCACATCGGCCTCGCCAATCCGAATCCGATCGGCCGCCATGGCAATGGCGCTAAGTCCGGAGGCGCAAAAACGATTGACCGTCACACCGCCCACGGTGTCGGGCAGACCAGCCAGCAACACCCCCATCCGCGCGATATTGAGGCCCTGCTGGGCTTCAGGAATCGCACATCCGATGATCGCGTCTTCAATTGAAGCGGGGTCGAGAGCGGGAACCTGCTCGAGCGCCGCGCGAATCGCGTGGGCCAACAGGTCATCCGGACGTGTCGTGCGAAATACACCCCGGTGAGATTTACCGATCGGCGTGCGCGCGGCCGCCACGATATAAGCGTCTTGTAAGGTTCGGGTCATGATGGTTTCCTTAATTGCGCACCGGCTTACCGGTCTGCAGCAGTCCCATGATGCGTTCCTGGGTTTTCGGGTGCGCAAGAAGCGCCGTAAAGGCCTGACGCTCGAGCGCCATAATCCAGGCCTCGTCGACTTCGGTCCCAGCGTCGACATCACCCCCACACATCACTTCTGCGATGGTGAAGCCCAGATGCGCATCGTGGGGACTGGCAAAACCGCCGTCGCGCAGATTGACAATGCTGGCCTTGAAAGTGGCTGCGCCCTCACGCCCGGCCACTTTGAACTTGGCCCGCCGGGGCGCCCGGTAGCCTGCATCGGCCATCGCCTGCACCTGTCGAATCGCCACGAACAGCAATTCACGCGCGTGAAACACAATCGGGTCGGTCGGCAGCAGATAGCCGAGTTCGCGCGCCTCGAGTGCTGACTTGGAGACGGTGGCCATCGCGGCCGCCTGAAAATGTCGTCGCAAGAAATGAAACAACGGGGCGTCGGGCGCCTGCGCTTGCAACTCCGCTGCCCGCCGCGCGCCATGCGCAAGGCCGCCCGCACCCGGGATCAGTCCGACACCCACTTCAACCAGCCCCATATAACTTTCGAGCGCCACGACGCGTTTGGCGCAATGCAAGGCGATCTCGCACCCACCGCCCAGCGCCATGCCATGAACAGCAGCCACCACGGGGACCTGTGCATACCGCATGCGGAGCATCACGTCTTGCAATTTCTTGATATCACCTTCAACCGCTTTCGGGCCGCCCTTCATAAAGGCCGGCATCGAAGACTCAAGATCGGCACCGGCCGAAAAAGGTTCATCGGGTGACCAGATCACCACCCCCCGATAGTGCGACTCGCCCACTTCCACCGCGCGCAACAAACCTTCGCCCAAGCCCTGATTGATCAGATGCATCTTGGTCTTGAAGGAGAGAATCAGAACATCGTCGACGCCCGACCGATCGAGTGTCCAAAGCCGAACCGACTCGTCCTCAAATACCGTATGACCGGCAATTTTAGGATCGGCTGGATCGCTGCCCACCAGACCAGCGGGAAAGAGCTGGCGTGCCATGACCGGCAACTGCGGCGCTGCGATAAAGGAGCCCGGATCGGCACCCGGATCGGCACCCGGATTGGCGCCAAAACCACCGCCGGCGCCAACCGCCGTGGGCGACCACGAGCCCTCAGTCTGATGAACGCCGCCGCGCTGTGCGACTGGCCCTGCAAACACCCAGGCGGGCAAGGGGGTCGCGACCAGGGCCTCGCCCGCTGCGATGTCCTCGGCAATCCACTGGGCGACCTGGGTCCACCCCGCCAATTGCCAGAGCTCAAACGGACCTTCGCCCCAGCCAAACCCCCAACGCACAGCCAGATCAAGCTCGCGTGCACTCGCGGCGATATCGCCCAAATGAATCGCGGCATAGTGAAAGCTGTCGCGCATCACCGACCACAGGAATCGCGCCTGTGGATTGGTCGATTCGCGCAGTAACTGGAGCCGCTCGGACCACGTTTTCTTCTTCAGAATGCGGGCGACCGTCTCGTCGGCTTTGGCCCCCGCCGGCACGTAGGCCGTGGCCCATTCGGATCGGTCAATCGGCGTCCCGCGCGCTCTTGCTGCGGCCGCCACGGCAAGTGCCTTTTCGGAATCGATCCGCAGGATCGCTTTGCCTTCCCGACGATAAAAGCCGGCGTCACTCTTCTGACCGAGCGCCCCCGCGGCAAGCAGCGCCTGCAACAAGGCGGGCTGCGCATAGAGCGCATGAAACGGATCGTCAGGGAGTTGGTCGTCCATGGTCCGAATGACGTGACTCAGGGTGTCCAGACCGACCACATCGGCGGTCCGGTAAGTGCCGCTCTTGGCACGCCCCAGGCGCGCCCCGGTCAAGTCATCGACCACGTCCATGGTCAAACCGTGCCGCTCGGCCTCGATCATCACCGCGACCATGCCAAAGACCCCGATCCGGTTGGCAATGAAGTTCGGCGTGTCCTTGGTGCGAACCACCCCCTTGCCCAGGGTGGACGTGAGAAAGCCCTCGAGACGATCGAGCACATCGGCACGCGTCTGCGCGATCGGGATCAACTCGGCCAGATGCATGTAGCGCGGCGGATTAAAGAAATGCACCCCGCAAAAACGCGCCTTCAGATCCTCTGGAAGTGCCTGGGCCAACGAGCCAATCGACAACCCCGAGGTGTTCGACGCCAGCACCGCGTGCGGCGCGACCATCGGTGCAATGCGTCGATAAAGATCGTGCTTCCAGTCCAGACGTTCAGCGATCGCCTCAATGATCAGATCACATTCGCCGAGCAGGGCGAGGTCGTGTTCATAATCGGCGGGCTGGATCGCATCGGCCAATCCGGCCAACCCCAGAGGTGCCGGGCTGAGTTTGCGCAAGCCGGCGATCGCGCGCTCGGCGATGGCGCGACTCGAGGGCGGAGGGGTTTGGTTCGACGATTGGGTCCCAGGTTGAGTCGGCAAATCAAACAGCACGGTGTCGACGCCAGCATTGGTCAGGTGGGCCGCAATCTGTGCGCCCATGACGCCTGAACCGAGTACCGCAACGCGGCGCACGAGGAATCGTTGATCGATGGCATTCATCCAAAAATTTCCATGGTTGAGCGATCAGGGCAAGGGCTCATTCAGAACAAATCCGCTTCGAGTGTCATCAGGCAGGCCGCGCCAGCGCGAGCGCTGACCAACAAGCCAGCGGTTTCGGGCAACAGACGGGCAAAGTAGAAACGTGCGGTCGCGAGCTTGGCGCGATAGAAGGCCTCGCCATCGGGCTTCGCGCCCCCGTGATCGAGTGCAATCAAGGCCATCCGCGCCCAGAGGGTGGCCGTCATCAGGTGGCCAATCAAACGCAGATAATCGACCGAAGCCGCGCCGACTTCATCGGCATTGCCCATCGCCTTCATGGCAATTTCCATCGTCACCTTCTCGACCTTTGCGGCGAGATCGGCGAGCGGGTTGACGAACTCGGCCATGTCCTCACGATGCCCATGGGCCTCGATAAATTCCCGCATCGGTTGGCCCAGCTTCCGCAGTTTTGCACCCTGATCACCAAGCACTTTGCGACCAAGCAGATCCAGCGACTGGATGCTGTTAGTGCCTTCATAAATCATATTGATTCTGGCATCTCGTACGTATTGCTCCACCCCCCACTCACGAATATAGCCATGCCCACCAAAGACCTGAAGCGCGAGGTTGGTGCAGGTAAATCCGTTATCGGTAATGAACGCCTTGATCACGGGCGTCATGATCGCAAGTGCGTCGTCGGCGTCCTGGCGTGCTTGGGCGTCGGGGTGAGACAGATGGGTGTCGAGCAACTGTGCGCCCCACAGTGCGAGCGCCCGACTCGACTCGGTCCAGGCGCGGATGGTCAGCAACATGCGCCGAACATCGGCATGAACAAGGATCGGATCGGCAGGCTGATTGGCGGCCTTAACCCCCGTCAGGCTTCGGCCCTGGGCGCGATCTTTCGCATACGCCACGGCATTCTGATAAGCCACTTCCATTAACCCAAGCGACTGGATGCCAACGCCAAGGCGGGCGCCGTTCATCATGACAAACATCGCGGGGAGGCCGCGATTGGGTTCACCCACCAACCAGCCGGTTGCGCCATCAAAATCCATGACGCAAGTCGCGTTGCCGTGAATCCCCATCTTCTCTTCGATACGGGCGGCCTTCAGGGCGTTACGTGGGCCGGCGGTGGCGGAGGCGCCTTCGCCTTGTGGCAAGAATTTAGGCACCACAAAGAGCGAGATCCCCCTGGTACCCGCAGGCGCATCGGGCAGTCTCGCCAACACGAGATGAACGATGTTCTGGGTCAGATCATGCTCACCCGAAGAGATGAAAATCTTGGTACCCGTGATTCGGTAGCTGCCATCGACCGCGGGCTCGGCGCGCGTGCGCAACAGACCGAGGTCAGTCCCGCAATGGGGTTCGGTCAGGCACATCGTCCCGCTCCACTCGCCCGAAACCAGCTTGGGCAGGTACGTGGCCTTTTGCTGTGCGCTCCCATGCGCATGGAGGCAGGAGTAGGCGCCAATGGTGAGCCCCGGATACATGGCCCAGGATTGACTCGCCGAATTGAGCATCTCATTCATCGTCGAACCGATGATCGCGGGCAGCCCTTGACCGCCATATTCCGGATCGGCCGACAGCGCCGGCCATCCGGCCGCCTGAAATTGATCCCACGCCTCTTTAAACCCAGGCGGAGTTTTAACCGCGCCCGTCACCGGATCATGTTGGCAACCAACTTCATCGCCTGCGTGATTAACCGGCTGGAGGACTTCCGAACAAAAGCGTCCGCCCTCTTCGAGCACCTGGTCGATCAGAGCACGATCAGTCGAAGCGTGCGCGGGCAACGTGGCGAGATGGGCCTCGGTATCGAGCAGCTCGAAAAGAACGAATTGATGGTCGCGCAGGGGTGCGTGGTACTGGGGCATCGTGTTAATTCCTGAATTAATGATTTAAATGAAAATTTCAGAGGATCAAAAAACCTGCTCGGGGGCAAACGAGCGCATCAAGCGATCGAAGGCCCGATAGGCGCGCTCCGCTGATCCGCTTGAGCGCAACAAGCGCCCATCGTGATGCAGCGTCAAAATGATTCCGTGCAACTCAAACACCACTTGCTCGGGGTCCGTCGATGCCTCCAACTGATGAGACTCAATGGCCTGCGACACCGCCCGCACCAGTTCGCGCTGCCAGCCGCGCACCATGCGGACCAAGACATCGCGCACCGGGCCGGACCGGTCGTCGTACTCGGCCGCGCCAGAAATAAAAATGCACCCATGCGGCGCAGTGGAGACGGTGCGCGCAACCCAGGCCTCAAAAATCGCCGCCAGGCGCTCCAAGCCACGCGGGCGGGCCAGAGATGGCCGCAAAACGTCCGCGATAAAACGGGCTTCGTGGGCTTCGAGGACCATGATCTGCAACTCCTCGCGCGATCCGAAATGTGCGAATACCCCGCTTTTGGACATCTGTCGATGCTCGGCCAACTGGCCGATCGTAAGCCCCTCAAGACCCTGTTGCGCAGCAATCTGCAACGCCGCATCGACGATGCCAGCACGGGTTTGCTCCCCCTTTCCCAATTTACCCAATCTGCCCAATCTACCCATCCTGAGCCACTTTTCGCTGTCTGTTTAATATCGAGCATGAGAAAAAATACGAACGGTCGTACTATTTTCGAAATTTGCCGTGCTGTCAAGCCCAGCCAATCGACGGCGAACCAATCCGTGGTTGAGCCCCTCAGGCGCCGACAATCCATCCTTCGAGCGGGTCCATGTCGGAGGGCAAACCCCAATTCGTCGCCCGGCGGGTCAGGGCCCAGGCGGCCAGTACCAAAGCCAGGACAGCATCGAGCCGATCAGCGCCGGGCTCGTCAACCAGTTGCTCGCGCATCCCCAGAGGCAAGATAACGGGGCGGCCGTCAAAACCGTAAGCGCCGCGCTCCAACGACTCCAGGATCGCTTCACGAGCGGCCCGCCGGGGCCCGGTCGCCCCCTGAGCGGCATCGCTCTTATACGACTGCTTACCCACACACGCACGTGCGACCAGCGCCGGGTAGGCTTCGAGGGCGATCCGATCCGGGTCGCCAGCCTGCAATCCAGGCAGCGTCACGCCCGCGGCCAGGAGGCGCGGTACCCCCGCATGCAGCATGAACGCCACCGGCGGGTTAACCCACTTCATCGAAGGACTTGATCGGGCAGGTCCATCGGTGGCCCGGTGCGCGAACCGATGCCCGACGGGGCGATCGGCACAAAAGGACCGAAAGCGCGCCCGAATCTCATCGCGTGAAAGCTGGGTGTACAGGTCAATCATCTCGCGCCAGTTTTCAGGCCAACCCAGGGTCTGCACCAGTGTGCGCGGCAGCCCAAAGGGGAGATCAAACGCGCCCACCCAGGGTCCGAGCCGATTCAGTTGCCCATCGAACGCCGCCCAATCCGGGCAGCGCTCCACCTCAAGGACGCGGATCGCACCCCCGGGCCCGGCTGAGAGCGGGGAATCAAGGACACCTCGGGCCACGGTGATGGGCTTGCGTCGCGAGGGCGCGCTGGTGAAATCCACGCCCACGAGGGTCCAGTCGGTGCTGTGCTTAAAGGTACTGTGCTTAAAATCTGACACGATCGCCCGCCCCGTGACCCGAAATGGCAACCATGGCCCGCAAAAGCCCAAAAGCAAGCCCTTGCAAGCAGCGGGCGGCGAGCCCCCGGCGGGCATGCAGCGTGGGCACCAAGGGGCGTCCGCCATGCTCAATCAAGCGTTCAATCGCACTGCGCAAGACCTGAGCAAACTCCGCGTTGATCACCACGATGTTCGCCTCACGCGCTAACAGCAGCGAAAACGGGTCGATATTCGAAGATCCCACTGTTGCCCAGTCGTCGATCACTGCCGCCTTGGCGTGCAAAAAACTAGGTTGATACTCGACAATTTCAATCCCTGCACTGAGAAACTCCTGATACATCGCCTGTTGCGCCCAATGCGGCAGCCGGTATTCCTCGCGTCCCTGCAACAGCAAGCGCACCCGGACCCCGCGACGGGCGGCCGACCGCAGCGCACGCCGAAAGCGCAGCCCTGGCACAAAATAGGCACAAGCGATCAAAATGTCGTGGCGGGCGTGCCCAATCGCCCGCAGATAGGCGCGCTCAATCGCGTGCCGCAGCCGCAGATTGTCGCGTAACACCAGCATGGCTCTCAGCCGGCCGGCGACCGCCGGCGCTGGGCCGGGCGGATCCGGCATCCTGGACAGCGGCGAGCGGCGGCGCTCCGGCCCATGTCGCAAGCCCTTCCCCATCCGCATCCGCATCCGAAATGGCACGTTCGTCATCGTCAGCTGCCACCAAAGCCGCCAGGCTGCCAAGTGCACACTCGCAACGATCGGGCCCCTCAACTGAACCGCAAAATCGGCGCGCGGTGCTGCCAACGTGCCGTGATTCGGATCGATCTGATCGTCAATCACGTTGATGCCACCGACAAAAGCGATCTCGCCATCGATGACGGCGAGCTTACGGTGCATCCGTCGAAGACGCTTACGGCTCCAAAGTAGCTTTCGGTTCTCGGGAC
>Ga0114980_10001518_pt1 | contig 16662 bp, 13 predicted proteins | sample S_140806_EF_Meta_FD_87018 | JGI IMG/M metagenome (GOLD analysis project Ga0114980, IMG submission 87018) | Freshwater microbial communities from Lake Simoncouche, Canada to study carbon cycling - S_140806_EF_MetaG | ecosystem: Environmental > Aquatic > Freshwater > Lake | place: Lake...
CCACTAGCAATGGCCTTTGGAATTGCCAGTGGAGTCAAGCCCGAGCAGGGGCTGATAACCGGCATCGTGGCGGGCTTGCTGATCTCTTTGCTCGGTGGTTCGCGGGTCCAGATTGGTGGACCGGCGGGTGCTTTCGTTGCCCTGCTTTACGGCATTGTCGATCGCTACGGCGTCGCCAACCTGCTTGTCGCTACCATGATGGCTGGCGGTTTTCTGTTCATCATGGGCGCCCTGAGGCTCGGCGTCCTGATCCGGTTCGTTCCGGTTTCAATCATTATCGGATTCACCAACGGCATCGCGGTCCTGATTGCACTGCAACAGGTGCGCGACCTGATCGGCCTGCCGATTGAGCGCATGCCGGCCAATTTTTTTTCACAAATCAAGATCATTTGGGAAACTCTGCCGGGGCTTAACCCTTGGGCGGCGATGGTTGCGCTTGCCTCATTGCTGATCCTCATGCTGTGGCCGCGATGGACCTCTGGAAAGCCTTTTGTCGGCAAGATCCCCGCCAGCGTGATCGCGCTGATTCTGGGCACTCTGGCTGTTGTTGCCTTCGATCTACCCGTAGACACCATCGGCAGCCGATTCGGGGGCATCCCGGCTCGGTTACCTCTCCCCGCACTCCCAACGCTAGACTGGGAGTCTGCCCGGCAACTGGTTGCCCCCGCACTCTCGATCGCCCTACTCGGCGCCATTGAGTCCTTGCTCTGCGCCCGCGTGGCCGACGGAATGATTGATGATCGCCATGACCCCAATCAGGAACTCATGGCACAGGGTATTGCCAATCTGGTGAGCCCACTGTTCGGCGGGATCGCCGCGACCGGAACGATTGCGCGCACGGTGACAAATGTGCGAGCGGGCGGCCGGACCCCGATCGCAGGCATCGTCCATGCGCTGACACTCGCCGCTATCGTGTTAATGGCAGCGCCCCTTGCGAGTCATATCCCACTATCGACTCTGGGCGCCATCCTGCTCATGGTGGCCTGGAACATGGGCGAATGGCACGCTTTTGAAGAACTTAAGCGATTCCGCCTGCCGTATCGAACGACGCTGTTGAGCACCTTCCTGCTGACCGTGGTCTTTGACATTACGGTGGCCGTCGAAGCGGGTCTGATCCTCTCCTGTTTATTCTTCATCTGGAGAATTTCCACCCTGACACGCGTTGAGTCAGTCGCCTTGCCAAATGAATCTGCGGTAACCGGGTCCCCCGAGGGTCTCAAGACAGCGGGTCTCTGGCGGATCGAAGGCGCCCTCTTTTTTGGCTCGATCGACAAGCTTGAAGTCCTGCTAGAGCCCACCGAGCCCCTTCCCAAGCTTGTGCTTCTGGACCTCACTCGCTTGCTCTACATGGATGCAACAGGCCAGGAAGCTCTGGATAATCTGCGAAGATCGATTCAGCGCGCGGGTGGTCGACTCGTCGTGATCGCAGCCTCCGGATCCCCGCTGGACCTGATGAAACGCAGTGGATTTCTGGACCGACTGGGGCCCAGCGGGCAAGCAGATACGATCGATCAGGCATTGAATGCTCAGCCTTGGTAATTCCGATCCGCATCGCCTACAATTCGGATATGTATCAATCTGAACTGACTCAGTTTCTAGAAGCGCTCAAGAAAGATCGTCCTCATCTAGAGGCCGAGCAGCGCCGCGGCCGTGCCCTTTGGTGGGACAAGTTGCTGGACCGCGATCGGCTCGCCCGTCAGGCCGAATCACGATTGCAACAGCCCGGATACGTGTACCAAGCCTCCACAAAGCGTTAACTGCCCAGAAACGTGTTGTTGCTTGACGGGGCTGAGAACTCCGCCGCTGACGGTCACTCGGATCCAACCCGCTCCGATCGCTCCGGACCAAAACTCTACGGCACACCGCTGCTCGAACTCCCGACGGATTTGTACATCCCGCCGGACGCACTCGAAGTCTTTCTGGACGCATTCGAAGGTCCTCTCGACCTCCTGCTGTACCTGATCCGGCGCCAGAATTTCAATATTCTTGATATCCCGATGGCGGAGATCACCCGCCAGTACCTTGTCTACATTGAAGAGATTCGCAATCGAAATCTCGAACTCGCAGGCGAGTACCTTCTGATGGCGGCGATGCTCATCGAGATCAAATCACGCGGCCTCTTACCCAGGCCCGTCGCCGCTGGCGAAACCGAACCTGAGGACCCTCGGGCCGAACTGGCGCGGCGCCTGATCGAGTATGAGCAGATCCGTCTGGCTGCAGCCCGGCTTGACGCAATGCCTCAGGCTGGGCGCGATTTCAATGCTGCGACGGTCGAGTGGGAACCTGAGGGGAATACCCGCCAACCGACCGTGACGCTGGCTGATTTGCAGGTGGCCTGGCAAGGAGTCATTCAACGGGCAAAGCTCGTTGTGCACCATCGAATTGAGCGCGCTCAAATCTCGATCCGGGACTGCATGACGCGAGTCCTGCGCGCATTGGCCGATCGACCCTTCATCACGTTTGATGAACTCTTCGATCCAGTTCCGAATCTGTCAGTGGCCGTCGTCACTTTTGTGGCCCTGCTCGAACTCGCCCGCGAGCGCACGGTCTTGATCAACCAGGCCGAACCTTTTGCGCCGATCTACCTACGTCTTGCTATTCGAGGGTCATGAAACCCCGCAATGATGTCGACCTGAGGACGCTGAATACGTTTGGCGTCACGGCCTTCGCATCGCAACTCGTCGACCTTGAGCACGAGGTGCAACTCCCCGATATCCGTCGATGGCTCGACGGTCGAACGCCGTTCATTCTGGGTGGTGGTAGCAATCTGCTCTTGACCCGTGACTTGACGGAACCCGTGATCCGGGTGTGTCTGTCCGGTCGAAGTTATCAAATTGATCACAATTCCGGTGAGGTCCAGGTGGTCGTTGGCGCCGGCGAGTCCTGGCATGGGCTTGTCACATGGTCTCTGGAAATGGGGTTTCAGGGCCTTGAGAATCTGGCCTTGATCCCGGGGACTGTGGGCGCCGCCCCGATCCAGAATATCGGGGCCTACGGCGCAGAACTTTCAGACGTGTTTGAGGCGGTTCGGGTTTACGACCTGGCGCGCGGCACCTGGCTGACCCTCGGCCCCCGAGACTGCCAGTTCAGTTATCGCGACAGCATCTTCAAACAGCCCGGTACGGCACACTGGCTGATCTGCTCGGTCACCTTGCGTCTGCAACATCACCAGGTCGGCAACGGCCAACTCAAGCTCGACTACGGTGACCTGCGCGCGGCAATCCAGGCAAATCGCGAACTGAAGGGGCTAGGTGGCTTATCGACACAGTCCCTCCGCCCGCAAGAGATTGCCGAAGCGGTGATTGCGATCCGCACTCGGCGACTGCCTGACCCTGCAAAACTCGGTAATGCGGGGAGCTTTTTTTCCAATCCGATCATCGGCCTCGAGGAAGCACTCGCGTTGCAGGCACGGTTCCCGGGACTACCAGCCTATCGGGTCGTCTCCAACGATCCATCCGGTCAACATGGCCCCGCGATGAAACTTCCGGCCGCTTGGTTAATTGAACGCGCCGGTTGGAAAGGCGTACGCCAAGGCGACGCTGGCGTTCATGCCGACCATGCCCTAGTGCTGGTCAACCACGGCACCGCCAGTGGCCAGCAAATCAGGCGTTTGGCGCAAGAGATTCAGGGCGAAATCCATCGCCTTTTTGGCCTCACGCTCGCCATCGAACCGAGAGTCGTTTGATTGCACCCACCAAGTGGATTGTGTCGCCGATGGTCAATGAGCCCAACCCGCTTGCGGCGGTTTAAGAAAGATGATAATAGTCATTCTCATGCAGGGGAGTGTTTTGAAACATGTCTGATCGAATCCAGCCCACACGTCCAACCAATGCCCCCATGGGGATTGAACGCACCGCGACGCAAGCGGGTGTTGCCGCCCGAAACTCGGCCCGCGATCGGGGTCAGGAAACCTACCGACTGTTGGCTGACTCGGTACAAGCCAACAAAGATGCTGACGAGGTTGCCCAGGCGACAGGCAATGCGGTCGCTCGAACCCCAATCAAGACCGACCTCAAAGTCGCGGACACCCAGCGTCAAGCCAAGGATGCCGCTGATACCAAGGCTTCTCTGCGCCCGACGATTGAGGCGGCAACGCGTCGCATTCAGGACTTTTTGCAGCGTCTGGGACGCCGTTTTGAGCTGGACCACAGCTTTGACAAGGACGCTAACAAGCAGGTCATCACCGTGAGGGATTCAGAGTCTGGAGATGTCATCCGCCAGATTCCGCCCGAAGAGACCTTGCGCATTGCCCGATCCGTGGGCTACTACCAGAGCGCGCTCGTCAACCTCCAAGCCTGAGAGTCCCGCAGGCGTTGACCTGCGGAGTCGGCCTCAAAGAGTCGTCGCGTCGCAATGGCCGACACAGCGACCTGGAAATCATGCAAAATCCACGGGATGACGCAGCGCAGCATTTCTGAGGCCGCCCCCTCCAGCACCCGTGGTGCGATTCAGGTACTCGATCGAATGGTCGCGCTACTCGACGCGCTTGCGCTCGGGAGTGACCCGGCGAGCCTGAAGGATCTTTCTGGGCGAACGGGTCTGCATCCCTCGACAGCGCACCGTATTCTCAACGACCTGGTCCTGGCGCGATACGTTGAACGAGTTGAACCCGGTACTTACCAGCTCGGGCTACGGTTGCTTGAATTAGGCAACCTGGTCAAGGCAAGACTCAGTGTTCGCGATGCAGCACTCCTTCCAATGCGAGAACTGCATCGAGGCACGGGTCAGCCTGTCAATCTGTCGGTCAGGCGGGGTGACGAGATCGTCTATATCGAGCGGGCCGTGAGCGAGCGCAGCGGCATGCAGGTGGTGAGGGCGATTGGCGGACGGGCGCCACTGCACCTGACATCGGTCGGAAAACTGTTCCTGGCAGCCGATGATTCGCGTCAGGTTCGCGCGTATGTGCATCGGACCGGTCTTGCCGGCCAGACCCGAAACAGCATTACGGACATCACCACACTGGATCGCGAATTGTCGCTCGTGCGGTCTCGCGGTTATGCGCGTGATAACGAAGAACTCGAGCTCGGAGTGCGCTGTATCGCGGCGGGTATCCGCGACGACAGCGGTCGGCTGGTCGCGGGGCTTTCGATTTCGGCGCCGGCCGAATTTCTTCAAAACGAATGGGTCGAGCGACTCTGCTTGACGACCGAGCAGATCTCGAGCGCTCTAGGCTGGGAACCTGCCCTCTAGTCAGGACGAGCGAGTCGGGAGGTCGCGGTCAGGACGTTGTAATCCGATTCCCTTCGGGGGTTTCAAGCCAGCGACGGATTCGCATCGCATCCGTTGTTCGGGCCTGACTTGCGAACGCATCCAGCAGCACGACTGTGGTCGGGCGTCCCTGAATCCGGACCTGCATGACGAGACATCGTCCAGCCTCTGAGATGTAGCCGGTCTTCGAGACATCAATCTCCCAGTCCCCGGAACGGATCAGACGGTTGGTGTTTCGAAACACCTGCTGATTGGGCACGGACGCAATCATATCGGTTGCGGTCGAAAACTCCCGGACCAAGGGTTGATCAGCAGCCACCCGAACCAGGCGCGAAAGGTCTCTCGCCGTCGAAACATTGCGGCTCGAAAGCCCAGTTGGATCCGAATACTGCGTGTCATTCATCCCCAGAGCGCGAGCCTTGACGTTCATTGCAGCAACAAATCCAGTCAGACCCAAACGTGAGCGCCGCGCCAGCGCATGGGCAGCCCTGTTTTCAGAGGACATCAGGGCTAATTGCAAAAGCTCACCCCGCGTCAGGGTTGCGCCCACTCGAACCCTGGAGCTGCTGTGCTTCTCGGTATCGACATCGGCCTCGGTGATCTCGATCAACTCCTGCATGGAGTCACCGGTTTCGATAACCACCAGGGCGGTCATCAATTTAGTAATCGACGCGATGGGGAGGACCGCGTTGGCATTCTTCTCGTAAAGGGTACGACCGGATTCCTGGTCAAGAACCAGCACCACAGCTGAATTCAAATCCAGCGGGTCGGGAGCAGTGTGCAAACCGGTTGCCCGGGCGATCGATCGGCGCCCAGAAAAAGCCTCACTGCGGGGCGAATCATAGGCGTGATTGAGCGAGGATTGACCAAGTGAGGACTGGCTCAGTGAAGACTGGCTGAGCGACGTCCGTTGGGCCGATACGGTCGGGGTTCGAGCACCGCCCCGCAGGGTGGTTGAAGGACGCTCGCGCCCAGTCCGAGATGCGCGCACTTCGCGAGCGGCCCGCTGCACATTCGCCTTGGCCTCGCGCCCTTCCAGCAAGGCTGCGACCTGAGCCTTGCGCAACCGATCCTGGACGTCCGGACGCCCGCGGGCCTGCGCCGGGGATCCGGCGACCCGCTGATGGTTCTTGGCATTCGTACCATGCGCGGCCGATAGAGCGGACGGATGTGACTGCCCTCCCCGGTTCTCACGAGCCGCCTGCACAGACCCTGCCAGGGCGAGTCCTACGACCGTTACGACGCATCCGAACAGGGGAGCTAGGGCTCGCATCTCAACACTCTAAAATCATCCAAAACAAGAGTTTATCAAATTCTGTGAAACTCAAACCGAGAACAGCACTCAAAATCCCTGGAAAAAAGCAAATTGATCGACGGCCTCGCGTGGCGTAACCAGCGTATTTTCAACGGCTACAGGATCGGCATAACCGAGTGCCATTCCGCAGACAAGCATTTGGTGTTCCGGTATATCGAGCGCCTCGGTGATCACGCGATGAAACTGCGCAAACGCAGCCTGAGGACAGGTTTCGAGACCTCGTGCGCGGGCTGCCAGCATCACGTTCTGTAAGAACATGCCGTAATCAAGCCAGCTGCCCTGCTGCAGCACCCGATCAATGGTAAATATCAACCCGATGGGCGCATCGAAAAAGCGAAAATTACGCCGGGTTTGGGCATGCATCCGCGCATGGTCCCCACGCTGAATCCCCAACAACCCATAAAGCGCCCAACCAACCTGACGCCGACGGTCCAAATAGGGCGAGACCCATTCGCTCGGATAGTAGGCGTACTCATACTGATGTTGAGAGGACTGCACAGGGTCGTCGACCACCTCACAAAGTTGGTCGCAAAATTTCCGGAGGGGCTCGCCAGCCAGCACTCGGACCTGCCAAGGCTGTGTATTGACGCCTGATGGGGCCCGACTCGCGGCGTCCAGGATTTCGTGGACGGTTGCCTGAGAGACTGCCTTCGGCAAAAAAGCACGTACAGATCGACGCCCGACCATGATTCGGTCGACCACGGCCTGATCCTGTTCAAGTGTTACCCCAGGTTCTGAGGTCGTTGGCGGGACGACCAAAGGCTCGAGTAGTGCCCTGAGCGGCGCCGACAACGGAACGGGACGGCGGCTGTCCCGGTCGACATAGACGTGAACAAAGTGTCCCGCCGCTGATGCGTGGGAATCATTGGGTTTGAAAATACCGACTTCGTAACGAACGCTGGAATTTCCGAGCCGGCTGACCCGGACACCGGCCTCGACCGTTTCGGGGTAGGCTACCGACGCGAAATACGCGCACCCGGTTTCCACGACCAGCCCGATGGCTTGACTCTGGGCCAGGTCCAAAACACCCGCATCGACCAATAAGCTATTGACCGCGGTGTCAAACCATTCGTAGTACACCACGTTATTGACGTGGCCATAAACATCATTGTCAGACCAACGAGTGGGGATCGTTCGCCAGGCCAGATAGTCCGAGCGCGGGAATTTAGTTCTTGAAATAGTCAAAATTCGAATCTCTTGAAACAGCCCAAGGCACCGGTCGTCAAAGCGGAGGTCATTTCGACCGAACCTGAACAAGCGACACCCCGACGGCAGTCACCACCATACCAAAGGCGGCCATTAATCCGAAGGGCTCCCGAAACAGAGCCCATGCCATCAGGGCTGTGACCGGGGGGACAAGGTAAAAAAGGCTGGCGACACGGGTTGCCTCGCCCCGGCGCATCAACATAAACATGAGAAAAACCGCGCCAATCGAAAGCGCAAAAACCGACCACAACATCGTGCCCAGCAGGTCTGGGTGCCACGATGGCCAGATCCCTTCAAAAAACCAGGCCAATGGCGCGAAGATCAAAAAGCTCGCCAGGTACTGAACACAAGTTCCAGTGCGCAAGTCAAACTGCGGCACGAAGCGTTTTTGCCAGAGCGACCCAGCCGTTATTCCAACCAAAGCAATCACTGAAAAAAGAATTGATGAAAGCGCAAGGTGGTCAATGCTCACCCGGTGCGCCACCACCATAGCGACCCCGGCAAAGCCCAGAAACAATCCGAGCCAACCGCGAGCGGATTGGCGCTCACCCAACCACCATGGGGCGGTCAAAGCGGTCAGCACCGGTTGCAGATTCACAATCAAGGCGGTCAAGCCGGCGGGCATTCCCTGGCTGATGGCCACCCAGACACCGGCGAGATAACACCCCTGAACCAGCATTCCCGCAAACGCCAAATGCCACATGGGCTTTCGTTCGGGCCAGGGCGCTCGCGCCAAAACCGCCCATATGGCGAGTACAGCGGCGGCAAACGCCACCCGAATTGCCAGGAACACCAGCGGCGGGGAATGCGGTGCCGACCACCGTGCCACCACGAACCCGGTCGACCAAAGCAAAACAAAGCCGAGCGGAACCAGGACCGCAAGCCATCGCGCCGCCCTGGGGTCTCCCTCAATCACGCGCGCTCACTGGTCGGCAGAATTCCGCAGCGATTGCGACAGTTGCCTGATGGACAGCCACCGTTTTTTCAATCTCAGCGCAGTAACCACCGCCCATTGCGACTGCGACGGGAAGATCGCGGGCTCGGCACCATTCGAAAACCGTCCGGTCACGCGCCTCGATGCCGCCCTGGGTCAAGGCCAGGCGCCCGAGTCGATCGCCACCCAACACATCCGCCCCTGCAATGAACAACAGCAAATCAGGCGCAAAACGCGCTTCCAGCGTGCGCAGTGCACTCTCCAACGCCGACAGATAGGCGTCGTCCCGGGTGCCATCCGGCAAACCCACATCGAGATCACTTAACGCCTTGGCGAACGGCCAGTTGCGTTGTCCGTGAATAGAGAGCGTAAAAATGGTCGGATCCGTCGCCAAAATGGTTGCCGTACCGTTGCCCTGGTGGACATCCAAGTCCAGGATCGCGATGCGACGGACGCGATTCTCGGCCTGCATCAGGCGGGCGGCAACCGCCACATCATTGAAGCAACAGAAACCCTCACCGCGATCAGCATGGGCGTGATGGGTGCCTCCAGCCAAATTGACGCTGACCCCCTCGAGGAGTGCTACCCGGGCCGCAGCAATCGTGGCGCCAGCGGAGCGCCGGGATCGTTCCACCATTTCGGGCGACCAGGGAAATCCAATCGCTCGCTGGTCGGCCTGATCCAGACGGCCATTGCAAAACCGGCGAATCCAGTCGGGGTGATGCGCAAGGGCCAACTGACCATCCGTCGCAGCCGGCGGCTCAAGCAGTTCTACCTGGGGCAGGCTTCGCTCGATCGCTGCACGAAGTAGCGCGTATTTCCGCATTGGAAATCGATGCTCCGGAGGGAGCGGGAGCACGAACTGGTCACTGTGGAAGGCCTTCATATCGCCGAGAGAATAGACGCGTGACAGAATTGTTGCGTTGCACCAAATTCTTCTTGACTTGAGATCGACCACGCGCGATATTGCCGTGGTGCGGCGCATCAATGCCCGCGCCCCTGATTTGTTCAGCTTTACCCGAGAGTAATTCCCATGAAATCCACGACCAATCCCGCCCTGCCCGCACAAAACCTCATGCTCGATCTGATGCAGACCATCAGTCTCAAGACCATCGAGGGCACCGAGAAACTCATCGCCCTCCAGCTTCAAGCAAGCCGCAGCCTGCTCGAGGACATGGCCAGCCAAGCCCAAGCCTTCGCAGAGCTAAAGGATCCACAAAAGCTGGCGACTCACCTGACCTCGATGAAAAATCCTGCCGGCGAGAAAATTTCAGCCTACGCTCGCCAGGCGTATGAAATCAGCACCGAGACCCGCGAAGCCATCACTGAAACGATTCAGAAGCACATTCACGAGAGCCAGGGAGTGACTCACGCGTGGATTGAATCAGCAGCCAAGACGGCCCCCGCAGGGACTGAGCCCATGTTTGCAGTCGCCCGCAATGCCCTGTCACTGGTTCGCACATCGCTGGACCATGCCGCCAAATTGGGACAACAAGCCGCCGAATCGACCGATTCGCACGTCGTGGCGACCACCACCGCCAAGCCTGCCGCGCGCGCCCGCAAAGCTGCCTGATCCGCCAAATTTAGCTGTCTCCTCCGCGTACCGACTGGATCACAGGATCGTCGGTACGTTTGCCCGGTGCGCCCGGGCTTTTTCTTGTCTAAATCCGCCGCACACGCGACGCAACAAAAGCCTGCACCGCTACTACGCGCCGCGCAGGGCCTCTATGCCGCGTTCGATGGCTGCAAAAGCCGGAATCACTGCGGCCTCCTCGCCCTTAACGCCGAGCTCAATATGGCGTCGAGCCCCTCCCTCACCCATTGAGGGGAGGCTGTAGATCTTGACCTGCGGAAACTCCCGCTCGACAGCCTCCATCAACGGTGTGATGGTCGATTCGGCCAGATCGTGCAAGATCATCGATCGGTCGATCAACGCTTCGCGATGGTGCAGGTGCTTGTACTGGTGATCGAGCACCCATTCCACCATGGGCCAGGCCATGACGGGAAAGCCCGGTACAAACCAGTGATCAGCCACTGCGAAACCAGGAATCCGGTTGTAGGGGTTTGGAATGATTCGACTGCCCGCAGGGAATTCCCCCATTTTTAGACGCTGCCTATTCTCGGGCAGGCTCATGTCGGCGCTGCCTTTGCCTTCGAGTGACATCTCGTAGCAACGCTGGGTAATCAACTCAACCGCCTCCGGGTGCGCGACCAATGGCACCTTGAGTGCCGCTGCCGCCGCATGACGGGTGTGATCGTCAGGGGTCGCGCCGATCCCGCCGCACGAAATCACGCGGTCGCCCCGCTCAAAACTCCGGCACAAAACCTCGGTCAGTCGATCGCGATCATCGCCCAGAAACGCGGCCCAACCGAGCTGTAAGCCGCGGGCTGACAAGAGCGAAAGTACCTGCGTGAAGTGCTTGTCCTGTCGCTTTCCCGACAGAATCTCGTCACCAATGACCAACAAACCGAACGACATCAAGCAATCTCCTGGATCAGCGACCGGTGAAACCTGGATTCAGGATCCGCCGCAACGCAAACCAATGCTGGGCCAACAATCCGCGCCCATACTCGCGACCATGTAACTGATCGCGGATCCCAGTTGGCACGAAACCGTCGTTCCAGTCCACTGTGCCAAACCATTGATCCCACCACGGGAGCAAGACGCCAAAGTTAACCCCCAGCGCCCGGCCTTCATGACCCACACCAATCCCGTGATGGCGCCGATGAAACTCCGGTCCGACGATGAGGTGCCGGATCGGGCCGGGCAGACGCAATCGCAAGTTGGCATGCTGCCACTGCTGAATGACACGCGATGCAACCACCAACCAGACAAATTGCCCCGGGGCCACGCCGATCACCAGGGCCACCACAGCCAGAATCGCGTCACGCAACAAGTCATCAAAAAGGTGATTACGTTCATCGGACCAAAAAGTCATCTGGCGCTGGCTGTGATGAACGGCGTGTAACTCCCACCACCACCGCCATGCGTGCTGGCCACGATGAATCCAGTAATCAACAAAATCCAGCACGATCAGATACATCACAAATGAAACCAGTGGGCGATCGGTCAGCCCCGGCCAAATCGCATCGAGGTCGGGCCGGCTGAATCCGCCAAGGCGCATGAGGCCCTCAATGGAGTCAAAAACGGGCGTGAGCAACAAGAAAGCCAACACCGGAAAGACGCCGATGCGGTGCAGTAGCGCGTACAACATGTCGGTGATGACCGCGCGACGGTCGTGCATGGCCTCGACCGGAAATGCCCGCTCGAGCGCCATCATCACGGGCACCATGACGGCGAATTCCAATACGCCAATTACCGGCCACTCGGTCGCGTCGTAAGCCAATTCGGCCAGACGCATTTCACCGACCGCGAGCAGAACGGGCTGAACTGCATGTTCATAGACGGCCTGTTGCGCGGCCAACAATGCGGAGTCAAGAACCGAAATCATGGTCGGGCCGTCATTGTCGGGGGAGGGTTGCAAAACAAAAACCGCGGGCCTTCAATCCAGCAATCAGTGGCTCCAGCGCTGGCGCAAAGGGATCGCGTCGCGAACGAATACCCAAATGGGCCATCAGGATATCGCCATCGCGAACGCGGGCCAGCGCACGCTTGACCAACGCATCATTCGAGGCCTGTTCGGAAGGCAATTCATCGCCCAGAAAGCCCGCTGGTGCCCAGCCCACATGAGTCCAGCCACAAGCTTGCCCTGCCCGCAGTGCATTTGGCGTCAAAATCCCCCCCGGGGCCCGCCACCAGTGGTCCAGAGCGCGTCCCGTGATGGTTCTAAATCGTTGATTGACCCGCTCGATTTCAGTGCAAACCCCCTGAGCGTCAAGCTTAAGCGTTTCACCTGCGTTCTCTCCGACCTGGGGCCGATAGCGAACCGCCCCATCGGGCACCGCCAAATCTCCCACGAATCGACCATGCCGCCAGGTATGCGAACCAAACGCATGCCCCTCAGCAACCCGCGCGCGCCAAAACGGCGCCCAGGAATCATCCAGGGCAGCATCACCGCGCATCGTCGCCTCATTGGCCAGAAAAAAAGTCGCCTTGATGGACTGCCGATCGAGAATCGCAGCGATCAGGTCCGCGTGACGCATCGTGCCTGTATCCAGGGTGAGATAGACACTCGCCCGACAACCGGCCGCAGGGGCGACCTGGATCGTTTCGAGACTTGGCGGAATCGGGGTCAATGGCGCACCATCAATCAGACCCAAGGCGCTCGGTTGAGCATGAACAAGCCGTGCGGCGATCGCCCGACATTGATCGACCGCACCACCCGGCGCTCGGCCAGATCAACGATCGCCACGGACCTTGCCCATCGCTGAGTCACCCAAAGTGTGCGTCCATCGGCAGCCATTTCCATGCAGTCAGGGCCGCTAGGCACTGGAATATCACCGGCGAGGCCCATGGAAAGCATGTCGACGATGGTGACTGTATTGGCGACCCGATTGGAAACAAACAGATGGCGACGATCACCATACGGCCGAAAATTGTGGGCACCCTCCCCCGTCATGATCCGACGAACGGATCGTCGCGCCCGCCAGTCGATCGCGTTGACATAGTTTTCGCCCATGACCCCGACAAACAAAATGCCGCCATCGGGCGAAATCCAGATGCCCGCAGGCTGGCGCCCACAACCCATGCGCCAGGCGATCTGCATCGTCTGCAGGTCAACGGCACAGATTTCGTCACTGTCCTGCATCGTGACGAACATCCAGCGACTGTCCTGTGACCAGACCAGATGACTGGGTGCGCGAGGGGCGGGCAAACGGGCCGCCAATGCAAGGCTGTTGCCCTCGTGACGATAAATATCAATCCGGTCAAGGCGCAAGGCAGCGACGCCGAACCAGCGTTGGTCGGGCGAGAAACCCAGTTGATAAGGATCATCGATCCCGCGCATCACTCCCTGCAACTGTGCCGTCGCAGGGTCAAAAAACGCGAGGGTATTGCTGCCAGCGTTCGCGACGATCAGGGACCGATCGTCGGGCGTCGGAAACAGATGGTGCGGCTCTTTACCCACATCGAGGCGGGTCGACTCGGTAAACGATCGCTGATCGATCAACGACAAGTTGGCATCGGCCGAGTTCAACACAAAGGTCAGCTGGGCAGGCACCGATTGGGCCTGACTGGCGAGCCCGATCAGCGCCGCCGAACCTGCGGCGACACCCGCACCAACACCCCCAAGAAACCTGCGCCGCGCGGGTGCCGCAGGTTGACGCGTCGGTTCGAACTCAGACCGATTGTTTCGGTGATCACTCCGGTGGTAACTCATATCCCAATGGCTTCCCAGATCTTCTGCAAACGCTTGACCGACACCGGAACCGCAGCGCGCAGCTCCTGCGCATACAGTGAAACCCGCAGTTCCTCGAGCAACCAGCGGTACTCCTCCAGTCGGGGATCAACCGCACCGCGCCGCGCGATCTGCGCCCGACGCAGATTTTGCAACAACGGCGAAATTTCTGCGCTCTTTGAGGCATCGCGGGCGGGGTCAGCCCGCAATTTGTCTAGCCTCAATCCCATTGCTTTCAAATATCGCGCCAATTGTCCGAGTCGGTTGGTCGGCGTCGCGGTCGGCCAACGCTTGGGCAGAAGCTCCGTCAACTGTCGTTCCAAATCCGCAGCAACAGCCGGGTTTGACTTTGCCGTTGGCAATTTGCGCAATAGGGCCTGATGCTCGAGCAGGACCGCGGCGACTTCTCGGGCAAAGGCCTGACCAATCAGACCAATTCTGGGGCGGGCGTCAATGACCCGACGCTCAAATTGTTCAGCGTCCATCGGAGGTGCCTCATTCAGGACCGTCCTTGCGAGCGCCCCTGCCTGCAATTCCGCCCTCAATTCTTCGGCCGATCCAAAGGGCAGCCAGGCCATCGCCAGCCGAGGCAGGTCCGGGATGGCCCGTTCGAGCGCTTTAAGCGGTTCGCGCAGGGCGATCGAAGCCAACCGCGCGACGCCACCCCGATGCGCCGTCCGGGCCACCTCGGGGTCATCAAATAGCTCGATCGTCACACCCGTCCCCCGATCGACCAAGCCAGGAAATCCAATCAAGGTCTGGCCCTGCCGGCGCAGCTCCAGCAACTCGGGCAAGGCACCGAACACCCAGCTCGTTTGAGGTTCCGCGGAAACCGCCGCCTCGACCGTCACCGGCGTTCTCGAGCGGGCATCTAGCGTCGACGTTGGCGTCGACGTTGGCGTCGGCGTCAGCGTCGACGTCGACGTCGGGGCCGGGGTCGACACACTGACCACACCAACGTCGGCCGCCCCCCCTTTCACCGACCCACCTTTCACCGAACCCACAGCAGCGGAGGCGAAAGCCTCGCGAAGCGCGCTCTGCGCTTCACGGCCATGTTCAGCACGCAATTGCGCGAGGTTACGCCCGACCCCCAACTCACGGCCATGCGGATCCGCCAGGACGTAATTCATCCGCAAGTGGACAGGCAGAGTCTCCAGCCTGAAATCATCCGGGCGCGGGCGCAGACCGGTACGCTCCCGAACGCACTCGGACAATGCATCGGTTAAGGCCAACGCCGGCGCTTCGTCGGTGGGAAGCGACGCTAGAAAGGCATCCGCGGTCTCGACCAAAGGCTGACAGCGGTGCCGAATCTTGGGGGGTAATGATTTGAGAAGTGCCAACACCTTGTCGCGCAACAAGCCCGGGACAAGCCAATCCGTTCGGACCGGATCGACTTGCGCCAACAAGGGCAGCGGGACGTTCATCGTGACGCCGTCACGCGGATCGCCAGGTTCAAAAAGGTAGCCGAGTGAAAAACGAGCTCCGCGCATGTCGAGCTTGCGCGGGAAGCGCTGATCGTCCGCCGCCTCATCGGCCGCATCGCCAGCCTCGCGTCTTAGCAGAAAGTCACGGCTCAGATGCAGACATTGGGGATCGGTCCGAGAAATGTCCCGCCACCATCGCTCGAGCGTCTGCCCCGAAATCACCGATGGTGGAATGCGCGCATCGTAAAAATCGAATAGTCGATGTTCATCGACTAGTAGATCCGGACGGCGCATCCGGTGTTCAAGTTGCTCGATCTCGGCAACCAGTCGCTGGTTGTGGAGAATAAACGGGAGTCGGCTGTCCCAGTCACCCGCCACAAGGCCCTCCCGGATTAAAAGTTCCCGCGCGAGCTTGGGCTCCCGTTGCGCAAATGAAACCCGCCGGCCGGCGTACACGATCAAACCGTAGAGCATTCCCCGCTCTGCCGCCATGACCTGGCCCGCCTTCTTTTCCCAGTGCGGCTCGTTCCAGTTCTTCTTGATGAGATGGGCGCCGATACGCTCAATCCACTCGGGTTCGATTCGGGCGAGCCCACGCGCGTACAGACGCGTTGTGTCGACCAACTCGGCGGCCATCAGCCACTTGGCGCCCTTTTTCGTTCCCGTCGACGGATGGGGCCAAAACCTGACCGCATGCGTCCCGAGGTAATGAGCTTCATCGCCGGCCTTGTTGCCGACATTACCCAGGAGACCCGCAAGCAGGGCCTCGTGAAGCGCTTGGTAGGAAGCCGCAACCGTGTTCTCTTGCCAACCGAGATCGGCGATCGCAGTTTGCAGTTGTTGGTGGATATCGACCCATTCACGTACCCGACGCGGGTTCAGAAACTTCGAGCGCAGCACCTGCTCGCGCTTGCGTTGACTGAGACCGCCATTAGCCAGACCCTGAATCCAGTCCCAAAGCTTGATCCAACCGACAAAATCGCTACGCTCATCTGCGAATGGCTTTTGTGCTTCATCAGCCGCCTGGGCCGCCTCGGCCGGGCGCTCACGGGGGTCTTGCACCGACAATGCACTGGCAACAATCAGGATCTCGCGCAAGGCCCCAGTCGTACGACCGCCCAGAAGCATCCTGGCGACCCGCGGATCCAGCGGCAGACGCGCGAGGGTGCGGCCCGTGTCGGTCAAGCGACCCTCGTCATCGAGCGCCCCCAACTCAAGCAACAACGCCTGACCATCGACGATCGCCCGCCGTGGCGGTGCATCCAGGAATGGGAAGGC
>Ga0114980_10001521_pt1 | contig 16632 bp, 15 predicted proteins | sample S_140806_EF_Meta_FD_87018 | JGI IMG/M metagenome (GOLD analysis project Ga0114980, IMG submission 87018) | Freshwater microbial communities from Lake Simoncouche, Canada to study carbon cycling - S_140806_EF_MetaG | ecosystem: Environmental > Aquatic > Freshwater > Lake | place: Lake...
CTTCTTCGACAAGTCACGATGCGCACGCCGAACTGTTTTATAGACATCTAGGACTTCCTGCGTCTTTTCCGTCAGGGTAACGTGGGCGCCAACGAGCGGCCGCGGATTGGAGAGTTCCTTACGAAGCACGATAACTTTTTCTGCATCCGACAGCCTTCCATAGGCATCGGCCGATTTCAAAACACCGGCGACATAAAGTAACTCACCGATAGCAACTTCATGGACATCCGAGTGCTGTCGGATATCGAGGGCTGCCAGATGGAATCCAAACGTTTTCGCTTGTTGCCACAGGCTTGCGAGCGGCCCGGATGCAACAAGCACCCCTGCATTTGCCGCGATAAGCGACTCACGGAGGAGACGGAGGTCATCGACAAATGCATCGTCGGATTTGTATTCCCAAGGATGCGTTGTATGGCTCCCAGGATTTCCGGAAAAGGATTCAATCTGTTCAAGTCCGGCCGTCAGCCGCGCCTCAATCAGGTAGAGTTTCATCACAAAAGGCTCAGCCCTGTGCTGGCGTATGACATCATCAGGGAGCTGTAAGACTTCCAAATCGCGCTTGATGGAAACAGCAAGCGGACTGTCTGCCATGAGCCGCTTATCGCTTACGGTCAGCTGAACACGGACATCGTGGATACGTTGGATGTACGCATTTAGAATCGTCCGGCGATGTTCGAGGAGTGTCCACCACGTCACGCGCGCGGTTACATTCGGGTTGCCATCACGGTCACCACCCACCCAGGAACGGAACTTCACTACCGATGGAACATCAAAAGAGCGCCCAGGGAACGCATCAGATAACGCTTGCTCTAGGTCAGATTGAAGCCAAGCTACGACATCGAGGATACTGCGGTCAAAGAAGTAAAGGACATTCCGCGCTTCTTCAGGCACCGTGATTGGCGCAAGTCGAATCTCATCCGTTTCCCATAGCTCTGTCAATGCCCGTGTCAGGCTGGCTTCTGCCCGTTCGGTAATACTGCCAAGCGGTTCGGTCAGCGGCACTGAGTCAGGACCGGCTGCATGATCGCACAAACACTCGGCGACTCTTAGGAGTTTGTCTAAGACTGCGCGCCGTCGCGCTTCTGTCGGGTGCGCGGTTAGCGTTGGACCGATATCAAGGTTGCCGATTAGCGCAAAAATCTCATCTGCTCCGAGGCCGATGTCCTTGAGGCGCATCACTGCTTCGCGAATCGACTCTGGCCGCGACACACCCGGTATGCAACGTGCCCGGTTTACGCGGATAATTTCTTTTTGCTCAGCGGTATTGATGAGCTGAAAGAATGCGGTAAGCGCGCGCAACAGTCGTCCGGCAAAAACAGGATCAGAAAGTCGCGGCGCGGCGCTTAGAATCGTCGCTGGTGTCGCATTTGGATCGAGTGATGCCGCCAGTGCATGGCGCATTGCATCCACCAAATCGGTACCTTCCTGCTGCTCGAGAACCTGACCGAAGACACGGTCAAGCCACTCAATATCGCGTACAAGAGGTTGGGGAAGCGCAGACGACGAAGCATCCAGTCCAGCAAAAGCACTCACACATTTATTCTAGCATGCAGCCACCTGCAAGCACGGTGCTAGAATAGGTGAGATGACTGCTAAGAGGGGTTGGCTACCGAAGAAAACGCCGTCGATAGACCAGACAGTTACATCCCTCCCGTTTCGCATCGCCAGCATCACTGACCTCACCTCGAGTGGATATGTACAACGTGTCCTAGATGTTGGCAATGATCACTTCGTTGCAATCAGTAATGAGGTGTGCGACATTAGCCACGATGGAAATCGCTACACGCTTTTGGCTGGCCTTTATGGCCCAAGCGGTCGTCAGGTTCAGCGCTACGCAAATGTGTGTTACACCGCTGGGTCACGGTCCGTGGCTGAATCCGTCTGTGCGACCATCAGCATTCTTCGCTACCAACAGCTCACACACCTCCGACAACCTGTACGACTCGCCTGGGATACCGATACGGCATCGATTTGGATCACCGAGGTAAAGTCCCGTGTCCCCGATGTTGTTGGCGAGACACGAACAACAAATGTGACTTACTTTGATGTCACATCACAAAGAGACACAAACGAATTTGCGCGTGTCATAGCCCATGAGTGGGGTCACCTTGCTCTACAGGCAGCACGCGGGTTTACCGCTCCTGAACCGGACAGTGCGGGGCATGTCGGTGAAGCGCTAGGCCTTCAGTGGCTTGCTAGCACTGGCATCAAGGGAAACACCGCTCCCATCCTTCCCTCGCCTGGCTTTGTCGCAGCAAGCAGGAATCGCTTTGACAAAGCACTCAGCGCCACTCCGCCAGGTTCAGCTGGATTTGTGAAGCATAACGCACAAGGGATGTACGCCTACATCGGTGCCATCCAGCACGTGGCTGACACATATGGGGATGCATTTCTTGGACGCGTCTTTCAAGCAGTGGATGCGGACTCGCAAGATTCCTTTCTTACAGCGTGGGCATTTGTCCTAACAGAAGATGGCGTGACTCGCTTTCATGGCACGGCCTGGGTGCCACTTGAAGCCGGTGTTTACCAGGCAAGTCACGCACTAAACCTAGCGAGCGTAAAGGGTCCAGCTGGAATCACCTGCGATAGCCGTCACCGCCTGACCGTTCGCAGATCTGGGTGGTACCAGCTGACTGCGCCGCAGCGGGATGACTTTATTCTTCGCAGAAAAGGGCGATAGCAATGCCTCAAAGTGACTGGAAGAGCGAGTGTTTGTCACCCGCCAAACTAAACATCACATTGGATGTCTCCCAACCCGATGCCACAGGGTTTCATCCGCTTGACTCAATTGTCGTTCGCCTCAACCTTTCGGATGAAATGGCCTTCACCGTTAGATCCGGCACGCGTGGCGTGCGCCTGATTCTCAAGGATAAACGGCCGAATGCGATCGCACATCCACCAATTCCGCGGGATGAACGAAATCTGGTCATCCGCGCAGCGCAGCGGCTGCTGGACCTAAAACCTGAATTCGATGCCACCCTCTGGGTAACGCTCATCAAAAACATCCCGAGCGAAGCCGGACTTGGCGCCGGTAGCAGTAATGCTGCGATGACAATCAAGATGTTCGGAGACTACCTGGGGATTCCGATGGATGAGCAACATAAAATTGCCGCAGAAATCGGCTCCGATGTCGCCCTTTTTCTGTACGACACGCCGATCAGAATGCAGCACTATGGCGAAGTGATCACGCCTATTTCACTCAGTGGGATTTTGGAAGGGGTTGTGCTTCGACCTGCAACTGGGATGTCGACGCCGCTGGCGTACCGCACACTAGATGCAGATGCTACGCGTATCCCGGGGACCACAACTGCAGATATCGTGGCACGAGGTGTGCTCACTCCAGACTGTCTTTCAAATGATTTTGAAGGCGTTGTTCGTAACCTAAATGCTGATATTGATCGCCTATTTACGACGCTCACAGCACTCGGCGCCCTGCGCGTTCAGCTCTGTGGAAGCGGTTCAGCGGTGTTTGCCGTGACCGAAACCCGGGCGGATTCTGTCCGCATCGTCAAAGCACTAAGTGGATATGTACCCTACATGAAACTGGTTTCAACACAATGACATCAACGGCAGCTATACTCCTCGCCGGAGGGCGTATCAAGGCAAAAGACCGCGCTGAGTGGCAGGGTTTACTACCATCGGGTTGCGATAATCGCGTGCTGGTCGATATCGCCGGTAAGCCGATGTACCGCTACGTTATTGATGCTATTCACGGGGCGGATATCCAGCTGGTGATTGCCGGGGATGTCCCATTCGATGGAAAACACACACGCGTCGCCGGTGGCGACTCGCTCGTCGACACGCTTCTAAACGGAATTGCCGCCCTCCCGCCCGCTGTTTCACAGGTTCTTGTCCTGACCGCCGATATTCCGTTTCTGAAATCTGCAGGTATCGATGCAATCTTGCAAAGTGCGCCAAATGCTGACTTTGTGTACACAATCATCCCGATGGATATCTGCCGGGCTGAGTTCCCGGATGCCAAACGTACATCCCTCAAAACTGCCGATGGCGAGTTCACTGGCGGAAACATTGTTCTCATAAACCCCGACTTTGTCCGCAAGAACGAAGCAGTTCTTCGCGAATCCTTCGAGCGCCGTAAAGATGTCCTTGCGCTCGGGAAGCTGCTTGGCCGAGATGTCATTTTTCGGCTTCTGTTGTCACGGTTTTTTCCAGCGTTGTTGCCAATCAATGCCTTGGAACGTGCGGTTTCGCGCCTGGTTGGAAATGCCACGGTTAGGGCGCTGGTTGTAAATGATGCCGCCGTTGGGACAGATATCGACTCGGCATCCGATGTCGCCATGGCGCGTAAAGTGCTGGGAAAGTAGACTACCAACGTGGCTAAAGGCAAACTCTACGTCCTTTCAGGACCATCCGGTGTTGGCAAAGACACCGTCCTTGCAGCGCTCAGCAGCATCGACACCTACTTCGCAATCTGTATCACCGCGACGACACGCGGGATGCGGACTGGAGAAGTGGAAGGTAGCCCGTACACCTTTCTAACGCGAACTGAATTCGAAGACAGAATAGCCGCTGGAGACTTTCTCGAGTTTGCGGAAGTAAACGGCGGAAATCTTTATGGAACTCCAAAATCCTGGGTGGACCGTACCCTCGCTTCGGGGACTGATGCCATCCTGAAAATCGATGTCCAAGGTGGAAAGTCGATTCGCTTGCTGGTCCCCAATGCAATCCTCGTGTTTCTGGCTCCCCCATCCCTTGACGAGCTTGAAGCTAGACTTCGAAGCCGCGGAACCGAAACCGAAGACGCGATACAAGTCCGCCTCGAAGATGCACGTACCGAAATTGCAGCATCAAAGGGCTACGACTACATCGTTGTAAATGACAATATTGACGCCGCAGCAGACCGCTTGCGGTGCATTTTGGTGGCTGAGAGGTGCCGTCGATGAACGGATTGAAGATTGCTATCGCCACCGGCCCAAGCGGCTTTGTCACGGTGAATGCTATTTTGGAAGCATCCAAAGCGTCAGGGTCGTCACGCATCGACTGGCTGGAGCTGGGCCTTGCGGCTGCAGAAGCGGATGAATCGCTCCACGATGTTGGCGTTGGTGGGATGCCGGATTCGCTTGGCCGGATCTCGCTGGATGCGGCCATTATGGATGGCCCGACGCATCGCGCAGGCGCCGTCGCGGGGCTCCTCGGCTTCCGAAGCCCTATCGCGGTCGCCCGACGTGTCATGGATTACACACCGCACGTGATGTTAGTTGGTGATGGAGCGAAGCGCTTTGCCGAAGCGCAAGGCTTCACAGATGAAGGTGCTCTCCTCACAGACTATTCGCGTGAGCGCTACGAAGCGTTTCTCCGAGGAGAAGTTGATCTCGAAGCGACCGGCGATCAGCACATCGATGGCGGTGACACGGTAGGCGCAATCGTGATGGACACGGACAACCAGCTTGCCTGTGGGACATCCACCAGTGGACTCGCCTTCAAAATGCCTGGCCGCGTCGGTGACTCCCCCATTGTTGGCGGAGGGCTCTACGTTGAACAAGGGATCGGGAGCGCTGTCTGCCTCGGGATGGGTGAACAAATGATGCAGGTTGGGATGGCGATGCGCACGGTGATGAAGCTAGCGCAGGGGCTGTCCCCTCAAGCGGCGGCTGAAGCGGCGATGCGGGACATGATTCGCCTGCGCCCAAGCTGCCTTGGGACAACCTGCCTTGTGATTGCGTTGAATCAAGCCGGTGATGCAGGTGGAGCGCGGACGCAAGCACATCCCGACTTCCATTACTGGCAGGCAACACAAAGTGGAGTCATGAAGATTGAGGCTCCTGTGATGGGCAATTAGGCGTATAACGTGACAGATAGCCGCTACGTAGATGTCATCGTTCAGGTAGAGGTTCCAAACCTCCGCCAGCCGTTTACGTACGCGGTTCCCGACCACCTCGATGAGCCTAATCCACTGCAAAGTGGTGATTGTGTTGTGGTTCCATTTGGCCGTCAGGTGATGCTTGGTTATGTTGTTCAGCGCCGTGATGCCCTTCCTGATGGAGTGGCTGAGAAGTCTGTCCGGGATGTCCTTGAACGCGTTGCTGGCGATGGCGCAAATGTTCCAGATTCTGTAATGCGTACTGCGCGGTGGGTTGCACGAGAGTATGTTGCAGACCTCGCAATGTCGATCCGGACGGCTATCCCACAGCTGCAGAGCGCGCGTATCGAACAGTTTTACCGCTGGACGGGACGCCGCTCAGTTGAATCGTTGGCAGCAAGTCAGCAGGATTTCGCAAGCTTCCTCATACGGGCCAAAACGCCGCAGACGCTTAAAGATGCCTCGGATGCATTGCAAGTGACGGCTGATCGAGCATCCGTCAATGCCCTCATCCGCATTGGCGCGATTGAGCGCAATTACCAAATCCTTCCTCCAAAAGTCACTGCGCGTTCGGTGATGTGCGTCACGCTTGCTGTCACCCCGGATGTCGCATTTGCAGAGGCTGAACGACGCCGACGTCGGGCGAAGCAGCAAGCGAATGCATTGGAAATGCTTGCAGGGCTACCAGCACATACGCCAGTGTCGATTGTAGATGCCCTTGAAGCCTATGGAATCGCCCGCGCAATCTGGAAGCGCCTTGAAAGTGATCTCCTTGTAGAGGTTGCTCCGATACCCATTGACAGAATTCCAGCTGTCCTGATGTCGGCGGGGAAACGCCCAGCGGTGCTTTCACCAGATCAGATCCATGCTCTCTCGGTCATCGGGGATGAAAGTCTCTCTCAGACACAAAAGCCAATCCTTCTTCATGGTGTGACGGGTTCTGGCAAAACAGAGATCTACCTCGCAACCATCGAAAAGACTCTTGCGGCAGGACGCACGGCACTCGTGCTGGTGCCCGAGATTGCCCTTACGGCTCAGCTGATGGGTGTTTTCAGGGGCCGCTTGGGCAACCGTGTCGCAGTGCTTCATAGTGCCCTCTCGGATGGCGAACGTCGTGATGAGTGGCATCGTATTGGAGCTGGCAAAGCCGATGTCGTGGTTGGCGCACGTAGTGCAATCTTTGCCCCGCTCAGCAATATAGGCTGCATTATCGTAGATGAGGAGCACGAAGGATCCTACAAGCAGGAATCCGGGGCTCCGCGGTATCAGGCCCGTGATGTTGCTCTGGCTCGTGCGCGCTCAACAAGTGCAGCCGTGATCCTAGGCTCCGCCACTCCAAATGTTGAGTCCTACTTTAAGGCAACGTCCGGTGATTACACGCTGGCGGAAATGACGGTTCGGCCAGCTGGTCGTCCGATGCCTTATGTAGAAATCATTGATCAAAGAATCAAGTCGGGCGCGACTGGCCTCCAAATGTTTTCAGCTTCGCTCTTGGATGCCATGAGTGAGTCACTTGGCGCAGGGCATCAGGCAATCGTCTTCCTGAATCGGCGTGGCTTTGCAAAGTATCTCCTCTGCCGGGAGTGTGGCCACGTTCCGATGTGTCCCAACTGTGCCGTTTCGCTGACATTGCACCATGGTGCGGAAACATTGCTCTGTCACCACTGCGCCTATACTCTGCGCACGCCAGACACTTGCCCAAGCTGCACAGGTAAACGGATTCTCTCTTACGGCATCGGAACGGAGCGTATCGAGGCCGAGCTAAAGGGACTTTTCCCAAACGCACGCCTGCTTCGTATGGACCGGGACACGGTGGGCAACAAAGATGCTCTTCCGGCGATGATTGAGCAGTTCAGAACGCGTGAAGCGGACATTCTGATTGGCACCCAAATGGTGGCAAAGGGGCTAGACTTCCCAGGTGTGACCTGTGTTGGTGTTGTGGCTGCGGATACATCGCTGCACGTGCCGGATTTCAGGGCATCCGAGCGAACCTTTCAGTTGCTAGCGCAGGTGTCCGGCCGTGCAGGTCGCGGGGATGTCCCTGGCCGGGTGATGATCCAGACATTTAATCCTGACCATGTAGCGATTCAGGCAGCGGCTCAGCATGACTATGGTGCGTTTTACAGTTCCGAAATCGAGAACCGCCGTGAGCTCAACTACCCGCCGTTTTCCCGCCTTTGCAATGTTATTGCAAACCATGAGGATGCAAACACAGCTTCCGGTGCAGCGGCCGAGATTGCTACACGCCTTCGTTTACATCGGGGGCTGACAGTGCTTGGACCGGCTCCCTGCCCACTATCCCGCGTACGAAACAAACATCGATTTCATGTTCTCATCAAAGGACCACTGGATGACACACTCCGGCAGCTCGTGCGACGGGAGCTCGCGGCATTGCCAACCGACCTGCGGTCGATGTTGATGGTCGATATCGACCCTCAGAGTGTTGTTTGAACCATGTGCAAGTGACTGGGCACAAGAGCGAGCATTACGCCGGTTCAATTGTAAACAGTACTTTAAGCATTAGTCGGATTCTGGAACAAAAATAGATCGGAACGACTCGGGCCAGCGCCGTGGCTTTCCGGTGAGTCCATCGATACAAACCCCTTTGGTTGTTCCCGTGGCGATGCGCTTATTCCGGCTGTGACAGTCAACGGTGTAAGTGAATACCAGACTCGCACCTGTGGATGATTCACAACAGCATGTGATGGAGAGCTCATCGGTGAAGAATGCTGGGCTTAGGTATTTGATGGATGCATCCGCGATGACGATTTGAATACCAGCACGCTGAATTTCAAGAAACGGAAGTCCTGCATCCTGAAGCCATGCACAGCGGGCAACTTCGAAGTACTGCAGGTAAATCGCATTATTGACGTGTCCAAAGCTATCCAGCTCGTACGAACGTACGGAAATTTTAGTTGTCGTCATTATCGATAAAAAGCACCACTCCAACCAAGTTGCAGTGGTGCATTTCTTTCATATGGAGTGCTTACTTTGAAAAGTGATTCGTATTCAGCTGAATGAACGACTTCCACTTCTCAGGAACTTCATCTTCCATGAATATGGCATCGACCGGACATTCAGGTTCGCACAACCCGCAGTCAATACACTCATCAGGGTTGATGAAAAGCTGCGTGTCATCATCACCGCCATGGATACAGTCCACGGGGCAGACGGACACGCAAGAGCGGTCTTTGACTCCTATGCAGGGCTCCGCAATCACAAAAGGCATCTGGATCTCCACCTACAGGGTCGTTGATTTACTGAATCATTGTCCAGTTCCGTACCCCTGCCGCACCAAAATTATAACGATGGAGGGAGTGATTAGCAAACTGAGAATGATTCTCAGTTGTTTTTAACACACCGTGTGCATTCCGTTTTGTAACGGGTAGACTGGTATCTGACTACATTCAAAGTGCATCGTTGCCATGCGTACCGGTGCGCGTTGTCTAACAAGGAAAACTTTTATGTCGTTCGTTGGCAAACCAGCCCCGGATTTTACTGCTCCTGCATTCTTCCCAGGAGACACTGCTGCATCTGATGTCAAGTCGCTCTCCCTTACCGACTACCGCGGAAAGTGGGTTGTTTTCTTCTGGTATCCGCTCGATTTCACCTTTATCTGCCCAACTGAGATCCTTGCACTGTCCGATCGCTTGGATGAGTTTGAAGAGCTCGGCGCTGTGGTTATCGGTGCATCGACCGACTCTGTCTACTCCCACCGTGCATGGGTGCGCACCCCACGTGGCGAGAATGGAATCGAAGGCACTGCTTACCCGATCATCGCTGATATGACCCAGCAGATCGCTGCAGATTACGGCGTCCTCATCGATGGTGAAGGCATTGCACTGCGCGGTTTGTTCATCATCGACCCAGATGGCGTTGTCAAGCACTCCACCATCAATGCGTTGAATGTCGGCCGTAATGTGGATGAAGTCATCCGTACACTGCAGGCATTGCAGAGCGGTGGGCTTTGTGCAGCAAACTGGAAGCCAGGTGCAAAGCACCTTTCCCCTGGTAGCTAATCATGCCACTTCGCCGTGGCGCTGAGCTTCCATCGCTTGCCGGTGCAACCGAATGGGTAAACGGTGAAACATCGCGGGAGAGCCTTCTTGGCTCTCCTTGCCTTATTCACTTCTGGTCCCTTTCGTGCTACATCTGCAAGAACAACCTGCCGGCACTGGCAGCGTGGAAGACCAAATATGGTCCGCTTGGCCTCAAAGTTGTTGCAGTCCACATGCCCCGCTCTGAAGACGAAACCAATGTCGAATTAGTAAAAAAGAGCATGCTAGAGCATGGAATCACTGAGAGCTGTGCGATTGACAATATGCATGATGTCAAAGATGCCTTCTTAAACGAGGCTGGTTTTGTACCTCATTACTATGTTTTCAACGCCGATGGCATATTGGAAAGCCGGGCAGCCGGTGATGCTGGAGTTGCGTCCATCGATGCAGCCCTTGTGAAGCTATTTTCAGCCTAACATCGCCTACACATTTACGGGAGGTATTCGGGCACTTAAGTCCAATACCTCCCGTAGTGCATTTTGAGGAGAATTTCAATCACCCATGGACCACTTTTCTGGAAAAACATCTGATGAACGGCTTCTTGCCACACCCACTGCATCAGAAGCGTCCTTCATTCACAGCGATCCGTGGCGGGTGCTTAGAATTCAAAGTGAGTTTGTCCGCGGTTTGGATGCACTTGCAGACCTTGGTCCGGCGGTAACGCTCTTTGGGAGTGCCCGAACGCGTGTTGGCGATCCCTATTATGCGGCGGCTGTCGATACAGCCCGCCTACTGGGTAAAGAAGGTTATGCCATCGTTACGGGAGGCGGCCCTGGGATCATGCAGGCTGCCAATGAAGGCGCAAAGCTCGCCGCAGTCAAGAGTATTGGACTCAATATTGAGCTCCCATTCGAGCAGCACTTGAATCCTTACTGCGATGTCTCCGTGGACTTTCGCTACTTTTTTGTCCGTAAGGTGATGTTGGTCAAGGTAGCGAGTGCCTTTGTCATCTTCCCTGGTGGCTACGGTACGCTAGATGAGCTTATGGAGGCTTTGACACTTATCCAGACAGGTAAGATTTCAAACTTCCCAATCATATTGTTTGGCTCAGATTACTGGAGTGGTCTGGTCAAATGGCTAAAGGACACTGTCCTCCCGGATGGCAAAATAAGCGCATCTGATATTGACCTCCTTCGAATCGTGGATACACCTGAGGCTGTTGTCCGAATCGTTAAAGCAACAACATCGCTGGGGACTGATCGGGACGTCCAGCTCGATATTGAGCGGGCAAGCCTTGCGGATGTTGCAAAAGCGTATGCGCCTCCGCCTTTTGCGGAGCAATAGAGGCAACGCGGTCACAAAAAAACGCCCTGATGCGGAAGCATCCGGGCGTTTCACATTGCAAAGTAAGCTTAGTCGATAAAGTGGACACCCTCGCCTGCAATTACGCGTCCAAGAATGGATGCCGTCTCTCCGCTGGCATTGAGCTCGCTGACAAGACTCTCCGCCTTGGATGCCGGAACAACTACAACCATTCCGATGCCCATGTTGAATGTCCGCATCATGTCATCCAGAGGAACATTCCCAGCATCCTGAATCAAGTTGAACAGCGCTGGAATGGTCCAAGCACTACGGCTGATTTCAGCAGCAGTGCCACTTGGGAGCGAGCGCGGAATATTATCCACAAACCCTCCGCCAGTGATATGAGCCATCGCCCGGACATTATGAGACACAAGCCTCGGCAACAGGGCATTTGCATAGCATCGGTGCGGAGCCAACAGCGCATCGCCAACCGTCGTACCCAAGGCATCCACAAACGTTTCGACGCCGAAGCCTGCCAGTTCAAACAAGACTTTGCGGGCAAGGGAATAGCCATTTGTATGAAGGCCATCCGATGCCAGACCAATCAAAACATCCCCTACCTCAACCGTAGAGCCATCAATGATTGCAGCACGGTCAACGATTCCTACAATACAACCGGCGAGGTCATATTCCCCTGCTTGGTACATTCCAGGCATTTCCGCTGTTTCACCACCGATTAGAACACATCCGCTCGAGCGGCATCCCTCAGCGAGTCCCTTGACGACATCGGAGGCGACAGACGGTTCGAGCTTGCCAGTAGCGAAGTAGTCAAGAAAGACCATTGGGCGCGCGCCTTGAACAAGGATGTCATTGATGCAGTGCCAAACGAGATCACGGCCGATGGTGTCATGCTTGTTCATCATGAATGCGACCTTCAGCTTTGTACCGACGCCATCCATGCTGCTCACGAGGACAGGATCGTTACCCAGATGTCCGGCAAGCGAGAACATCCCACCGAAGGAACCAACATCCGCCACTACATTTGCATTAAATGTCGAACGGATATGCTGCTTCATTTGGCGGACGGCCTCAGTGCCGGCATCAATGTCGACGCCAGAGTCAGCATATGTGGTTGTCTTTAATTCATCGGACATGGGGAATCCCTCCTGCCAAACTGTCAAATAAAAACCCACCGTGCGCAGTGGGTTGAAAGGGTGAACATCGGGGCGAGAGGATTCCGACCTCCGACCTCGGCGACCCGAACGCAGCGCTCTAACAAGCTGAACTGTGCTCCGGCTATCCCGCCCACTCCACCTGCGTGGAGCGTTACCGCGCGATATTATCACGTGGCAATGATGCAAGCAAAGCCTAGCCCGTACGTGCTCCTGACAATCGACGCAGGTGGAACGTCTGTACGCTTTCGTCTCGAGTACGGTGGTACCCTTCTGAAAGATGATTGGTCAAGTCCAGCATCTCCAGATGGACATCCACCAGAATTTGTCAAGTTCTTGCCCCAGCCGGATATCGTGGTCGCTGGAATTACAAAAGTCAGCCGTCCCGGCGTTGTCGATGCTTGGAAACGGGCTTTGGAGTTACATTTCCCTGCTGCAAAACATGTGATTATCCCTGATTTCGAGCTTGCCGCTGCGGCAGCGATTGACCGTCCGGATGCTGTGATGCTCCTTGCAGGTACAGGTTCCCTAGCGTGCGCATTTGATGGAAACAGATTGGTTAGAGTCGGTGGTCATGGTTGGGAATATGGTGATGAAGGTTCTGGTGCGTTTATCACAGCGGAAGCGATCAGGCGGTGTGTGCGCTCACTCGATGGGATGCTTCCGACGACGCCGTTCCTCAGCAAGATCATTGCATCGGGTGAAACGACCGATGCAGGAGCGTTTGCAGCGTGGGCACGTGGTGAGGCGGACATTCAAGGGCGTGGCTTTTTGCTTCCACTAATCGCAGAAGCTGCTGCGGAGGCAGACCGAGATGCCATTAATCTCCTTCATGGTGCAGGCGGCTGGCTAGCCCGCTTGGCGCGCACTGCGCATCGACAGCTAACGTCAAGTACGGACATCATTCAAATTCGTGCCGTCGGCGGGCTATGGGAAACGGGACCGTTTATCCGGGATGCAACCATATCTGCTCTACAAAAATGGTACGACACGGTTGATTTCCAGCACTTTGATGGAAGTCACTTGGGTGGTGGAACTCTCTTGGCAAAGAACATTGTGTCATCTCCTGCTAGACCTGAACAGATCTAAGTTCACCATAGGAGAGCGGGAGGTCTTGGCACGATATTGGGCAATTAGTCTGGGTCTCATGCTGTATTGTTGGACGAAACCATCCCGCTCATGAGCGAATTGTCCCATCGACTTGAATCCGGTTAGAATACAAGTAGTTACCTGTCGCTACGGGGAAGGTTGAACATTTCAATGCGTGTAGACCGTAATTTGCTACATCCTAAAGAGAAATGTCATCCCAACCACACATGAAGTTTAGCTAGCGAATCACAACCGAAACCATGCCGCTGATACGCCAATTGTTCCATTTGCATGTATCCGGTTAGAATAGATTTAGATACCTGTCGCTACGGGGAAGGTTGGACATTTCAATGCGTGTAGACCGCAATGTGCTGCAGCCTAAAGAGAAATTTCATCCCAACCACACATGAACTTCCGCTAGCGAATCACAACCGAAACCATCCCGCTGATACGCCAATTGTTCCATTTGCATGTATCCGGTTAGAATAGATTTAGATACCTGTCGCTACGGGGAAGGTTGGACATTTCAATGAGTGTAGACCGCAATGTTTGGATTTACGGTACGGGATTATTGATTATCGTCGGTGGCTGCTTTGCCATCGGATACACCATATTGCCAACGAAACCAGCTTTTGGCACAAAGCAGGCAACCACCATTCCAGCACCAAGTGTGGAGGTCCCCACTGCTCCCCAACCCGCCGCAGATCCCAGCGTGCCAAAGCTGGTGATAGAAGACATTACTGCAGAAAAGGCAGCAAGTCTTAAACCCACCGATGAAACGGTCAATCCTGAACCTGACTCAACATCAACGTCTCCTGATGAACTGGACATTAAGGTCGATACGACGAAGAAGACTGATTCCGTGGATGAAGGTTCGGAGCCGACGCCCGGTGATCCCCCCGCGACAATAGTCACACCAGACCCCATTAAGGTATCGAAGGCTGTTCCTTCTGTGAAACCATCCCCTACACCAACGCAGGCAAAACAGGCTTCTAAACCTAATGTGGCTCCACCACTAGATCAATCAGTTGCTTTGTTCCGTGTTCGTATCAATGCCATAAAGCCATCTAGAAACGATGCTGGTTCCTTGGTTGATGAACTCAAGAACAAAGGCTTCTCGGCCGCTATAATGCCGTTGGCCGGTGGTTTCGTCGTTCAAACGGGAGCCTTCAAGGATCGTAAAAGCGCCGAGGCACTTCAGCGTTCCCTGATGGATAACGGCTATGACACCAGCATCACCAACTAAGGTAAGTGATCTCTAGCGACATTAAGGATCCAATGCACAGAGTCGTTCGCTGCGAGCTGGCTTAGTGTGAATGGCGGCTTTGCTTGTTGACACTGATTGTCTCGCGTTTTCGAACCGGCAAGTCACCGCGATTATAACGACTTTGAGCGAAGAATTCTTAATCGATTTATCTATAGGTCATCACTGATAACGTCGAGTGTGTCACATGCAAGGTACACGAGTCCAGATGTCAGAATCGCACTGTCATCGCTACTGAGCGCACCCTTGTGTTTGATCGAATCGACGAATGGCCATAGCCACCGACCTAGCGACGGGTTTTGCGAGGATCCAAAGCATCCCGAAGCCCATCACCAAGGAAGTTGAGTGCAATAACGGTCAGGCTCAACATGGTTGCTGGAACAATTACCAAGCGCGGCTCAGACTTATAGTAGTCAAGCGCATCGTTTATCATTCGCCCCCAGCTTGGCATTGGACGCTGAACACCAATTCCGAGATACGACAGCGTGGCCTCTGCGAGGATTACACCAGCGGCATCTACTGTGACGGCGACGATAATCGGCGAAACCAGATTTGGCAGGATGTGGTGGAGAAGAATACGGCCATGACTCGACCCAATACTACGTGCAGCATCCACAAACTCACGTTGCCGTAGCGCAACGACCTGCCCACGTACCAGACGCGCAAGCGGCGGCCATCCGGTTACACCGAGACTGACAACAACAAGCATCGCCGATGTTTCCGGACGGGAGCTGGTGGCTCCAAGCGTGCCCAGCAACAAAATTGCCAAAAGGACATCTGGAAATGCCAGGAGCACATCGGTGATGCGCATCAACAGGCTATCAATCCATCCACCACGGTAACCGGCAATCAGGCCTACTGTTAGGCCTAGGAAAACAACAACGCACTCGACGCTCACGGCGACCATCAGCGAAATGCGAGCACCAACGAGCACACGGGTAAGGATGTCACGACCGAGGTCATCTGTGCCGAGGAGATGTTTCCCGCCAGGAGACAGTAAGCGCGAATCTGGTAGCTGTTGTTCGTAGCCAAATGGGAGAAACATCGGAACAAAGGCTGCAGCGAGGATTAGCAGGCCCAAAAAAATGATGCTTGCGAGGGCGATTTTATTTGCAGCGATACGCTGCCAGGTTTCCCGTGGAGTCATCTCAAATCGCCTTCTGATCCGAAACCCGAGCGCGTGGATCGACAAAGCCTTGTAGGATATCGACGATTAGGTTTACACCGACAAATATTCCAGCAAGCAGCAGTGCAAGTCCCTGAATGACCGGGTAGTCACGAGCGGTGATTGCCGTAATACTTTGGTTGCCGATTCCTGGAATCGTAAAGAAGGTCTCAACAACAAATGATCCGCTGAGCAGGTAACCAAAGGTTGTTCCAGCTACTGTCAAAATAGGTGAAAGCGCATTCCGCAAGGCATGCTTGAAGAGGACGCCAAGAGGCCGCACACCCTTCGCCCTTGCCGTTCGAATAAAGTCCTGGCTTAGGACATCAAGCATCGCGGACCGCGTCAGTCGCGCAATCAAAGCACTAGAACGGGCAGCAAGCACGACTGTAGGCAGAATGAAGGTAGCCGGGTCAACAAGTCCCTCTTGCAGGGAGAATCCACCCACAGGCAACCACCCCATCCGCACTGCTAGCACTAGTGTTAGAACAGGAGCAAGGACAAAGCTAGGCGTTGCGACACCTAGCAGTGCAAATGCCATCGCAAAGCGGTCAATCCACGAGTTATGCTTGATGGCTGCGACCACGCCCAGTGGAATGCCAGTCAGGAGCGCGAGACCAAGCGCAGACACTGCAAGAATGGCCGTATTTGGAAAACCACGGGCGATGAACTCTGTGACAGGTTCCTTCGTTTGATAGCTCCGACCGAAATCACCTTCTGTCACGACGGCGATCACATACTTACCGTAGCGTTCCAGAGGCGGACGATCGAGTCCCCATTCATGCCGTACACGCGCTTTCGCCTCAGGTGCCGCGCGCTGC
>Ga0114980_10001524_pt1 | contig 16599 bp, 10 predicted proteins | sample S_140806_EF_Meta_FD_87018 | JGI IMG/M metagenome (GOLD analysis project Ga0114980, IMG submission 87018) | Freshwater microbial communities from Lake Simoncouche, Canada to study carbon cycling - S_140806_EF_MetaG | ecosystem: Environmental > Aquatic > Freshwater > Lake | place: Lake...
CAAGCTTCAAGCGAGGTTCGTTTTAAGAATGCAGATGATGGCGGAGCAACAACAATTACGCCGTTGGCAACACAGTATATTTCCTGGTCCAGTACGCAAATCAAGGTTGAAGTTCCTTCGGGAGCGGGTACAGGTAATTTTGAAGTATTTACCGGCGTTACAGGAACAAGTCCTTCACAGCTCACGGTCTCATACGCACATTTGAACGTAGAGTTTGATCCGGGTTCCGGAACTACTGCTTATGAGACTGATCACATCAACGACAATGGATCGGGCGGTTACACGTGGCAAATGAACACAGGATTTAATGCTGATGTAAATGCGCGCGCTTCATTTATGCGTGCATTCGATACGTGGAGATGTAATACAGGTGTGCGTTGGACAATTGGAGCCAACACATCAATTAACGACGCCGTTTCCGATGGAACAAATGTGATTTGCTTCGATAACACTGCACCGCTTTCAGCCGGAGTATTGGGTGTTTGTTACAGCTACTGGAGCGGATGTGCTTCCGGACCGAACATTATTTGGTATGTTTCTGAATTGGATATCATTTTCGATGAAGGAAGCAATATCGCTCCGCAAACATGGCAGTATGGACCATCATTACCTTCCATCAATCAATATGATTTTGAAACGGTAGCGGTACATGAATTAGGTCATGGTCACCAATTGGGACACGTAATTTCTTTCGGTGCCATTATGCATTATGCTATTGCAAACGGAAGTTCTAATCGCTCACTGGGTTCAAGTGATCTTGCGGGTGGAAACTATGTTCAGGCGAAAAGCATTACTCCAAACTTGTGCGGACCCGGTGCAATGAGCAGCATGACATGTGGGTCTCCTCCGGTAGCTTCATTCACTTCGAACAGAACATCAGTTTGTGCTGGCGGTACGGTTTCGTACACTGATCAAAGCACGAACAGTCCTACGTCATGGTCATGGTCATTTACAGGAGGAACACCTTCTTCATCTACATTACAAAATCCTGTTGTTACCTATTCGACACCGGGCGTTTATGATGTATCTATGACTGCAACAAACGGGCAAGGAAGTGATCTGGTGACCGTGGTTGGTTATATCACTGTGCATGCATTGCCAAGTGTTGGGTTATCTGTTAGTCCACTGAGCGGTACATTGTGTGCTGGTCAATCGGCCACGTTGTCGGGCACCGGAGCAACCAGCTACACCTGGACAGGCGGAGTAACCAATGGTGTTGCTTTTGCTCCTCCTTCAAGTCAAACTTACACCGTAACAGGTACTGATGCAAATGGCTGCACCAACACTGCTGTAACTTCACTTACAGTGAACAGTGCACCGTCCTTAACTATTGTTTCCAATCCGGTAAGCGGTTCTGTTTGTACCGGAAATCCTGCAACGCTTACAGCAAGCGGAGCGGTTTCTTACAGTTGGACGGGCGGAATTACCAATGGAGTTGCGTTTACTCCACCTTCAACAGCAACGTATACAGTTACTGCAACCGGAGCGAATGGATGCACCAACACCGGAAGCAGAACAATTACAGTAGGTTCATGTGCATTGCTCACTCAATTGGCATCCGGTTCATGCGGTGCAGTGAATATGACACTCGGACAAACAATTATTGCCAACACTGTTGCCGGTGCTACGAACTATGAGTTCTTATTCACCAACGTAGCATTAGGATTCAGTCAAAGCAGAATTAAAGGTAACAGCACGCCAACATTACCACTCGGTTGGATTACCGGACTTCAATATGGAAATACATACAGCGTTCAAGTGAGAGCATTTGTAGGTGGAGTGTGGCAGAGCTATGGCATTGCCTGTAATGTCTCTCTTGCATCACAAGTGCCTGTTCCTTCACTTACCAGCTGTGCAGCTACCAATATGACGCTGACCAGTTATTTATCGGTAACCGCAGTTGTTGGAGCCCAGGATTACGAATATGAAGTTACTAACGCGCAACAGCCATATAGCTTGAATCGATTGCGTGGAAGTGGAACTTCAACAATTCTGCTTTCATGGTTTGCGAATTTGCAATATGGCAGAACGTACAACGTGCGTGTTCGAGCGAAAGTAGGAGGGGTGTGGAGTGCATATAGCAGCATGTGTACATTTACTATGCAGGCTACTAATCCGCCAACACAGCTCACAACATCTTGCGGCGCTACAGGACTGACAGGAACATCATTGCTGTATTATTCTGCAGTAACCGGAGCAACGAACTACAAAATCAATATAAAAAATTCTGCATTGGGATATGATCAAACGAAGCTAAAAGGTAATAGCGGAACCTCAATGGCGCTGACATCTTTTACAGGTTTGTTGGCTAATACTACTTATACAGTAACAGTAGCCTCACAGATAGGAGGGCAGTGGGGAACTTTCGGGTCGCCTTGTACCATTACAATGGGTGCAACTGTTCGTCTTGCAGATCCTGAAAATTCAAATAGCGATGTGGTTCCTTTTGCAACATTGCTCTTTCCAAATCCAATTGGCGACGGAGTGAATCCTGTGTTGAAGATCAGTGGTTCAGATGCGCGCACGGCGAATGTGACTATTGTTGATCTGACAGGGCGTGTTGTAGCCGCATACACACGCTATGTAGAAGGCGATGATTATACAACCACACTCGACAACTTCCCGGATTTAGTTGCCGGCATGTACATGATGCAAGTACAAATTGGAGATCAAGTCCAGACAACAAAGTTTATTGCGGAATAGAAACAACGGGTTTCCTGAACAAGCAAAAGGCGTCTGTGAAGGCGCCTTTTGCTTGAAGTGGATTGATGAGAAGAAGGGTAGAACGCCATAAAACAAGAAAGCCTTCCCATTTTGGAAGGCTTTCTCTTTGTAGCGGGGATTTGCAGGCACGATCCTATGTCCGCCGCGGCGGATATGAGCCCGCCGAATTAGTGAGGAATAGTTTTGATGAAATCGCGACCAATTCCGGTCTTGAGCCATTTCCCTCTCTTGATTGCTTCTGCTTTGGTAGCAACCTCTTCAACCAAAATAATTTTCCAAGGACGATACCTTAAAGTAAATCCTTTAGTCGCTTTTTCGTTATGAGATAGGAATCGATCGGCCGGATCAGCGCTGTATCCGGTGTAATGTTTGTTATGGCTTTCAGAGTATAAAACGTAAACGTAGAACATCCATAAAACAAGAAAGCCTTCCAATTTTGGAAGGCTTTCTCTTTGTAGCGGGTATTTGCAGGCACGATCCTATGTCCGCCGCGGCGGATATGAGCCCGCCGAATTAGTGAGGAATAGTTTTGATGAAATCGCGACCAAGTCCGGTCTTGAGCCATTTCTCTCTCTTGATTGCTTCTGCTTTGGTAGCAAATTGTTCAACCAGAATAATTTTCCAAGGACGATACCTTAAAGTAAATCCTTTGGTTGCCTTTTCGTTGTGAGATAGGAATCTATCGGCCGGATCAGCGCTGTATCCGGTGTAATGTTTGTTGTGGCTTTCAGAGTATAAAACGTAAACGTAGAACATCCATAAAACAAGAAAGCCTTCCAAAATTGGAAGGCTTTCTCTTTGTAGCGGGGACAGGACTCGAACCTATGACCTTCGGGTTATGAGCCCGACGAGCTACCACTGCTCCACCCCGCATCGTATATTTTAAGAACGTTATTCTAATCTAATCGTTTTACTCTGAACCTATGTCCGCCGCGGCGGATATGAGCCCGACGAGCTACCACTGCTCCACCCCGCATCGTATATTTTAAGAACGTTATTCTACTCTAATCGTTTTACTCTGAACCTATGTCCGCCGCGGCGGATATGAGCCCGACGAGCTACCACTGCTCCACCCCGCATCGTATGTTATTCTACTTGTTCAACCTTAACATAATACTCAGGCTGAAAAGCGGTGCGAATATACGGGTATTATTGGCATTCGGGGAAGTTATTTTTATGAATGTGTAATCTTCACATAATCAGTTGCTTGAATTTGGTAGAATCCAACCAAATCTGCAATGAAGTGACCACCCATTCCGAATACGTTCTGTTTTACCGGAGTTTCAACCCCTGCAAATACGCTCACTTTCGCACGGAAATTATTGGAAAAATGTCCGCTCAATGGTCCAGTATAGTGCGATAATGCCAATTACTACGGATGCCGGAATCACAATTCGGTTTTTATACCACGTTTTTTTTGAAAACCAAAAACCTACTAACGCAAAGCACGCAAGTATTACAGAAATCTGCCCCAATTCCACACCAACGTTGAATGTGATTAGTGCAGTTACAAATTCTTTATCGGGCAAACCGAGTTCTGTGAGTACTCCGGCGAATCCCATTCCATGCAAAAGCCCAAATAGAAATACAACAACAATACGTGTTGGCTTGAGCTTGTCGGTAAGAATGTTCTCTATTGCCACATAAAAGATTGATAATGCAATCATCGGCTCTACAATGTGTGATGGTGGTGAAATGTATCCGTACATCGCCAATCCAAGTGTGATGGAATGCGCTACTGTAAATGCGGTGGCTTGCCAGAATACAGTTTTTAATTTCGGATTCAACAGATAAAGACAAACAACGAAAAAGATGTGATCTAATCCCAAGGGAACAATGTGCGTGAACCCAAGTTTCAAATAGATGAAGCCTATTTCTGTTCGGGGAATTCCACTAAGATCATTGCGTCCGGTATGTGCCAATGTGTAACCGGCGAAAACCAGAAGTACAGTTAGCGTTGCCTGAAATTTCCGGCGAACAGACGATGCAGTGGTAATTTCTTGCACAACGAATTACTTCAGCGGGTTGAGTAACAATTCCATTCCTTCTTTTTTCAATTCAGAATCGATGAATGGGTTAGTCTGTATTTTTTGACTTATCAGTAATTTCTGTCCTGCTGATGCAAACCCGCAATGTGATTTAATAATTCCAGCACGAACACCGGTATTTGGGGTTTTCTTTCCTGTACGCAATGCCTTTCTCATCATGAGTTCTGCAAGATAAAATTTCTCTGCTTTGTAGTATGCCCAGGCAAGGGTTTCGCATACATCGATGTTGTTCGGACGACGATTGTATTCCTTAATGGCATGTTGCATTGCCAATGCATATTCCCCTGTACGGGCATACGCCAAAGCAAGTTCACGATCGGCATAGTGACCATGACCAACTACTTGTTCGTTGTTTGTAATTTCGGGCCCAAGCATTTCGATGGCACGTTGCATCGCCGAATCAGATTTGGCTTTCTGGTTATTCAGCGTATAAAGGTCCGATAGCTCTTCGTAGAATGAATATTCTTCAATCTGTAGGTTTGCTTTTTCAAGTAACACGATGGCCGACTGATAATTTCCTGTCGACTTTTCAATGCGAGCGAGTCCGGCTAACGCGAACGGATAATCAGTGCGATTGTAATTCGCCAGATCGTAGCAGTATTTGGCGCTGTCGGCACTTCCTGTTTGCTCATAGAGCTGACCTAAAACAACTCTGCACCATTCGGTTTGCTCGAGTCCGTTGTATCCCGCACTGACTGCGAGTTTCATTGCGGAAATGGCGCCGGGAATATCGCCGTAAATTTCTCGGAGATAAGAAATACGTGAATACGATCGTATATCAGGACGGAGATTAACCATCTGATCACACATCTTCACTGCTTCATCGTAATTGCCCAATTCAACATTCGCATCGCACAGCATTCCGTATCCAAATGCACTGTTCGGATTGACCTGTTGTGCTTTTTGTGCCACTACTAATGCATCAGCGAAGTGATGTTGTGATAGCAGCACTGTTCCTTGACAACACAGTGCTTCAAAATTGTTAGGTTCTGTGCTCAGCACTTTCTCCGTCATTTGCAAAGCGGCTGCATCGTAAAATGCATGATCACCGGTTACGCGCGATTCCTGGATGTAGGCTTGCGCCAGTTGAACCATTACTTTGTTGTCGTTCGGATTTTGTTCCAACGTAACCAGTAATCCTTCAATTGCCGCTTTTGTATTCATCCATTCGGCCGACATCGCGAATGTTCCGCGGCGTTCTTTGATTTGAGCACCTTTATCGGTAGAGGATTTGTCTTTGGAAAAAATAAGAATCATCGCAAAGAGCGCTCCTGTGATTCCGATGAAAACAGCATAAATTATTTTTCTTGACTTGTTCATTGCGATGTATTCAATGCGTGAAAAGAGAAACCGCCTCTTCGCCGAAGATCGGGAATGAGACGGTTTCTACAATGCTGATTAATTATTTTGCGACTGTTACTTTCATGGATTGCATCACATAGCCTTCAGTGCTCAATGCTGCTATGTATGTGCCGTTGGCTACATTCGCCACGTTCCATTTTACTTCGTAAGTACCTGATGATTTGGTTTCATTATTCACGAGTGTAGCTACTTTCTGACCAGCTAAATCGTAAATATCAAGTGATACACGTGAAGGTGAACTTACGTTGAATTTGAATGTAGTTGTAGTTGACGCAGGGTTAGGATAGTTCTGCGCCATTACCAACGCAGGTGCGCCAATCCCAGTGCCGAAAGATGGAAGCGCAGTTATTACAGCGTCAGTTCCGCCACATCGACCGTAACCTTCCCAAGGTGCCTGAACATATGGGAATGATGTTTTAAATGTGGTGTCGTTTGCTTCGATGCCAGTTGTGTATGTAAGTACATCAATCAGATCTTGAGTAACAGGATTTCCTGAGGTATAATCATCGTACCACAAGCCAATAGCCGCAAGAGCAACACCCGATACAGCTTGAAGTTCAATGCGTGTTACATCATCTTCCAAACGACGACCATTAGGGAAGCCATCCATGTTAGGAATGAACTGCAAATTGGCGTTCTGATTGTATGCTGGATCTGTCAGACCAAGCACACACGCTTGTACAATTCCTAGCGAAGAGAAGTTCGGGTCGTTACGTGGTGTAACTGGTACAGCCATGTTCAAACGCAGCATGTCACCAAACGTTGGAAGAAAATTGTTGATGAATGGTTTTCCAACAGCCAATGGATTTCCGTTTTTCCCTGTCGCCAATTGATAAGGTGCGAGGTTAGGTACTCCTGTGTAGAAAATAGGAAGTAAATCTACAGAACGCGGTTTGCCTTGACGTAGTAGGTAATTACCGAACAAGTTTGTGTCAAGTGCAGTACCTGCACCGCCATTTGTCGCGCGAATCGGCCACAAGCCATCATTCGTATTACCGAAATCGAATGACTGAAGTGAGTTACGTTGTATACGAAGTGCTGCCAATGCTGGAACTGCTCCACCAAACAATGAATTGTCCATATAAAGTCCTAATTCAGGGTTGCAGAAGTAATTGTCCATTGCCGGATCTTCATTGTATGGAGTCAATGAATTCCAACGGTCTTTGTCTCCGATTGGAATTACTGCTTCATTAGTCAATGGCATTCCAACACGAGAAACTTGAATCCATGAACCGGAATACGATTCAGTTCCGTTTCCGTTTAGTGTGCGAATTTGTTGACGACTTGCAGATGCCCAAACTCCAATGATGTAATCGCTATCAAGAATGTTCACAGCTCCTGTAACAGGCTGTCCGTTTTTCTGTAATGTAGCGATCGGAATTTTCAGCGCGATAGAGTGTACATTTTTGCATGCAACACCATCTTCCGGCGCGTTAACACCTGTTCCGCCTGCACGTGTTTGACCTAAATCGAAGATACCTCCAAGGTCAACAAAGAACGGATCATCAGCAGGGCCGCAGTACACGGTTTCACCACCACCACCAGTTGCAGAAGCAATAGCAGAAGTCATCAACGCATCGTAGTTTGCAGCACCCAGGCCTACTGTAGGGTCGCTGATAGAACGAGGCCCGATGTTCGGAGGAGGTACAATTCCGCCTGAAACAATCGTAGAGAATGGTCCGCCATTGATACTCTTCTCAGCAACATACGTAGTCTTCAGGTTTTCCTGACCTAAACGAATGTTGAAGAATGTAGTTGGATCCTGATTCGTTTTGGAAAACGTGAAACGATACGTAATGTCGTCTCCTGCTGTTCCGTCATTCTCAATATGAATTTCATAACGGATGTTTTCTCCGAATGATGCATAGTTTGGCCCGCCTTGTGGCAATTGCAACGGAACATAGTTGGCAATGATCGTTACAGTATTCGTATCGTCGGGACTACGGAATGCATAGAGGTCGGTATTATCTGCCAACGGATCATTTGCAATCAACGGAGCTTCACGGTGACTGGATGCTTCTACAGGAGTAGACTGCGAATCCCAGAATCCCAACGCAACAGCGGTAACTGCAACGGCGGAGATTTTAAGAATTGTTCGGGTTGATATTTTTTTCATGATGAATGTCTTTTTATCTGAAGGTTACCTTCTAAAAATTTGTTGACGTTTATTGTCCGCTGTGGTTAGCATATCCGCTCCATGGCGCCTGAACGTATGGGAATCCTGATCTGAACGTGGTGTCGTTTTGTTCTACACCTGTCGTGTATCCAAGTACATCAATCAAATCTTGTGTAACAGGATTACCGGAGGTATAATCGTCGTACCACAATCCGATTGCAGCGAGTGCAACACCAGATACAGCTTGAAGTTCAATACGTGTAACGTCATCTTCCAAACGACGGCCGTTCGGGAATCCATCCATATTAGGAATGAATTGCAAATTGGCGTTCTGATTGTAAGCAGGATCAGTTAATCCAAGTACGCATGCCTGAACAATTCCGAGTGAAGAGAAGTTCGGATCGTTACGCGGTGTAACTGGTACAGCCATATTCAAACGCAACATATCTCCAAACGTTGGAAGGAAGTTGTTGATGAAAGGTTTTCCGTTCGCTAGAGGATTTCCGTTTTTCCCTGTCGCCAATTGATAAGGGGCGAGGTTAGGTACTCCTGTGTAGAAAATAGGAAGCAAATCTACTGAACGTGGTTTGCCCTGACGCAGCAGATAGTTACCAAATAGGTTAGTGTCAAGTGCTGTACCAGCTCCGCCGTTTGTTGCACGAATTGGCCACAGTCCATCATGTGTGTTACCGAAATCGAATGACTGAAGTGAGTTACGTTGAATACGAAGTGCTGCGAATGCAGGAACCGCATTGCCGAACAGCGATGCATCCATGTACAATCCAAGCTCAGGATTGCAGAAGAATTCTTCCATTGCAGGGTCTTCTGTATATGGAGTCAATGAGTTCCAACGATCTTTCGATCCAACTGGAATTACTGCTTCGTTTGTTAGTGGCATTCCTATGCGTGATACTTGTACCCAAGCACCTGCATCACTCGGATTGCCTCCTGTAGTGCTTAGTGTGCGTGTTGCCGGGCGACTTGCAGATGCCCAAATGCCAATGATATAGTCGCTATCGAGGATATTAACAGCAGAAGTTACCGGCTGACCATTTTTCTGTAAAGTAGAAATAGGGATTTTCAGTGCAATGCTGTGTACATTCTTATTAGACACACCATCTTTCTCATTAGGACCCGGACGTGTAGCTCCTAAATCGAAAATTCCACCAAGGTCAACGAAAAACGGATCATCTGAAGGTCCGCAATACACCATTTCACCGCCACCACCAGTAGCAGTTGCAATTGATGCATTCAGTAAAGCGTCGTAGTTTGCTGCACCTAAACCAACGGTAGGATCACTGATGGAGCGAGGTCCGATATTTGGTGGTGGAACAGTTCCGTTAGAGACGATGGTAGAAAAAGGACCACCGTTGATGCTCTTTTCTGCAAGATAAGTGGTATTCAAATTTTGCTGACCTAAACGGATATTGAAGAAGGTTGTTGGGTCTTGATTCGTTTTTGAGAAGGTGAAACGATAAGTAATATCGTCTCCTGATGTACCATCATTCTCAACATGGATTTCATAGCGAATATTCTCACCGAAAGATGCGTAGTTCGGCCCACCTTGTGGAAGTTGCAATGGAATGTAGTTGGCAATAATGGTTACAGTATTCGTATCATCGGGACTGCGGAAAGCATACAAGTCTGTATTGTCTGCCAAAGGGTCATTCGCAATCAACGGAGCTTCTCTGTGACTTGAGGCTTGTACCGTTGTTTCTTGCGAATCCCAGAATCCGAGAGCAACAGCTGCAACTACCGAAACCTTAATAAACGTTTTGGTACTTTTTTTCATGAGTTTAGTGGGATAAATTTTCCTTCAGAATGCTGTTGCCCACTTAATCTGACATAGTTACGGAATTCAATCTTAAACGGGTTGCCTCAACACGATTAATTTACAATGTGATCATAATTCTGATCATTTCGTGGTAAATTGTGCTTAGTGTGTCGAATTAAGCGTCAACGGGTAGAAATTACAAACAAGATGGGTTTTTTAATACTTTGTTGCCCTCCCAATTAAGTGGTCTTCCGGAAGGAACCCCCAATATCGGGAATCGTTTGAGTCATACCGGTTGTCGCCTATCACAAAGTAATAGTTCATTTTAAATGTGTATGATGGTGCAAATTTTCCGTTAATGTAGACGGAGTCGTTACGATTTTCCAATTCATTGTGTTCGTAAACAACAATCGCAGTTTTGTATAAATGAATATTGTTCAGCGACAATGTAATGGTTTGATTTGCGCGAGGGATCAATATCGGTCCGAAATTGTCTGAATTCCATCGATAGTTTTTAGACGTGTTTTGCGGGAACATTTTGTAATCGTAGCGATCTGCATCCAAAATACTCAGCGCGATGGAATTGGTCTTGCCTGATGATTCAAGCTGAACTCGTTGGGTGTCTGTCATTCGAACAGAATAGTGCAATCCATCGGACGAATGAAATTCACTCGAAATTTTCAATTTGCCGAAAAGGGAATCCGGGTTTTCGGGCCGTTTTAACGCCACAGAATACATTCTTACGATGAGTTCCGGCTCAGCTACTTGCAATCCATTGCAAGAAATAGTTCCACGTTCAATTTTCAAACTGTCACCTGGCAATCCCACGCAACGTTTAATGTATAATTGCCTTACATCAATGGGAAGCGATGTATCTCCGGGCCAATTGAAAACAAGAATGTCATTAACCTTCACTTCATCATATCCAGGAATTCGGGTGTAAGGGATCTGAATCCAATCAAGATAACTGTTGTCTGAAAATGGATTTGACAAAGGAGTAATCGGAATGCGCGGACCGTACACGAGCTTATTTACATATACGCGATCTCCTTCATGCAATGTACCTTCCATGGAGGAAGAGGGGATATACATGATTTGCACGCAAAACGTACGTACGATCAACCAGAGAATAAATCCTGTGAAGAGCAGTTGTATGCTGCGCCAAACCCAGCGTGATTTTCGCAGGGTTATTGAATTTGAATCTTCTGATGCAGGCGCGTTCATTGCTCTAAAAGTAGATCAAAACCGCATACATTCATGGAGGAGAATAATTATTCGTGCGCAAATTCATTTTAGTGGCGCACACGGAATAATCCAACTCTGAAATGTGTTACTTGTTTCTACTCTCTACGACAATAACCTTACCCATGCGAATCATCGTGTCTGAAATCGCGCGCCAGTAGTAAATACCTGATGCAAGTTCTGATGACTGTATCGTTTGTCCGTTGCTGTAGTTACCGCGATGAACCAGTTTTCCCTGTTGGTCTATAATCTCCACATTGAATACTTCGGAAGTTGTACTGAAGAAGGAAAACTCTTGTCCTTGACTTATCGCTGATGGAGTAACCATTGCTCCTCCGGTTTGTAATGCTGCATTGGTTGCGATACCAACTGAGGTGCCAATGTTGATGTTATCTACATAAACAGCTTGTCCGAAACGTCCGTGGTTGCGGAATACGATCATCACGTCTGCTTGTGTCGCATACGTGCTTAGATCAACACTGTCTGTAGCCCATTCTGATGCTGCCGGTACAAAGGTGCTGCTGGTGTTAGTAGGTCCAGTAGCCAACTGACTTCCGCCTTTTCTCCAGAGCGACGTGAATGTTACACCGCAATCCAGAGATACCAACACTTCCAACGAGTCACTATACGGAAATCCATACTCTGCGTATGCATAATCGAAATACATAATATGCGATGGTTGCTGTGTCATATCAACGCGGATACGCATATCGTCGCTTGTGCCTTGGCTATCGTAATTGTAGTTATCGAAAATGCATGACTGCGTTGAATTCCCGTATCCACCTGCTGTTGTAGCCAATGACCATTGCGGACCGTTATCCGGGTTTTCCTGAAACCATCCTGCAGGAGGGAAAGCATTTTGAAAACCTTCAACGAGGTTAGTGTTTTGCTGATAGGCAGCAACTGTAATTGCAAGTGTGTCGCTATCTGTTTGTGCGGAGCCGTCTGTTACCGTCAATGTTACGACGTATGTTCCTGGTGTTGCATAAACCACATCCGGATTACGTTGTGTAGATGTAGATGGATTTCCTCCCGGAAAACTCCAGAACCAACTCGCACCGGCATGATTCAATACAGAATGATCTTCGAAGTGGAATGTATCTGCTTCACAATTGATGGTGTAAGAAAGTTTATCGACTTGCGGATGGGCAATCGGATGGGTTGGCTGATCAATCAACTGATTTTCCCAAACACCGCGGCCATATGTTGACACGCGAATTTTTCCGTCGCGATAAAACGGACGTGCATACAATGTGTTCATGTAAACCGGAAGTCCTGTATTGTCTATTACCCAGTTGGTCATTGTATTGTTTCGATAGTATACGGTTGTATTGGTGCAGAAATAAACCCCGCCATTGGTTGCGCCAACGCACATAAGCGATCTGCCTTCCTGATTATCGAGTAGGGAAGAAGTGAGGTTCGTCCACGTTGCACCACCATCTCCTGATTGGAAAACTTTAGATCCATTCGCTCCGCTAGGATAAGCAATCCACAACGAGTCTTCATCGGAAGGTGATGTTGTAATAAGCATGCGTGAACTTGTTCCTGCAGGAATAGTGAGCTGTACCCAAGTCGTTCCTCCGTCTGTGGTCTTCCAGAGTTTTCCAATATTGCCGGAAGCAGGACGTTGCACTACATACATCACATTCGTATTGCTGGCGCAGATTTCGAAGTAGGAAATTTTCGCATTGACATTTGTTCCGAACGTGTAAACGAGATTGTATGATCCGCCGCCATCGGTTGACTTGTAAATTTTGTTCGCGTTTCCGATCCACGCAATGCCGTAACACGTCGGATCAAATTTCATCTCACTCGATTCAGCAGCCCAGTAACTTTCATTTGGCCACATGCCAATGCTGGAATATTGCAATGGTTGACCAATGGAAGTTGGAATTACAACGCCTCCGAGTTCAGATGAATACACTTTTCTGTTCGTACCCGGATTCACATATCCTGATGCAGGTTCTGCTCCACCCAATTGAAGAAATTCTCCGGAAGCATAATTCTGATAGTACGCAACGTTTCCATTGTGATACAATCCTCCAACCATTACGTCTTCATTCCATCCTGTACCGAATCCCCAGAACTCTGCACCGTGCACTCCATCCATGCGCACCTGATTGTTATTGGTGAAAAAGTCGGTAGAGTAGTAGATGCCGCCATCGTTTGTTACCCAAACGCCGTTTACTCCAACACGAAAATCCTGCATGTCAACGTGCATATCGAGCGGTCCTCCAATATATCCTGCGACAGATGTAAAAGATGCTCCTCCGTCTGTAGTGCGATACAAATTCAATCCGCCAATGAGTAAGTTGTCTGCATCATTGGGATCAGCCATGATTGCACAGTTGTAATAGCCTTGGTTGTATGTCCAACTTGGCTGACCATATGCAAGATTCAAATGTGTTGCTGTATATGGACCACCATCAGGACCGTTTGGTAATGTCCACGTCTGTCCACCATCATTACTTCTGTAAATACCGATGTATCCGTAGTCGTTGGGTTTTGAATCGCCAATGAGATACGCATACACACGAAGCGGATCAGCCGGAGAAACCGCCATACGTGCACCTCCATCAAAGCGTGCGTTATTCGTAGACGAGTACCATCCGTTGCTTTGAATTGTAAATGTTGATCCTGTGTCGCTCGACAAATAAAATTCACACATCTGTTGTGCAGGATTTGTTTTGAGCAAGTACACGAAATTTGCACTTCCCGGACGAAGTTTCACATCCCAGCAGGATTGTGAATACACTTGGATCCAGTTTTGTCCTCCGTCGGTGCTTTTGTAAAATCCTTTTTGGGAAGCAAACATGACTACGTTCGGATCAGTTGGGTGTACAAGGATTTCGTTCACTCCTAATCCGCTAGCCGCATAGGCTGTACTCCATGTAGTGCCAGCGTCTGTACTTACATAGAGGAAGTCGCCGCTACCTGCGAAAACGCGGGCAGAATCATTCGGATCAACACAAACTGCCGTAACGCCACCGTTCAAAGGATCATTCGCCGTAACGAGTGTCCAGTTCAATCCGGCATCCAGCGAGCGATAAATTTCTCCCGGTTCAGTTCCGCAGTATAATACGTTTGGTGAAGAAGCGCATTCCGTAATCGAATAGACGTTTGTTTGTTGTCCCTGACGGCTTCCATCGGATCCCCATATTTTTGTGGGACCGACCAATGTCCATGGTGCTAAGCTGGAAGATTGCGGCGCTGATTCACGAAGCATGGTAGGTTGCGGTTTGCGAATCAATCCGTTTTCATTCACCCATCCAATATTTTCCTTGCGCCAGAAGCGGTAGTATTGCGTGTGATATGTTTTTACAAAGGTGTGACTGGAATACCATGCATTGTACATGGAGTCAACAGCAAACACATTCGGATCTTCGCTATACATTTCTTGCGCCCAAAATGGAAGTGTCGCAATTTCAGTCGCAGACGGTTTTGTAAGTTGTTGAGCGTTCGCTAATGAAAACGATAATAGTACAAACAGGGAGAGGATCAGTTTCTTCATAATCAATGCGTATCGTAAGTGCATTGCAAATATGCAGAATTCAGACTGGAATTTGTACTGCTATTTTAACCTCCATGGATGCAATCCTGCTTTCCCGAGTCATTGCGATTTGTGGGTCATTGCGAGGAACGAAGCAATCCCCGCCACTTGCCGTGCCACATTTCCAAACAAAAAAAGGGAGAATCGCTTCCCCCTTCTTTGTTGACCAAAACAATCTTACTTTATTGCGCAGCTTTCGTGCTGTTAATAATCAAAGTGATATTCACATCGTGAGCAATGAATTTGTCTTTTGCAGATTCTTTATCATCGTTATAGTGCATATCCCACTGTGTACGGTCGATGATGAAGTTTGCAACAGTTGCAGAGCCGTTTTCAGTAACATCAACTTTCGCAGGGAAAGAAACGTTCTTCGTTACACCTTTCAAAGTAAGGTTGCCGCTGATTTTTGTGTTAGCACCTGCAACAACTGAAGTATCTCCTGCAGTTGGAGTGAATGCTTCACTACCTGTTACTTCAAATTTCGCTTCTGGTGATTTTGCAGCATCAAAGAAATCTGGGCTCAACAAATGTCCACGAAGATTAACTTGAAACATTTCTTCTTGCTGGTCCATGCTCAAGGAATTAATATTGATGGAGAATGAACCTGCTGTTACCATTCCGTTTTTCACAGTGAAGGAACCGCTGTTCAATTTGAATTTACCGGGGTGATTTTTACCAACTCCCCAACCGTTGAATCCAACAATAGAAGTGGTAGTGTCAACGTTCATAACAATTCCGTTGCTATCTGCTGCAGCTTTCTCGTCTGTTACTGTTGCATTGTCTCCTTTTGGAGCTTCAGAGCACGATACTGCGAGCAGGGCTCCGGCGAAAATGATTGCGATGTATTTTTTCATGTTTTTTTAGTTTCAGGAGCAAAAGTATGTATATACATATAAATTTCCAATAACCGATTCTGAATATCATTTAAATGCCTGACAATCAGTAGTTAAAAATCGACTTCACAATAGTTAAACGCTAAAGGTTTATTCCTCCGTAACTTCGCGCCATGCACAAAGCTGGTTACGTTAATATTGTTGGGAATCCCAATGCGGGTAAGAGTACGTTGATGAATATTCTCGTCGGCGAACGTTTGTCGATCATCACGTCGAAGGCACAAACTACTCGTCATCGTATTCTGGGAATTGTGAATGGAGCGGATTTTCAAATCATCTATTCGGATACGCCTGGTATTATCGTTCCTAGCTACAAAATGCAGGAAGGAATGATGCAGTTTTTAGGAACTGCGTTGACTGATGCCGATGTGCTTTTGCTTGTAATTGACCTCACAGACGATAAGCCAATTGAAGAGAAAGCATATAAACGAATTCGCAATGCGAAAGTCCCGGTTCTTCTTCTGCTGAATAAGATGGATGCTGTTTCGGGTGAAGATTTGGAACGCAGTGCAGAGAAATGGACTCGAGAATTTCCGGAAGCGAAAATGATTCCTCTTTCTGCGTTGAAGAAACGCAATACGGATATCGTTTTAAAGCAAATTATTGACGCACTTCCTGAACATCCGGCTTATTTTCCGAAAGATCAACTTACTGACAAACCGGAACGTTTCTTTGTTTCTGAAATCATCCGAGAGAAAATTCTGTTCCAATTCGATCAGGAGATTCCGTACTCTGTGGAAGTTGTTGTGGAGGAATTCGAAGAGAAGCCGCATATTGTTCGTATTCGTGCCGTGATCTACGTAATGCGCGAGTCTCAGAAAGGAATTATCCTGGGCGAACGCGGAAGTGCGATCAAGAAATTGGGTACATCATCTCGAATTGATATTGAG